>Ga0193955_1001358_pt1 | contig 11640 bp, 8 predicted proteins | sample BB_6_MG_FD_140343 | JGI IMG/M metagenome (GOLD analysis project Ga0193955, IMG submission 140343) | Microbial mat bacterial communities from the Broadkill River, Lewes, Delaware, United States - BB_6_MG | ecosystem: Environmental > Aquatic > Freshwater > River > Microbial mats | place: USA... | reverse complement strand
TTGTAGTGGATTTGCCGATGCCGCCTTTTCCGTAGATAGCTACTTTTCTCATTATTTTCTAAAGCTCCTAAATTAAGGGTAGTTTGTTTTTTAAATCTTAACAGGCAAAAGACCTGTCCGCCGTCGTGAAAGCTTTAATTGCAACGGGTGGACCACCATGAATTAAAAAAAACAAATTTTTTCTAACCGCATAGAATTACGAATTGTTTTTGTTTAAATTTTTTTATAAAGCGTGTCGTTATATTTTACAGACCATTCATATAATACAAATATGAAATATATATTAATTCAAATATGTAATTTAATATAATTATATAGATTATTATTCAGAATCTTATTTTTAGAGGTCTAAAGAAAGAGGTTTTTTATTGAAACAATTATATAAATCAGCAAAATATAGATACGTCTGTTCGGTTCTATAAAAAAACATCAGACGCTACAAATTTGTAATTTAATATTTCTAATAACTTTTTTACAAAAAGAAACGAGGAAAAAGAGGGACGTTAAAGGGGTACTGGGCCTTACGGTTTGATTTAGATAAAAAACTATTTTTATTCGTGAGGATATGAATGAAAAGAAACATATAAATTAGGAATTTGAAATATATAGTAGTTCAAAATAATTCAACACAAGTAATTTAAATCAATGCGACCCAACTCAATCTATTCTATCTTAATATTGATAGCTTTCAAAAAAAACGCCTGCTGTATCTGGTCTATCCCCAGATACAGCAGGCGTTTTTTTATTGAGCCCTTGGTTGTAATTTGTAAGGCAGCATAAATTCAGACCGCGTCCCGGCAATCTTCAACATGCCCGGAAATGTAGGTTCGGGTCATGTCGGCAATTTTGTCAGAATCCATATCCTTGAACCGGGAAAAAGGAATGGCATCCAAAATTTTTACCGTCATTTCCGTGTGCCCCTGAAAGGTCAACGAATATTTAGGCAGCGCCTTATTTGTATTGCTGATGGCAATGGGCTGGATGTCAACACCGGCATTTTTAGCAAGGATAAATGCCCCGGGTTTAAACCGGCCGATGCAACCATCCTTGGACCTTGTACCCTCGGGGAAGAAAAAAATGGAAATTTTTTGCCGTAAAAGTGTTTCACATTCGGCCATCATGGCCTTGATGCTCTCTTTATCACCCCGCTTTAGTTTAATATCCCCATTGTTCAGAGCCATATTCCAGCCAATAAACGGCAGTCTGAAGACCGAATCCTTTGACACCCACCGGTAGGGAAACAGCATCTGGTAAAGCACAAGGATATCCAGTTGGCTTTGGTGGTTGGACACAAACACATAGTTTTTACGGATATCAAGCTTTTCTCTGCCTATAACCTTTACCGACCAGGGCGGCATCGCCCAAATATAAACCGACGCCCAAAACGCGCTGAACACGTTCGAGACAATTCTTCGCGGGTCAAAGGGTGCCGTGCACAGGCGCAACACACAGGCCACGCAGAAAAACAAGACCGAGGAAATACCGATAAACGCAATAAGTACGGCTGAAAAAATTTTATTTAATAGCGTCTTGCTATAACGCATAGGGAGTTAAACTCTCGAACCCGTCTTCGGTTACAAGGATGGTCTGCTCAAACTGGGCTGATAAAGAACCGTCGTTGGTCACGGCGGTCCACCGGTCTTCAAGCACATGCAGCTCTTTTTTACCTAAATTGACCATGGGCTCGATGGTAAACACCATGCCGGGGACAAGGGTCACACCGGTACCGGGCCGTCCGAAATGGAGCACCTGGGGCTGTTCATGGAAATCAATTCCCACGCCATGACCCACAAACTCCCGGACAACAGAGCACCCCTGCCCTTCAGCATACTTTTGAATGGCATGCCCGATATCCCCCATGGTCGCCCCGGGTTTGACCTGCTCTATGCCCAGCCGCAGACTTTCGGCAGCCACAGCCACAATTTTCTGGGCATCACGGCTGGGTGTCCCCACAAAAAAAGTTTTATTGGCATCGGCATAGTAACCGCCCAGAATCGGTGTAATATCAACATTGACGATATCCCCGTCCTCAAGCAAGCGCTCACCGGGTATGCCGTGACAGATCACATCATTGATGGAGACACAGACGCTTTTGGGAAACCCCCTGTAATTAAGCGGTGCAGGAACAGCCCCGGCTTTAATGGTCTCTTCGTGGACATAGGTATTAATATCATCGGTCTTTAAACCCGGCCGGATCATTTTTTCAACCCCATCCATAATCGACAAAAGCAGTTCCCCGCATTTTCTGATACCGTCAACCTGTTCCGGCGTCTTCAGGATAATGTCATACTTATTTTTGTATTTATCCTTCAAAGAGATTTCAGTTTTTTTATTTCTGCAGCAATTTTTAAATTTTTTCCCGCTGCCGCATGGGCACGCTTCATTGGGTCGAATGCTCGTTGATTTAATTTTCATAGAATCTTAATCGCTTTCGCAGACCTCTCCCCAGAGGGAATGGGGGTATGCGTTTATAATTTCAAGTGTCACCAGATCTCCGACGACAGCCTGGTCCGATGCAAAATGAACAATTTTGTTTGTATCGCTTCGGCCGAACATCTGTCTGGTATTCTCATTTTTCTTTACAAATCCGTCCCTGGGTTTAGGACTGTCACCTTCCACCAGCACCGTTACTTTCTTCCCAACAAAGGCGTTGTTTTTCTTTTCCGTAATCGTTTCCTGGAAATCAAGCAGTGCGTTAAGGCGCTCCCGCTTGGTCTGTTCATCCAACTGGTCTGAAAATTTTGCAGCCGGTGTAAACGATCTTGCGGAATAAGCAAAAGCAAACACGGCATCAAATTGCACGGTCTCAAGCAAATCCATGGTCTGCTGGAAATCAGCTTGGGTTTCTCCGGGGAACCCCACAATAATATCCGTGGACAGGGCAATATCCGGGCAAGCCTGCCTCAAAGCAGCTATTCTTGCAAAATAGGTCTCCCGGTCGTATTTTCGGTTCATCCGCTTTAAAATCTCGTTTGAACCGGACTGAACCGGCAGATGAAGGTGATTACACACCTTGTCAATATCCCGCATGGCTTCAATCAAATTTACGGATAAATCCTTGGGGTGGGAGGTGGCAAATCGGATGCGTTCAATCCCGGCCACGTTGCTGACAAGACCAAGCAGATCCGCAAAACTGACCTTGCCGTCATTACCGGCATAGGAATTGACATTCTGGCCCAAGAGGGTAATTTCACGGACGCCGGTGGCGGCAAGCCCTTCAATCTCTTCAACAATGGCAGAGGGTTCCCGGCTTTTTTCCTTTCCCCGAACATAGGGCACCACACAATAGGTGCAAAAATTCTCACATCCCTGCATAATGGTCACAAAGCGTGAGATGGGCACTTTTCCGGGCGATAGGTTAACGGGGGCCTCCTTGTCAAAGCCTTCAAAAATATTATCGCTGGGGGCGATGTCCACAATGCGGGTCTCACCGGAAATCAGGGCGTTGAGATGGGTTTCAAAACGGCCGAAGGCCTGGGTACCTAACACCAGATCAAGATACGGCAGGCGCTCAAAGGCTTTTTCCTGTTCCTTTTGTGCCACACAGCCGGCCATGATGGTCAGCGGACGCGCCCCTTTGACCCGGGTACCCGCAAAACGCCCCAGAAAGCTGTAGGCCTTTTCCTGGGCCTTATGGCGGATGGCGCAGGTATTACACAATACCAGATCGGCCAGATCCGCATCATGGGTTTGTTCATACCCTGCATTTTTCAAAAGACCCGCCAGAATCTGGGAGTCATACACATTCATCTGGCACCCGATGGTGTTTACATAGGCTTTTGGCTTATCTTGGCTCAAAATAAAAGTCCTTTTTTAATGCTTGCGTGACCATATTTACCTCGTCCTGCCGGTCCGGGGGCATGGCAAGCCGGATATGGCCGGTTCCGGGCTCCAATGTTGTGACTACGGCTAAACCTTCATAGGCTTCAAAAATAAATCGGATAAATCCGATTTTTGTTTTATCCACCGTATATTCTTTAAAAACAGACTGCATATTATTTAATAATCTACTCCTTTATGAACCGCTTACTATACCACCAACAAAGCCTATTGCTCAAGAGTTTTGCCCGAGCAAAATTGTCAGTCTTAATCTCTTTGGGGCCAACACATTGACACAGTGTCACCCAAGAAGGTATAAATCCGGCATTCCATGGAGATCACACTGACATACGCAACCCCGGACAAAGAAGTCGTTCAAAAACTTCAAACGGCCCTTGACTGCCATCCTGTTATTGCAGGACTGCTGGCAGACAAAGGAATCACGAACGCCGATGAAGCAAAGTTCTTTCTAAGTCCCGATTATTCCAGACTGAGCAGTCCCTTTGCCTTAAAGGACATGAACAAGGCGGTTGAACGTATTTACACAGCGATCCGCAACAAAGAAAAAATTCTTATTTTTGGTGATTTTGATGCCGACGGGGTTACGGCCACCGCCATGCTCTACCAATTTCTCGGTCTTGTGGAAGCCGATCTGTCCTGGTATGTGCCCCACCGGACCAAGGAGGGCTACAGTCTTCAATTGCCGCACATTGAGATGGCCGTCTCCATGGATGTGGACCTGATCATTACCGTGGACTGCGGCATCAGTTCCCATGAAGCGGTTGAGGCGGCAGGCCAAGAAGACATTGACATTATCATCACCGACCACCACGAACCGGACACCACGCTCCCCGACGCCTTTGCCGTGGTCAACCCCAAACAGGCGGACTGCAAGGCTGGGCTCGACTATCTTGCGGGGGTGGGCGTGGCATTCTACCTGATTATGGGTCTTCGCAAACTGTTCAGGGAGAACGGGGTCTGGGAACAATTTGCGGAACCTAATTTATCCGAATACCTGGATCTGTTCACCATCGGCACCATCGGTGATATGGTTCCCCTGGTGGACGACAACCGGGTGCTGTGCGTGGCAGGTATAAAACGCATCCGCATGGGCCGGCGTCCGGCCCTTGTTTCCATGGCCCGGACATCCAGGGTGGACCTGGACAAGCTGGACTCCGATGATATTTCATTTAAAATTGTACCACGGCTGAATGCGGCAGGCCGCATATCCCATGCAAGAATCTGTGTGTCCCACTTAACCTGTCCTGCCCCCGCCCAGACCGAGACCACCGCAGTTCTTCTTGATGAACTAAACAGAAAACGCCAACTCATTGAAAAAGAGATTGTCCAAGAGATTGAACGGCGTATTGCTGATGATCCGGCCATACTTGACAACCGGCTTATTGTATTGTGGGACAGCGAATGGGAGGCATCAGTGCTGGGCATTGCCGCATCACGACTTGCCCGCAAGCATGGTTGTCCGGTGGTGCTGCTGAACTCAAAAGAGGCGCTTGCAAAAGGGTCATGCCGGAGTATCAACCAGATTAACATACACAGGATTCTGTCTGAAATCCGGGATGTACTGGATAATTTCGGCGGGCATGCCATGGCAGCCGGGTTGTCGGTCAGAAAAGAAAATCTACCCCTACTCAAACCTGCATTGGCCAAAGTCATCTCTTTGGTCTGCACAGAAAAAGATTTTCTACCGGTCCAGAAAATTGACGCCGTCGTTGGAATTGCTGATATTACCCCGGAACTGGTCCGTCAGATAGACATGCTTCGCCCCTTTGGCACCGGAAACCCGGAGCCTGTTTTCCTCATGGAAAACCTATGGGTGACATCATCTTTGATCATCGGCGGATGCCATCGGAAAATGACGCTGACGGATCAGAGCCGTGAACACCAGGTGGAGGCATTGCACTTCAACCTGTCCGACACGACCTGCCTGCCGGAATTTTTCCCTAAACTGATCGTAAAACTTAAGGTGGACAGATTTAAAACAGATCGCGTTCAGGTTATTGTTCAGGATTTGTGATACAATTTTCTGTGTAACCAGTGCAGGGGTTTTAAACTTTCGTTTTAGCCTGAGCCCTGCAGTTGCAATGTCGGATCAGCCCATGGCGGTTATTGACATTATAGAATAACTTATCATCTTTAATCCAATATTCAGTGGTAAAGATCGTATACTTGAGAAAAAAGGGAGTTGAATAGGAACGATGGATGTTTTTTTACATACCGGGTACGGCGGTGTGATTCTGATGGTCGTCTGTTCGTACATCATAGCAAAATCCTGTGATGCGTTTGAGTCTGCAACAGACTACCTGGGCAGAAATCTGAGCGACGGGGTTAAGGGGGCTACCTTGAATGCCATAGGCTCGTCCATGCCCGAATTGCTGACCACCGTATTTTTTCTTATTCTGGCGATCCCTGAAAATTTAGGCCGGGATTTTGCGGCCAGTATCGGCGGGAATGCCGGATCAGCGATCTTTAACAGCATCATAATTCCCATGCTCGTTATCTGGGTTGTTTTAGCCATGGGCATTACGGGCGTTAAAATTTCAAAGAAAGTGATATTGCGGGATGGGCTTTTCCTCATAGGTGCAGAGATCATGATGCTGCTTCTATTATCAAGCAATTACATCACCCATTGGCATGGATGGATTTTTACAGGGTTTTATGTCATTTATCTGGCCTATACGCTGTTATCAATGAAAAACGGAGGTAATGACGCCCAGGAAGATTTTAACGGCGATGGGTCTGACGCCTGGTTTAAAAAATACCAGTTCAACTCTAAACACGGCATAACCCAAAGAAGCTGGATCCTATTAATCGGCTCCACCCTGATTATGGCCGCAGCCTGCGCAGGGATCGTTGAAGGCTGTAAAGGCATTGCAGATGCCTTGGAAATACACCCGCTGTTCGTTGCATTGATCCTTGTTGCGGCGGTAAGCAGTGTGCCGGATACGATTATTTCCATTAAAGATGCCAAAAAAGGCAACTATGATGATGCGTTGTCCAATGTATTGGGATCCAACATATTTGATATCACCATAAGTATGGGGCTGCCCCTTGCGGTTTTTCTTTTGTTCACAGGGCAAAAGATCAATTTTATTGAAGCAGGCCCCACATTCATTGATGTCCAGGTTATGCTTTTGCTTGTCACCGTTGCCACCATCGGCATCTACTATTTCAGTGAACAGATGCACATGGTGCATGTGGGTGTTTTGGGCATTCTTTATGGTATTTTTATTTTTTATGCCATTGGTGCAGCCGACTATCTAAACGGTGGGAATTTGTTTTTGGCAAAACCGGCCGGTGTATTCATAGAATTTTTGCGCCAACCCGGTGGCATCAGCGAGTTTTTACAAAAAACAGCAAATGGGTTAACCGGTAGTTGGTGATAATAGTCAAGTGAGATTGCCGTTTTTCAGTGTCTTCATATAGCTGAAAAAAGCCGCCACAACGGTAGGACAAAAATGGGACTCAATGCCCTCGGAAATGATTTGGAGGGCCTCTTCCATGAGCATCCCGTCACGATAGGGTCTGTCACTGGTTAAGGCATCAAACACGTCGGCAACCGCGATAATTCTTCCAATCAAAGGGATATCTTCTCCCTTCAGCCCATTGGGGTAACCCGTGCCGTCCCAGCGTTCGTGATGGGAAGAGGCTGCAACGAGAACATCTTCCATGCCGGGCATTGGTTTAAGGATGTCCTGCACCACAATGGTATGGGTTTGAATGTGCTCAAATTCCTCCTGGGTCAGTTTACCCGGCTTGAGAAGCACATTGTCACGGACACCGATCTTGCCTAAATCATGGAGGCTTGCTGCAATCTGAAGACGGTTCAGTTCAACGTCTGAAAAACCCAATTCCCTGCCGATTGCGATGGAAAGCCGGGTAACGGATTCGGAATGGCCACTGGTGTATTTATCCCGGGCTTCCAACGCATTGATCAGACTTGTTATGGAGCCAACCGTCAACTTTTGCTCAAGCACAAGGCGCTCTCTTTCTTCGAGCATGCGCTGGAAATGATCTGAGAGCAGTTTCTCAATGGTAACAACAAGCATGTCCACGTTAAAGGGTTTGACAATAAATGCCGTCACCCCGTCCCTGATAAGACGTCTCATCATGGGCTTGTCCCCAAGGGAACTCATCACCACAATGGGCAGGAATTTATACCGGGTTATATTGAACAATCTGCGGCAAAGTTCATCGCCTGGCATCCGGGGCATATTCAGATCCGTAAGCAGAATATCAGGCTGGACATCATCTATTATGTCAAGGGCATGCTGTCCGTCATCTGCAAGGACCACATTGAAGCCTGCATCTTCAAGCCCATGCTTGGCAACATCCTGAATGGTTTTGCTGTCTTCGACCACCAGTATGGTCTTATCCTTGACAAAGGTACAGGTATTCATCACGCTTTCTATGCGCGGGATAAGCTCTTTGTTTGCCAGGCGTTTGGGTACATAGGCGTCAGCCCCGACCTTGAAACCGTTCTCGATATCATCGTCCGTATCCAAAGAGCTCAACACAATAACCGGGATATGTGCCGTTTCCGGATTTGATTTGATCCATTGACAAAAGTCCAATCCGGACATGTTCGGCATATCCACATCCGTAATCACCAGATCAAACTGCTCTGCTCTCAGGGCGTCCTGGCCCTGTAGACCATCGGACGCCGTTACCGTATGAATTCCTGCGGGACTCAACAATGCTTTGACCGCAAAAAGAGCCGACCTTGAATCGTCAACAATCAGCACGTTGGCTTTTTTCATGATCCAGCCTCAATTTTTTTTGTTCAACAAAGTGCTTTGCAATCAAGTATCCTTAAATTTATTGGCCAGATCATTATCAATCATATAAATGCAGATCTCGTTGGCACCCTGCTGTGAGTACTCAAATTTACTGACCAGATTGTCAATAAGAAAGGTCACATCCCGTTTGATGCGTTTGTCATGGGCTTTGAAATCTTCGGTATCAAAATCCTTTATGGCCTGCCTGAAATTTACATTATCAATAAAGGGTTCCAGCACCCGTTTTTTCAAGTTATGTACATAGCGTTCATGAAGGCTTTGAAACAGCCGGGTCTGGTCAATATCTTTTCCTTCGATCATGATTTCATGGGAAAGGGTAAATCCCGTATATTGCTTTAATACGTCCATACGCATTTCCTGGCGCCGTTTTTCATCTGCACTTTCAGATAAAAGTCTGATTTCAATGGTTTCAAGAAATGCTTCGGTAACATGAAGCTCTTCTTTGGTAAAAATACAGTCCACCACCGAGCCGATTTCATGGGTCACAGCGGAAATATAATTTTTAATATCCTTTGCGATCTGTTCCTCATTGTAATAATAGAGGCACTCTTTGACCTGCTGGAGAATGGAATAGTCATACATTCTTAGAAGCGAAGACAAAAAACCCTGGGGAATCATCTGTCTTATGGGCTCTTCTAGTTTATTGAAAAACGAACACAGATCAGGCATGCTGATGAGCCTGTCTTCCTTTACGAATTTTGAGTAAAACCTGTCAAAAATTTTAATGGAATCCCGGCCGGACAGACCCTTTTTCCCATACTCTTCGGACTCGACAATGATTTTTTTCATCATCTTTTTGTCAAGGGCCTTTGTATCCTCGTCATCAAGCCAGGAAGGAATGCTGCCTCTGAAAATCTCCATGAGCAGCAGGATAAGCCCCTCATCGCAAAAGTTCAGGTATTTTTTCGGATCTTTAATCCATTGTTCCAACGCAAGGGATTTTTTTCCGATCCGGGTGCAGATGATGATTCTTGCAAAATTTTCAAGCACCATGGGCAAAAAGCCGCTTTCAATGTGGCGGCCGAAAATGTTCAAATAGATTTTAACTTCTGTGGTCACATCAAGGACGTATGGAATATCAATATACTGGATACGATCCTCAAAAGAGGGAAAATCTTTAAGATTTTGCTTATCCTCGGGATTCATGAGGGCAAAAAACAGGGCCTCTACATGTTCTTCGACATTCTCGACCTTGTGAATGGCCTCTGAAATAATATTGTGAAGCTCAACCATGCGCTCCACATTATGGGACTTGATATCCATCAATGCATAAATGCCGTTATGGATTTTTGCGTAGGAGGAATAAATATAATTAATAACGTTGGAATCCTGGAACAGCGCATTTATCCGGCCCTGGAGCATCTGGTTGAGAATAACGTTTCGGCGCAGCGGCCTGTCCCCAGGGTTGAACACCGAGATTCCGTTGCCCAGCCGGCGATTAAAATAGTAGGGTCTGGCATACAGCATCTCAAACACCTTGGCCGGCTTGCCCAACCGTTCTAAAAGGCTCTGGTAAATGGAGGCGCAAACGGTACAGACTTCATCTTTAAATACCCATTCATACTGCTTTTCCGTGAACAGTTTCCATTTAAATTCATCATTTTTGATCAATTCGTCCAGGACAGCGCGTCGCTGCTCTTTGGGGATCACCAGAAAAGGATTGTCATGGCACAGACAGGGAATTTCAATAAATTCGGGCTCCGGCCCCTCAAAATCCACCTGATTTGGATCCACCCCATGCTTTGCTTCGATGGAATCGCTGTCAATATACTGGATCAATTTTTCAAAGGAAGATAAACGCATCAAAGAGGGTTCAGGCCCTTTCAGCTTTTTCACATCCAGGCGCCATACCACTTCATAACGTAAGCCCTCTTCGGTATTGGCATATTGTTCAAATTTTTCCAGAAGATTGTTTAAAAAAGTGGATTTCCCGCATCCGTGGGGACCGTAAAAGACATAAATTCTATTCTGCTGGTTACCGTGACGCAGGTAATCCATTTGTTTCATAAACCGATTGGCAAACAGCATATCCGGAAAATAAGGCGTATCGGATCCTTCCATAAAAAGGGTCCCGGTATCATATTTGGTAATGGCAGAATGATCTATATCGTTTTCGATTTCAGTAACATGTTTTTTAATCATGTCATGAAACGACTGAAAAATGTTTCTTAGAATACCGGACGGATTGGCATTTAACAGCTGTAAAAAATCCTGGAATGCAACCGGTTTATGCCGCTGGTAATCCTGGATGTTCTGATCTAAAAAATTCAGGGCCTGGGTTACGGAGCCAACTGCATCGGAATCCACAGAACTGGTTTTGGTATCCATGGTCATGCCACCTCCCGTCTGTTTAATTTCCGTTTATCCATAATGTAGCATACCCGCTGCCACTTAATTATTTCACGCATTTCGGGTGCCGACTGTGATCCCGAACTACCTGCCGAAGGATCCAAAAAATGGGTCGGCGGTGCCGTAGTCTGTTCTTTTCCGACAGGAATACTGGTTTCAAGGTAGACAGGCCCCCCCCATAAAAACTCAATGCCCATCATGGTATTTTCAATAAAATCCGCCTTTAGGGGTTTATCTTCAAATTCATGGACAAGGTAGAGATGTCCGCTTTGGGTTTTTTCTTCATGAATACGTATCACCGGTGGATGATACAGGGTGTCGATGACCATATTCTTATAATCCTGGGCTCTCTTGGATTTGATATAATATTGCCAGGTCATGCGTTCCTGGTTGAATCGCTTGCCTGTGACAAACAGTTTGTAATGGTCTAAAAATTCCTGGTCCACAAATGTATTGATAAAGGTGAAATCATTCATATTCTCCCTGACTTTAAAGATAAAATCATGGCCTTTTTTATCTCCTGTATCAAAGTCTTTCCTGTTTTTTTCATCTTTAAGGCGAAAATATTCAAGGGAATAGCATCCTCTGTCCTTCATGTTTTCGATATGTTCAAACAAACGCAATCCCAGGGCATACGGGTTGAGCCCGACCTTGG
>Ga0193955_1001354_pt1 | contig 11654 bp, 12 predicted proteins | sample BB_6_MG_FD_140343 | JGI IMG/M metagenome (GOLD analysis project Ga0193955, IMG submission 140343) | Microbial mat bacterial communities from the Broadkill River, Lewes, Delaware, United States - BB_6_MG | ecosystem: Environmental > Aquatic > Freshwater > River > Microbial mats | place: USA... | reverse complement strand
GCAGCTCTTTTTGTATTAACTTTTACTTTAGCCTCTGTAGTGGTTTTTATATCTTCTACTTTGATATATTTATTTAGCTCTTTTAAGTCTTTTGAAGATTCTTCTTCTAAAGCTTTAGTAATTGCATCTTCATCTACAGAGAACTTTACAAAGCCTAAGCCCATAACTGCATTTTCATCTGTGATTGTGATTTTCTTATTTATTGTTCTTGACTCTTTTGTTAAAGTAAGTGATGAAATTATATTGCCATCAACTCTATCAACACCATTATTTACTAAAACTTGTGCTGTTAGAACCTTTGTTAGTTCTAGAGATTCAGAAAGCTTTTTCTTTAAAGCTTGTAACTCTTTAATATTTGAAGATAGATAATCTATCTTGTTCTTTAGTTCATTTAGAGATAAGCCCACATAATCAGCCTTTTGATAATATGGCTTTGATTGATCCTCTAGTATCTCTTGAATATACTTTTTAAAGAATTCTTGAGATTTAGTTTCACTAAGAGTCTCTATTTGTGTTTGAAGTGCATAGTTAATTAATTTCATAACCAACTCCTTATGCTGCTATTTGGTATTGTGGTTCTTTAATACTTGCAATTTTTTCTGCAATATCCCAAACACCTTTATTTACATAAGTATCAGTAGAGATTGATTTAATCTCTTTACTTGTAAATCTTCTTCCAGTATCTTTATTAAAACCACTAATATTTCCACGAATTAGATTCTCTTGGATGATGTTAAGGGTAGTGTATAGATCATCTTTATAATCTTCATCTCTATGTGGAACTAGTAAGTCATTAATATCTATTTGTAAGTGTTCTTCAAATCTTAAAGGAACAGACAGCTTTGCAAAGCTTTGTTTCTCTATTTGAGATAATTGGATGTTTGATAAAGTACTAATCTTATCAAGCAGTTTTTCTTTAACAGCAGTTATCTTTGAAACTGCATTTGCTACATCATTATCTCTATCTCCTAAATGTTTTATCTTGTAGCTTTCAAATACACTGTCAGATACTACTAAGCCATTTGCACAAACAAATCTATAAATACCTGCACTAATACTAAATGATTTACTTCTATCGTGAGAATTGAATAGCAATAACTCCACTGCATTCTCCCCAGGATTAAGTAAATCCTCAAAGTGTCTAAATCTTACACAGTGTTGTTGATAACCTTCTTTATTTTCATCTCTTACATCGGCTTGACTTACACTTACTGGATACCAGTTATTTGCTTTTATCTCTTCAATTACATCAATGGTTGGAATGAAGTGATATTTCTCACTTACTTCATAGTGTGGTTCACTTGTAAATAGCGTTGGTGCTAACTCTTGTAACTGATTATTGTTTAATGGATTTGCTGACATGATTTTTCCTTGTTTATTTTTATTGTTAATTGGATTAATAGTCTTTGACTAAAACTAGTTTTCTTTTGAGTCTAGATACTCTTTAATTATGGTTGCTGAAGCTATTACTATAGCTACTACTACAGTAGGAGGTATATTCATCTTAAGCTCCTTGTAGTGGTTGATAGTAAGGGTTATTTTGAGGTTTGAGTTTTAAAGCTTCTTTTTCCATATCATCAAGCTCTTTTGAAGATGGAGCTTTAATAAACTTTCTTAGCCAGCGTTCATAGGCTAAATTTTTCTTTTCTGAAATACTTAAAACATGTTTTTCCATAGGCATTCCTTTGTTATTTATAAAGCAAGACTGTTCTTGCTTTTCTATACCTATGATATGTGAGTGTAAAAAATGAAATTTAAATAAAAAAATATTCTTCATTCCTTTATTTGATAACAAAAAAAGGAATAGAAAATGAAGACAAACTACGACGAACTAATCCCTAGAGGTGTACTTTTCAACTTAAAAGAAATTGAAGAAATGATGATAATAAAAGTTGATATGGCAAAAAAGCTGATTTATAATAGAGAAATTGAATTTATAAAAATCGGAAAAAAGATACATATTTCAAGGTCAACGCTCATAAATTTTTTAGAGAAGAATACAATAGAAACAATTTAACAGATAGTTATAGTTAGCAAATAGCTAACTATAACTTTTTTATTTCACTAATTGATAAATCTGTGACCTCAGAGATTTTATCAATGTTTAAATATTCACTATAAAGTAGTTTTCTAGCTATTTCTTTTTTTACTTTTAATTCTGTATCATTTACCGATAAATCGTAAGCTCTGAAATTCTTTATTCTTAAATCTCTTGGTATAAGATTTAAGTTTACATTATTATATAAAGACAGTGTTCTTATATTGAAGATTTTACTTCTTACATTAGTTTTATTTTTAAAATATCTTCCAGATTCTGTTGTAGTTGCACTTAAATCTAATTTTAAAACTCTATAAACTATTGTAATTAATCTTGACGTGATTATATTGGAACCTAAGAAAAATTTTATATCTTCTAAAATAATTCTTTTATACTCACTTTCTTCTATATTAATACCTTCAAATAACTTAAAATAATAATGATTGCTTTCAATCATTTTAATATTAGCAGAATGAAAAAGAAAAAATTCTAACTCATTGATTCTATCTTTTATAAAATCAATAGGTTCATATTTTCTAGCACAGTAATAAAATTCATTTTTTGTCTCTAAACTATCTTTCTCAAAATACTTAATATTTTTAATATCGAAATCTGAATCAATAACTAATAATGGGAATTTCAAAAGATTATTGGTTTTATTTAAAATAAACTTTTTGTCAGAATCACATACGATTTTGTTTTTTAAATTTGAAAATATGTGTTCATTTACTTCTAGAATATTATATTCAACATTTTGTTTTTTTGATAAAAAATCTTTTATTACATCAAGTATTTCTATATCACAAATAAAAAGAATTTCTTCATTACTTCTTCCTTCAAGCAAATTAAAAAACCATTTATATATTAAGTAGTTACTATCTTTTCTCATTACTATACCTACACTTATTAAATTAATATATTATACTTTAAACTTGTTATAACTTGTTTTAATTCATATTTTATATTAGTATTATTTTTTATATAAACAAAGTTAAATATATTTATTTTAAGTTATAATTTATTTTATATATTGTTTAATGTTCATATGAAAAATATTCTTATAACCTATTATCTAACAACTGAAGATTTTTTTGATTTTAAAAATGTATTAAAAAATTCTAATATTGAATTTACTGATATAGGAATCGTAAAAAACTTCCGTAAAAAGAAATACAAAACACTTCAATCTGAATTCGAAGAAAATTCTTCACTCTTTCAAGAAAATGATACATTAATAATTAACTCATTTGAGAACTTAGGTAAAACTACATATAAGATCATGGATAATATTAATTTTATATTTGAAAAAAAAATGAATATATTAATCTTTTCAAGAAATTTAATACTTAATTATGAAGATGAAAAAGTGACTTCACTTATTAAAATTATTTTAGATTTTGAGGAGAAAAACTATTCAGCACAAAAGACAAAAGCTAAAGCAACAAGAGAAAAAAATAAATCAAAGATAGGAAGAAAGCCTAGTAATAAATCAAGTTCAGTTTTTGAAAAATATAAAAGTTTTATATTAAAGCAAAAATCTTTAGGTATTCCAAATACTAAAATTTTAACTAATCTACAGAGTAAAGATAGTTTTTATAAAGGAAAAACTGTACAAGCTCTTGGTTCATATATTAAACAAACAATTAACAAAAAAAGTAGAAAAAAGTTAATAGAACAGTTTACAAAACAAAAAAATTCTGTACCTAGTAAGTATAAAAGAAATTAATTAAAAAAGATGAATAATTAATTTTGTGTAATTTCATTAAAAACACTTAGTGCTCTACTTGCTTGATCTTTACTTTTATTTGCATATCTAGCTTCTGTGATTGCAATACTACTATGTCCTAAAAGAACACTTATATCAGCAATAGGGACTTTATTTTGCACAAGTGTTGTTGCTAACATATGTCTTATATCATGTAATCTTAATTTTGGTAGCCCCATTGCTTTTAAAAGATTTTGAAAGTGAACTCTAGGTGTTTCTTTTGTATATTTAAAAAGTTTTTTATCAATTAGAGGTTTAGAAAGATCAACTCTATTTAGTCTTGCTTGACTTTTAATAGCATCTAATAAGTAATCATCAAGATTAAAAATAAGTTCCTTCTTACCTTTAGCTGTTGATGCAGGTACTTTAAATGTATTATCATGAAAGTTTATATCCCTATACTTCAAATGTAACACCTCATTTATTCTTCTTCCTGATAGTAAGAAAGTAAATATATTTTTTATCTCATCAAACTGATAAAAAGTCTCACCCTCTACAGTTGTACCACTATAGTTTCTCATTGCATATATGATTTTCTTTGTATCTTTTAGACTCAATGTATAGTCCACCTTATTATCAACATGAGGTAATGATAACTCATCCCATTCACTAATTACAGGTGCCTTATGTTTTGCCAAAAAAGCTCTTAATGTTCTAGCATATAAAACTAATGTTGCAGCTGCTCTATTTGACAACATTGTATTTATAATTTGTTGAATGTCATTTATTTTTATATTTTCTATAGATTTATTATGCAATGGTTTTGAGTGTATATTTAAAGCAGTTGAATAATTTTGGATAGTAGATCTCCTAGCAGATATCTCTTTTGTTTCTAAAAAAACTTCAACCTTATCTAAAAAAGTTTCTCTATCTCCAGTTTCTATTATAGGTTCTTCAATTTTCTTTTTTTCACGTAATGTTCCATTACTTTTTAAAGTCTCTCTAACTTCTGTTCTTTTACTTGCAACATACTCAATAGCTTTTAAAAATGTTGTCTTATGACTCTCAAAATTAAAAGTCTTTTTTCCTCTTTTACCTTCAACTCTATTTCTCAACTGAATTTTAAATTTTCTATCTACTAACTTATTAGCTTCTTTTATAGATGTGATTTTTTCTAAGTTAGCATCAGATTCTAAAAACATTCCTTTACAATCTTTATTAGGAATTTCAATACTAATATACTTATTCATTCTATTCCTTTATAAAGACACCATAAAACAAAGGTGTACTTTTAGGTGTACTTTTTTATAACTTCTTATCAATTATTGTAACTAATTATATTTAGTAAAAATCTTAAACTATCGTTATTAAAGGCTTTATTTTGATAGATATAGTTAATTATAGTATTTTCTCCTGACCAATTCTATATAGTGCAAAATCATATTTTATAGGGTCTTTTTTATTAAAAGACTTTAATTTTTCTGTTATTTCAATAGCTGATTTTAAATCATATGTTTTTCGTTTAAGTAAGCCTAGTTTTAATGATACTTTGAAAGTGTGAGTATCTAAAGGTAGGATCAAATCTTTTTTATCAATTCTATTCCAAAGTCCTAAATCGAGTTCATCTTTTCTTACCATCCATCTTAAAAACATATTCCATCTTTTATATGGGGCATTCGCAATATGTTTTATTTTACCTTCTTTATCCCTTTTTAAAGGGCTTGAAACTAAGAAAGTGAATCCTTGTGATTTATAGTTTGCTATTTGATGTATTTTATTTATTAAAGAATCTAGTCCTTCTAAAACACAATTATTTTTTTTATATCCTTCTAAAAAAATATTGTTTAAACTCTCTTCTTTTTTCATTTTTCCAAATGTTTTAAAAATAGTTTTAATATCTTCACTATTTTGAAATCTATAATAAAATTTTTCTAGTTTATCATCAATCTCTTCTTCACTCTTATCAAGTAAAGAGAAATCTAAAGTATCTAAAAACTTCACAATTAGGCTAGCTTTCCCATATGCAAATAAGGCACAAAGCAAAATTATATATTCATCTTTATAACGACTTGCTACTAAAAGTGGGTCTGGTTTATCGTAAGAAAGTTCGTGATTATTATTTCTATTAAGAACTTCATTATCCAAAAGTTCTTTTATTTCTTTATCTTTTTTTGTCATATTTTATTCCAAATATTTTCGTTATAATACCATCTTACAAAAAACATAGCCTTAAAAAATATATACTAAATACTAGGAATAATAAAAATGCAAAATATACTAATAACAGGTTGTTCTTCAGGCATTGGACTTGAATCTGCAAAAACTTTAAAACAAAATGGAATAAAAGTATATGCAAGTGCAAGAAAAGAAGAAGATGTAGAAATGTTAAAAAAATTAGGTTTTGATACTTTTTTACTTGATATTAGAAATAAAGAACAAATTGCCAAAGCCTTAGAACAAATTATAAAAAATGACAACAAAATTGATGCTGTTTTTAACAACGCAGGATATGGACAACCAGGAGCCTTAGAAGATATTTCTGTTGATGCTTTAAAAGAGCAGTTTGAGACAAATGTCTTTGGTCTGCATGAAGTAACAAGACAAGTTCTTCCATATATGAGAGCTCAAGCTTATGGAAAAATAATTCAGCATAGTTCAATTTTAGGAATAATTTCTCTAAGATTTAGAGGAGCTTACAATGCTTCAAAATATGCTATTGAAGGATTAGCTGACACGCTAAGACTTGAACTAGCAGATACTAATATATCAATTAGCACCATAAATACAGGTCCCGTAACTTCAAAATTTAGAGAAAATGCAGTTGCAAAATTCAAAGAAAATGTAAATCAAGAAAATAGTTTCTATAAAAAAGAGTATGACAAACAATTAAATGCAAGTTTAGAAGATCAAAAAGACAAAACTCCTTTTAATCTTCCAGCAAGTAGTGTTGCAAATGTAATTTTAAAAATAATGAATACAAATAAGCCAAAGCCTAGATATTATGTTACAAAAGCGACATATATTTTGGGATTTCTCAAAAGAATTTTATCTACTTCACTTTTAGATAAAATATTGAAAAGAATATAAAAAGAGGGACAAGCCCTTCTTTTTATTATGAATTTAGATAAGGTTTCCCATAAAATCTTATAGTTAAGAATACAACAGCTAAACCAATTGGTAAAAGTAAATATACTGAAACTCCAAAGGCTGCTGGCAAATATCCACAAACAATTGCTACTATTCCCACAAAAATTGCATAATACAATTGTGTAGAAACGTGATCCATATGATCACAAGATGCAGCCATTGAAGATAAAATTGAAGTATCTGAAATAGGAGAACAATGATCACCAAATATTGCTCCTGTTAATACAGCACCTACATTTAATACAATATAGTTATGTAAATCTACACTTTCTAAACCTGTATTTATTCCAATAGCATTTGCTAATGGAATTGTTAAAGGCATTAAAATACCCATTGTTCCGTAAGATGTTCCTGTAGAAAATGAAATAATAGAACCTAATATAAAAATAATACTTGGCAAGATAACTTGAGGTGTAGTGTGAGATAATAATTCTACTAAATAAGCAGCCGTCCCTAGTTCTTTCATAACTGAACTTAAAGACCAAGCTAAGATTAAAATAACAGCAGTAATCACAAGTGATTTAACTCCAAAAACCCAAGTATCAATTGCTTCATGTAAAGTAAATAACTTTTGTTGTAATCCCATTCCAATGGCAACTAAAGAAGCTAATAAAGCTGCTTCAAAAATTACAATTGAAGCATCAGCAGCACCAAAAGCATCTCTAATTGATGCAAAAGAATAAGGATCTGCTTCAAAAGCTTTTAGCATCTCACCTTCTAATCCTGATGAACCATTTACATAAAATCCAATAAATGCAACTATAATTAAAATTGCAATTGGAACAATTGCATTATAAATAGAATAAGTAATGCCCTCTTTTGGCATCATAAATGAATTTTCTTGATTCATTAATTCATTTTTTGCAGATTTAGGATTTGCAACGTGACCCGTCGTATGAGCTCTTACAGCTGCTTTATGCATAGGACCAAACTCTCTTAATGTAATAGCTGAAAAGAAAACAAAGGCTAACATCAAAATATTATAAAATCTATAAGGTAAGGTTTCAACAAAAATTGCAAAAGCGTTAACATCCACTTGTCCAATAACAGTATAAGCATCTTTAATTAAAGATAATTCATATCCAACCCAAGTAGAAATTAGAGCAAGCCCAGCAATAGGTGCAGCAGTAGCATCAATAATAAAGGCTAATTTTTCTCTTGCAATTTTTAACTTATCAGTAACAGGTTTCATAATAGGACCCACGATTAATGAGTTTGCATAATCATCAAAAAAGATAAAGAAACCCATAATCCAAGTATAAAGTTGAGCAGAAGCAGGTGTTTTTGCTTTTTTAGCCAACTTTTCAGCAATAGCTCTAGGTCCACCCATTTTAGTAATAACCGCAATCATTCCACCAATTGTTAGAACTTGAAGAACAATACCTGCATTCCAAGAATCTGCAAGAGATCCAACCATCTTAGAAGATAAATCAACAAAAATATTAAACAATGAAGAAAAAATATTATCTCCACTAATATTTACCATAAATACGCCAGTGAATATACCCATAAATAAAGAAAAGATTACATTTCTTGTAATAAAAGCTAAGACAATAGCAACCAAAGGAGGAAGAAGAGTCATTACCCCGTATACAGATGAATTATCTTTTGAATCTGCAGATAAAAGCACCATGGGAAGTATAGCAATTATCAAAAATGTTTTTAAAAAACTACTCAAAATAGTTCCTTTCATAAAAGAATTGAAGGATGATTATATATAAAAATTGCTTTAAAGTAGTATATTAATTATATAAGTTTTTTTATTAATTTTTAAGTTGCCTGTATATCTTTTGAATTTGCTTTTTCTTGTAAGAAATCAGATATTTGCATTAAACAAAAAGTTACTATAAATATCATAAGACCAGGAAAGAAACTAACCCACCAAGCAATATCAATAACAGCTTTTCCATCACTAAGTAAACTTCCCCAAGACATTTCAGGAGGATTAATTCCAAGTCCTAAAAAGGACAATCCTGATTCGGCTAATATAGCTCCCCCTACTCCAAAAGTAAATGAGATTAAGAAAATCGGTGCTAAAAGTGGAGCAAAATATTTAAAAATAATTTTTGTTTTAGGAACACCACTTAATTTTAAAATTTTTATATAAGGCTTATTTCCTATTGCAAAACTTTCACTTCTTATAAGTCTTGCCATTCCCATCCAGCCTGTTATTGAAATAACTATGATTAAAACTAAAGATGAAGCTTGAATATATGAAACAAGAGCTAATAATAAAAAGAAAGTAGGAAAAGTTAAAAATAAATCAATTAAAATAGTAATACCTTTATCAATATTTCCTTTAAAATATCCTGCGTTTATTCCTATAAAAAGCCCTAATAAAGATGAGATGGAGGCACTTAAAAATCCAATTATAAGTGAAGTTTGTCCACCTTGAAGAATTCTAGCTAAGACATCTCGCCCCAATCTATCTGTTCCAAAAAAATGCTCAAAAGATGGACCTGCTAATATTAACTTTGGATTTAAATCATAAGGTGATACAGTGTAAAAAAATGGCATGAAAAATACTAATCCTATAAGAGAAACAAGTATTACCAACGCTATTTTTACCACTAGATAAGCCCTTTAAACTTCTGTATAAGAAAAATAAGAGAGTGAACTCTTTCCAAATTTCTTTGTTTTATTTAATGAAAATTTTCCTAAAGTTTTAGGTATTGTAATCGAACTTTCATGTTCCATTACTATAATATAAATATTGTCATTTTCAATATTCTCAATAATTTCAAATGATTTATTATAAACTTCTTCCATTCCATCTCTAAAATCAAAAGGTGGATCAAGATATAAAATCAACTCATCACTTGAATTTTTAAGTGATTCTAAAATACTTGGAGTCTGAATAAAAGTATCTCCTAACATTGTTTGACATTTATTTGGCTCTAAAGCATTACAATTTTTTGTTAATATTCTATAAGAACTTCTATCAAGTTCAACGAAATAAGCTCTTTTTGCATCTCTTGAAATTGCTTCAAGACCAATACTTCCACTTCCAGCAAAGCTTTCAATAAATATTTTATCAATAATATCGAACTGTAAAACATTAAAAAGGGACTCTTTTAATCTAGATTTTGAAGATCTAGTAACATCTAAAGAAGGTAATTCTAAAACCTTTCCTCTGTACTTTCCTGCAATAATTTTTGTTGTTGGTTTATTTGTTTTCATTTTTCTCTTAACTCTTAATTTTTATTTGTATTATAGTTAAAATTTCTTAAGGCTCTAATTTGAAACAATATTTATTAAATGTAAAAATTAAATTCCACTTGTAATCAATTTTAGATATATTTTTTGGTATTTTAAACAAGAGAATCTAGATTTACTATTTAAATTTATCAAAGGGAATCTTTGCCAAGAAAACAATTAAAAAAAATTTTACCAACACATGAAAAAATAAGAGAACAAAAAGTTTTAAAACTATTTGGAAAATTTTTAGATAAAAAATCAATTTGGAGTTTATCAAGAAAAAAAGTAGTAGCAGGAGTTTTAATAGGAATATTTGTAGCCTCTTTACCAATGCCTCTTCAAATGGCATTAGCATCTATACTTGCAATTATTTTTAATGCCAACTTACCTATTAGTTTTATATTGATTTTTATAAGTAATCCACTTACTATGCCCCCAATTTTTTATTTAGAATATGCCATTGGGAATATTATTTTAAGACCTGAAACTATTATAGAATTTAATTTTGATTCAATGTATGAAAATTTTGATCAAATTGCAATTTCATTATGGACAGGAGCTTTAGTTTTAGGCATTTTTGCAAGTATTATTTGTGCTTTTTCTGTAAATTTTTTATGGATTTACACCGTTAGAAAAAATAGAAAAAAGAACTAATTATTCAATTTTCTATTTATTTTTTGAATTTATTACTTATCTAGTTTTTTGAACTTTTTTTATAATATTTTTAATATTTTTGATTCTATTTTTTGAACTTGGATGTGTTGAAAGAAATTCAATTCCTTCGTTTTTCCCAGCACTCATATTTTCCCAAAACTTAATTGCTTCATTTAAATCATAACCAGCGGCATGCATAAGATGTATTCCTATTTCATCAGCTTCACTTTCTTGAAGTCTTCCATAAGGCATAAGAACGCCATATTGAGCTCCCAAACCATAAGCTACATTAAAAGCTTGTGAGTATTGAGAACCTTGCGTACTTAATGCTATATTTCCAAGAGTTTGGACTCCTTGAGATATCATACCAGCACTTACTCTTTCAGCTCCATGTCTAGCTAAAGCATGAGCAATTTCATGGGAAATTACAGTTGCAAGTTGATCATCATTTTTTGCAACAGCTAAGATACCTGTATAAACTACTACTTTCCCACCTGGTAAACAAAAAGCATTTTTTGCTTTGTTATCAACTAAATTAAATTCCCAAGCATAATTTTTTTGTGAAACTCTTGCGATTCTTTCACCAATTCTTTTCACTCTTAGAGAATCTTTTGTATTATAAATAATCTTTGATTCTTTTAATGTTTGTTCATAACTTTGTTTTCCTAAAGCTAACTCTTTCTCACTAGAAATTAAAATCATTTGATTTCTGTTTGTATAAGGTGCTTTGTGTGTACAAGCACTAATAAAAAGCACAAGAGTTATTAGTATTAGATTTTGTTTAATATTCAAATTTTCTCCTTTTTGAATCTCTATTTTAACAAAACTTGAGTAAAATCTACTTTTTATTTGGAGAGAAATTATATATGCAACAAACAAAAGGTAATATCCTAGGTCTACTAACAATACTAT
>Ga0193955_1001353_pt1 | contig 11661 bp, 8 predicted proteins | sample BB_6_MG_FD_140343 | JGI IMG/M metagenome (GOLD analysis project Ga0193955, IMG submission 140343) | Microbial mat bacterial communities from the Broadkill River, Lewes, Delaware, United States - BB_6_MG | ecosystem: Environmental > Aquatic > Freshwater > River > Microbial mats | place: USA... | reverse complement strand
TAACCAATTATCAAGTTTTAATTTAATTCTGACTAAGTGTGAAAAAATAGCCTTTGATTTTCAATGGTTGATACCTTTACCGTTCGCTTCAAAAATCAATAAATTTTCTTTTATAGAATGAATTACACACAACGTAAACGTAAAAGTGTTTTATCCTTTTGTTTTTAAAATTAACAAAACATTATTAAGAGTACCGGGTTTTAAATCTCAGAATAATTCCAAATAAAGGATAAAACATAGTTGGACAATGCCGTCGGGCTATGGGCATTTGATCTGTTTTGTTTGTTTTTTGAGGATTTTCAGCCTATGCGTTAATTGATATTCATCCAAATAACAGTCCTTTACGAGAGAGTTTGGTTGAAAAAACGACATACTTTTCCCATTTAGCCAAGGCTATTAAATTTAGCATTCCATTTTCAAAGAACGTTGTTTCTTATTGCCAACACTAAGTTTGCGGTTTAGGTAAAGCTCTACATAAGATTCTGCCATTTTTGCATTTTGGGCATTGGCTAACATCCTTTCCCGTGATTAAACTGTAAACTTCTATAGCCGATAATCCTTCATATTCGGGAATAGATTCACAAGTTTGCAAAAGTGCTGTGATTTGTTTCTTTTTTGTTTTGGAATTCGCCGACGCCAGTACGCCATAATATCTGATTTTATAAAAATTGTGTGGCAGTATGTGCAGCATAAACCTTCGGATAAACTCTATACTGTCCAGCTGCATGACTTTCCATACAAGTCTTTTCCTGTCTTTATATCTGAAAGAAACTTTTCCGTTTTTCACATCGGTAATTCTGGAATTGCTAATTGCTACACGATTGGTATACCTGCCCAGATATTTTACCACAGCACCGATGCCATTAATTGGCTTTTTAATATTTACATTCCAGGTAGTCGAATAGAGTCTTTTTTTTACTTTCTTCCATAGAAAACCTTCGGGGATATTGACTTGAGAGTTTTGTATCAATTCATTAATTGTTCCACACAGTATGCCCCGAAACAAAGCACCAATTACCTTTTTAGGAGCAAAAAAATTGTTTCGACAGCTCACCCATTCCATTTCATCTTCTGATAATCCTCCACAGGGAATAATCATGTGAATGTGCGGGTGCTGATTCATAGTTTGTGTCCAGGTATGCAAAACCGCTACGGCTCCTGTTTGGGCACCTAAAAATTTAGGATTGCCTGCAGCTTTACTTACTGCCTGCCATGCAGATTGTAAAAGTGAATTATACAACTGATTCTGATTCAGATAAAACAGCCTGTGCAACTGCTGTGGAATGGTAAGAACAAGATGGAAATGTTTGCAATCCAATAGTTTTGACCGAAGTTTATCCACCCACTTTGCCTGCTTGGTAAACTGACATTTGGGACAATGCTTGTTTCTGCATGAATTGTAAGCTTGTCTTTGATAATTACAGGAACTACAGTAACAGATATGTCCTCCTAATTCACTTGTTCTGCAGGCGCTGATATCCTGAAAAGCTTTTCGCTGTTGTTCAAACAGTTGATAAGTATTAGTAAAGGATTTGTTTTCCCGTAAAATAGCTGCCAAATCGTAACTTGTTCGTCTATTTTCCATCTTGTTTCAGAATTATTTTTGATTCCTTTTCAAGTAAATCAGGTATAGCTATGGAGCTGGTATCGGCAACGTGCAGGTAAATAGAAGTGGTTTTCATCGCATTATGGCCCAGTAACAATTGCAATTGTTTTAGGTTTAATCCTTTTTCCAACATGTGGGTAGCAAAACTGTGTCGTAGAGTATGAGGAGTAACCCTTTTATTAATTTTAGCTTTTATACTCGCCCGCTGAAGAATCCGGCTAAAGGAAGTGCTGGAATAACTCATCCCGGAACGATAACCTTCAAATAAAAACTTCGAAGGACGATACTGTTTGTAATATTCACGAAGAATGTTAAGTAAACTATGCTTAACAGGAATTTGCCGTTGTTTGCCTCCCTTTCCACACTTTACAATGATCATATTTCTCGATGAATCAATATCCTGAGGACGCAAGTTCAGAATTTCATTGCGCCGCATTCCCGTAGCATAAGCAAGAGATACCAAAGCATGATGTTTGATATTGGAAATGTTTGACAGTAAAGATTTAACCTGTTCGGAAGAAAGAATCTGTGGTATTTTTTTATGCCTTTTGGGACGCTTCACTTTAAATTCACTCCATTCCCGCCTTAAAATATCACACTGTAAAATCCGCCAGGCACCTATGCACTGATTGATTGTGGAATTGGATATTTTATCTGCCCTAATTCTTGCACTCAGGTAAGATTTAAACTGATCTAAACTGATTAAATCAGGAGAAAGATTATAAAACAAGGAAAGCCTTCCCAAACAAGAAGTGTAACTACTAATGGTACGTGGACTGTAATTGCGAATCTGCATCTCCGCAATCATACGTGCTCTTAGACTTTTTTTTCATGACTAAATAGTTTAATGAACAAATATTTAATCAAGTTACAACCTTACTCTTAAGCTACCGCCTTAGGCGGTTTTTGTTCAACTTGTTAGTATGTGCACTATAAGTGCATATATTTTTAATATATCGTTATTAAAAGTGCACAATACATACCATATAGGTCAATATTGTGCACTTTTTTATTTTAAGTCGTATTCCATAGTTCATCAAGTGGGTTTACAATTTTACGAATTTCCTGATTAGAAACGTGTGTATAAATTTCGGTTGTTTTTGAAGAACTATGTCCTAAAAGTACCTGAATATATCTTAAGTCAACACCTTGTTCAAGCAAGTGTGTTGCAAAAGAATGTCGTAACATGTGCGGAGTTATTCTTCTCTTTATATTTGCTTTTTGACTAGCGTAATTCAAAATATTACGTATGCTGGTTGCACTATATTGTGAGGCTGGTTCGCGACCTTCAAATAGCCATTTTTCAGGCTTGTATTTTTTGTAATATTCACGGAGTTCAATAAGTAAATGAGGTGACAAAATGGAGTAACGGTCCTTATTACCTTTAGCTTGGTATATTCTTATCTGATTGCGTTCAGAAATTATATCAGTAATCTCCAGATTAATAAGTTCTTTACGTCTGAGACCTGCAGAATAAATTAATGATAAAATACACCTGTGCTTAATGTTCCTACATTGTTTAATTATTGAAATAACTTCTTTTTTACTAAGAACTTTAGGTAATTGTTTTTGTGTTCGAGGTCTTTCTAAATTATAGTATTCTTTGCTTTTTCCAAGTACTTTTTCGTAATAAAACTTAATTGCATTAATCAATTGGTTTTGTTGGCTTATCGAAATAATGTCATTTTGTACCTGATGATGTAAGTATTCATTAATTTCGTCAATACCTATTTCTGAAAGATTAGCATCCTTAAATACAGTACAAAAATCTCTCATGTATTTCGAATAAGTTCTTATAGTACTCTCGCTATATCTAAGTCTTTCTAATTTCTCCAAATAGCCTTTGGGTAAGCTTATTTGTTTATTTAGTTTCTTGTTTTGCTTCTGAATTCTTAATGGTTCATGAGCAATTGCTATTATATCATATTCGGCAAATACTTGTTTAAACATTTTAAAATCAAACTCCCGTCTGGCAATCCACCAGCATTTTTTTGTTTGACTCCAACGGACAGGAAAATGCTGCTTTAACAAGTTTACAATTTGAGAATTGTACTCAAACTGCAACAAAACAACTTTCTTGCCTCTATGATGATCCGATGAGAGTTTTATTTGTGTGCCCATTTACTTTACAGGAATAATGTTCATGAAATTACAAAAGCTAAATCAGTAAACAAAATAATTGCTTGTTATCCTTAATTAAAATTACAAATCACCTTAAAATAAGATTCTTCTGTGTTTTAGATGTAAATAATGTAGATTTTTAGTTATTACTGCTTATCGAAAAAAGAAATCATAAAAAAAATTGTAAAACTATGCCTGTATTTTCAAGAGATAGAGCATGATATGAACAAAAAAATAAGAAAAGTGTTTTGTAGAATTAAATGCATTTCTTAACTTAAATCTAGATTTCGAAGAAATCATTTGTTGAAAAGAGGGGATAGGACTAATCATCAATATCAACAAATATGAAACTACACTTTAATTTATACTGTGAATCAGCTGGCATTAATTCAAGTTGATCAACAAAAATTTTTTCAAAGGCGTATTCTTTTTCGCTAAAAGCAAATGTAGCTTTACAATTTGATAAAGCTTTTTTTAGGGATTATATACAGAAAACGACTGTAAGCCCTGCCAATAAAGCTCTGAAGGTACTCTTTGAATTTTCCCGCGATGTGTTTCCGACACCGAAAATACCCTTCGTATTTTCCTGCGAAGTGTTTCCGGCACTGAAAATGGTCTCCCAGTTTTCTGGTGATGTATTTCCGGTCCCGAAAATGCCTTCCCAGTTTTCTGGTGGTGGGTTTCCGGCACCGAAAATGCCTTTCCAGTTTTCTGGTGATGAGTTTCCGGCACCGAAAATGTCTTCCCAGTTTTCTGATAGTTGATTTTCTACACCAGGAATAAGCACTTTTTATAGCCAATTGTATTTCTGAAACTTGTAAAGTGAAATTTTCGATGTTTACATACATCATTTAAGTGTGAAATAGTAAGGGAGTATAGAATTTACTCCAATTGTTTAACCAATAAAATTGAAGATATGCCATACTTGGAATATCCTAAATCTGATTTGAAAAGAAATGATTTTTTAAATCAGTGCTTAAACACCACAGAAAAAGACAAAGAGCTTGGTGTTATTTATCTGCCAGAGTTGGTAGTTAGTGAGTTATTACGATTGAAGCCTGAATTTAATCTTTTATTTGAAAAACTTAAAACCAGTTTATCGGATAAAGAAAAGGAAGTTCGCGAAAAGAATCAAAGTGTAGACATTTTGCATGTTTACGTCCGCGATTTTTGGGTTGTAGCAAAACGTAGAGCCATTCGATTAGATCAGCCTGCTGAAGTGTTTACCAAACTGGGTTTACCATTATCGGGTGATATTCCGAATCTAAACAATGAGAAGGAGATTTTGGCTGCTGCAACTCATATTGTAAAGGGTGATGCTAGTCTGGTTGCCAATTCTTATCCTGCCATGGAAAATCCTAGCGCTGCTGAAGTGGAAGAGAAGTTATTAGTAGCACAGAAGGAGAGGGATGACATTGCTCCTGCAGATCGTAGCTATAATATCTTTCAGAAGGAAGTGAGTAGTATGCGTATTCCGGTTGATACATTAATAAAGGATATTGCGGATCATTTGCAATTTGCCTTAAGAAAGGAAACAGAATCGAATCAACGTAGAATAATGCGAACTTATGGTTTCGAATACCGATACCTGAAGGGTGAACCTGAAGCAGAAGTTGAAAGTGAAGTTGTTGAAAATGAATAGTGAACCCATGGGCATGTAATCCCAAAGATTCACTATCACTATGTAACAATGTGCTCTGTTGATCTTTTAATGCATGTGTGTCAAATGTCTGTAAACTATTTTGCACATGCCACGAAAGACAATGGAGCCATTGTTTTGTAAAGCTAACAAATGAGAGCTATCAAAGCAATTATAAGTGTATTTTTTGCTATGATAAATTACGAATGAGATTCTTTTGTTTAGACAGAATCGGTAGGAATGGAAAAATAAAATGTACTTCCCTGATTGTATTCAGATTCAACCCAAATACTACCATTAAGCATTTTAACATTGGCTTTGGCAATCGACAAGCCAAGCCCTAAGCCTTCGTTATTACGGCTTAAGTTTAAATCAGCCGATACAAAGCGATCAAATATCGCATGAGTGCGATTATCAGGAATGCCTATGCCCGTATCTTTTATCGAAACAATTGCATTTTGATGCTCTATTTTGCAAGTCAATTTGATTTCACCTTTTTCGGTAAATTTTATGGCATTGTTAAGTAAATGTGATAAAATGCTTCTTAAAATATTTTCGTCCGTTCTTATCAGGCTTTCTGTATCATTTAAATTATTTTGGTATTTTAATTCTATCCTTTTATTTTTGGCTTGCTCGGAATAAATATCAGCATGATATTTCAGTAAATCATTTAAATTAACCGAAGTGAAATGTAGTTTCTTCTGCTTGGTTTCTATGGAGGATATTTCAAGAATATCATTAATGGTATTCAAAAGTCGTTCTCCATTTAAAGAGATGATGCTTAAATATCTTTTTCCGGAATCTTTTACATGTGAATCTTTTAAGATATCAATAAAACCTAATATCCCATTTAATGGGGTTCTAATTTCGTGAGATACATTCTGAAGAAAAACCGTTTTAAGTTGATCGCTTTCCTCTGCTTTTTCCTTGGCAATTGTTAATTCGTTGTTTCTAATTTTTAGAATTTTGGTTTTTTGATCGACTTGTTGGCGCAGTACAAAAACAAAAATTGATATTATAACTAAGCAGGCAAGAATAATTCCCACACCCCATTTTACGACCTCAGGAATATTGGTTTTACTTTTGGTATACCATTTATTTAGCGATTGGTAAAATTCTGAGTCAACATCCTTCTTTAATGTAATAATACCCTGATTGATCTTTATTCGTGTTTCGGGATCAAGATTTTTAGACATTCCATAATGAAGCTCCGAAAGATCCAGAATCACTCCAGTAGGACGTATGGATGGATCACACAATTCAGAAAAATAAAAGAAACGATAAGCTGCTATAACATCTATCTCTTCCTCGTGTATGGCATTTGCTAATTGATAAAAATCGCCATAGGAGAGTATTTCACAGTCGATATTATCTGTTTCAGTTCTTTCAATAATTACTTCCTTTTGTCTTGAACTATTGATAACTCCAATTCGCTTTCCTCTTAAATCGTAAGCATCGTGAATGGGAGCTTGTTTCGTGGTGAAAATTTCCAACCAGGTACTCAGTAAAGGAACTGTTAAATTAAATAAAGAATCGCGTTCGGGCGAATAGGTCATGTCCGGAAGAATATCCAACTCACCTTTTTCGAGCATTTTTATCAGTAAGGACCAGTTGTCATGAACAAATTCTAGTTTTAGATTTTCTTTTTCTGCAACATTCCTTAATACATCAATAAAAACTCCATCAGCCTCATTGTTTTTATTCATAAAAATCTTGGGAGGATTGTCATAAATTCCAACCTTTATTGTTTTTTCCTCCTGATTGTGTTGAGACAAAACACAATTGGACAGGAGCAAAAAGGCAAAGAATAAAAGGATTTGAGTTAATTTCATTTATCGAAGATGAATTATTAGAAATGCAAAATAAAGAAAACCATTCATTTATAGTAATTTTAGGAGCAATACTTCCCAATGATGATTTTTTATCTTCTTAATGTTTGATTGTATTTCTGGTCCTTATTATTTATCAAGAAGCTCAAGCGTTACCAGATAAGCACAATGATCAGAGGCTATGGTATCATTAATCACCTGAGTTTTCAATACTTTCCATCTGTTCTTCGGATAGAATAGTACATAGTCGATTTTCTCTGCAGGCACACCCGATGGATAGGTAAAATCGATATTCTCTTTAGTGTAGCTTGGCGTCCACATCTCTTCCAGAGTAGTAATAGTATGACTGCCTGGAACGGCATTTAAATCTCCCGCCAAAATAGTTGGATAGGCATTGGCTTTGAATAGTTCATTTATTTTATTGGCTTGCGAAAGGCGATCGGTTTCATTATCTAAATGATCGAGGTGAGTACCTATAAATGCAATGGTATCATTGGAATCAAGGGTACAAACAATTTCCAAGGCAGAACGAGGTTCATTGCCTGGCGAATAGGGTAGAGCAAGATTTCGCGTGCTTAAAAATGTGTGTTTCGATAGTATTCCTTCCCCATATTCGCCACCATCGTAATGCATGGCTCTGGCAAACAGAGGAATCATTTTTGTTCGGTAGGCCAGTTCTGTGGTTAAGTCATATTTTTTGGCTCTTTGGGTTTTAAAATCTACCTCTTGCATGGCTACGAAATCGGCATCTGCATCTTTTATCACCTTTGCAATTACATCTAAATTAAAATCACCTTTTGTAGTAGCCCCATGCAGTATGTTAAAACTAAGGACTTTCACAATTTTATTGCCATCTGATTTCGATTGAGCATGTACCGAGGCATTTAGGAGAAGTGCCAGAAGAAGAAGTTTTGTTTTCAATTTCATTTTATGGATTTGAGTTTGTTATTTAAGTATGTCTTGTATTTTTAATTGTAATGCAGGAATCACTTCCTTTATAAACCATTCATTTTTTGCCATCCAAATGTTATTTCGTGGCGATGGGTGGGGCAGAACAAAGTATTTGGGCAAATAGCTTTTGTAATTTTCAACCCTTGTGGTCAGATTCTTTTTCACTTGTTCTCTTAGGTAATAATCTTGTGCATGCTTACCTATTAATACGATCAATTCCACTTCGTTTAGTTGATTTAAAAGTAGCTTGTGCCATTGTGGGGCACACTCTTTTCGTGGTGGAATATCTCCCGACTTTCCCCTTCCGGGATAACAAAAGCCCATGGGAATTAAGGCGATCTTTTCAGGATCGTAAAAAGTAGCATCATCAATTCCCATCCATTTCTTTAAATTTTCACCACTCTTATCATCCCAGGGAATTCCGGTGTTGTGGGCAGCCAATCCTGGTGCCTGACCTATGATTACAATTTTACTTTTTGAGTGAGCAGTAAAAATGGGTTTGGGATCAAGTGGTAAACAGGTTTCACAGGTTCTGCATTTTAATATGTCTTGTATCAGTTGTTTCATTTTACACTCTCTTCCAAATCAACAGTTCATTGTATTGGTGAATCGAAAATACATAATTTTTACATGCTCATCAACAATAGAATAGATGTAACAGGAAGGAAGAATAGATTCGACCCATTTAGGCTCGTATGCTTATAAATAATATCAGCTATAAACATCTGACTCATAATGAGTCAAATTAATGGGAGATAAAGATTGAAATTTGTATGGGTTGAGTGCACAGCACAAATTGTTCCAATACAATAGTAGTGATATTGGTTTAGATTTCTTTGGTTGGAAGGCTAAGATTGTTTCAGGAAAATTGAATTGAAAGAAAATGAGGACTCCCTTTTTAATAGAAGTCCTCATCAATTGTAATTTACACCTTTTTCTTTTTATCGATTTCTGATGGCTGGCGCATCCAATCTTTGGTTATAATCATGTAATCAGGATCGACCAGGAGCGTATTTGGTTTTCGTTTCACGCTAAATTGTATTTTATTTTTACCTGATTTTAATTTTATTTTTCGATTGTATAACTCCTTGTTTTTAGAGTTAAAAGCTCCAACTCCAATATAATCGTTGCAATCTGCTGGGCTTTCTTCACCCTTTTCGTTCACATAGTATTTTTCTATGTCGATAATAGCATCAACGGTATAGGTAAAATCCTTGTTTCGTGTATAGCTAACAGAATCTATTTTGGTTTTATAAAGGGTAATTTTCTCAAGTACATCTTCCACAAAATACTGCAAGCTATCGGGTGTTTCTGCTTTTATTCTGCCAATTAAATCTTTACTTGTAGGATATGGGGCTCCTTTAAAAGCATAATCTTTCAAAAAATTACTTAGTACATTCATAAACTTGTCTTCGCCCAAATAGTTGCCAAGTGCATTCATTGCCAAAGCACCTTTCTGATAGTAAGTACTCTGTTGGTAGGGAGCAACTCTTGACAAAGGTCTTTCTCCGCGTTCTTCATTCTTTCTGGAGCTTACATATCTGAACAGCTCGTTTTTAAAGAACTTATTCATTCTCTCCTTATCGAAATAGGTTTTCATGCATTGCAGAGCACTGTACTGTGTGATAGATTCCATTAACATTTGTGATCCTTCCACATCTGCTGCTGCTACCTGGTGCGCCCACCACTGATGTGCCATTTCGTGCGCCGTTACAAAGAATGGGTAATCCATAATCTTTTGATCATTGCTTACATCTTCCTTATTTAATTCTCTTAAATCAGCAATAAAACCAATGCCTTCCGAGAAAGGAATCATGTTGGGGAAGGATTGGGCATAGCTGGAATATCTAGGGAACTCAACAATCCTTAGCTGGTCGAACTGATAAGGCGAATAGCATTGGGTATAGGTGTCCAATGAAATTTTAATTCCATTCATCATGTTATCCAAATTGTATTCATGTCCTTTGTGATAATAGATGCTTAAATCCACCAATTTGCCGTTCTCATCTTTCCATTGATCTGTTTTCACTTCGTATTTTCCCGATAGAATAGCATAGTAATTGATCATGGGATGTTCCGATTTGTAATGGAAATAATTTCTGCCTTCTTCTTGCCAGGATTTTAACAATTTTCCCGGTGTTAAAGCCGTTTGATCGGCAGAAGTACTTACTACAGCCTCAAAGTTGATGAAATGTGAATCATTGGAGATAAAATGTTGCTGTATTCCATTCGGATCATCAATGCTTCTTACAATTTCACGTTCTGGCAGATTGTGTTTTTCTCGGGTTCTCTTGTCTGTCAGTTCTCCATCTGCTTTGTATCCAATCGAGGGGAAGAGAGAATTGTATAGGAATGTCCCGTTCTTTTGGCAAATATTATTGGCGCCTTTCAAGGTAAATCCATCATTCATTCCTTCAAAAGAAAAATTTAACTTTAGTCTCTCATTTGGCTGTAATGCCTGCGACAGCTGATATATTTTAATGTGCAACTCCTCGTCGCTACTAATTAGCTCTGCCTTTTGATCCAGTTCCAAACTTTGAATAAATTTATTTGAGTTGATATAGATCAAATCAATTGGAGAAGAACTCAGGTTTTGCATGGTAAATGTACCATTAGCATGAAAATCTCCACTCTCAGGATAAAGATCTGCTTGTAGTAAAACATCTGTTATTTTAGGTTGTTGAATGTTCTCATACTTTTTGTACTCTTTCTCATAGCGCACAGTTTCCAGCTCTCTCTGATAAGGGGTTTGAAAATCGCCTTTGATATTGGTATTGTAAAAAATGTAAGATCCCATTAGAAGAGTAGCAATTCCTAAAGCAAGAATACCTTTGCTGGCATTTCCTGTAAATCGTTGTTTCAATAGTTCAAAACGGGTGCGCCAATCGTTTTCGGTCTGACTTACCAATAGCTGGTTGGCAAAAACGATCAAGACTCCTGCAATAAGCAACCAATAGAATTTAAATATCCAGTAAGGAAGGAGCTCAAAGCCATATCCATTCATATCAGAATAGCTAACATGTGGACCAGAACCGTAAATTAGCAAAGGATGCTTTAAAATAAGGGCGGCAAAATACTGATCTAAAACCCAATAAAGAACAATAAGTACATAGCCAAGATATTTGTTGTTGACTACGATATGAACCAGGAATGCCAATGCCATTAGTAGAATTGTATCCACGAAGTTGATGCCAAATTCAGATATAAAATACAAGGACAATTCATATTTATAGTATCCTGCCATACTCTGAACGATTACGCCACAGATAATCAATAGTAATTTAATGAATGCTATTCCACTTACTAAGGCTATGAATTTACTTGCCAGACTTATCCAACGAGGAAGTGGATAGGTTTGGAATATTTCATGGATCTTTTTGTCACGATCGCGCCAAATCATTTCTCCAGAAAATAGTAAAACAATGATAAAAATAAACAGTTGAATGCTACCCCCAAATATTTGTAGCACCTGGTAAGTCACCGGATAGGTATTGGTATCGTATATTTTACCTATG
>Ga0193955_1001351_pt1 | contig 11674 bp, 9 predicted proteins | sample BB_6_MG_FD_140343 | JGI IMG/M metagenome (GOLD analysis project Ga0193955, IMG submission 140343) | Microbial mat bacterial communities from the Broadkill River, Lewes, Delaware, United States - BB_6_MG | ecosystem: Environmental > Aquatic > Freshwater > River > Microbial mats | place: USA... | reverse complement strand
TAATGGAACAATCATAAATAACATAGAAGTATAAACAAGTCCCATTATCATGGAGACATCATTATAAAGCATTTGTATTGGGTTATCAATTAATCCAAATTGCATTAAATAATAGTTTATCACTCCACTTTCTCTTAGTAAAATCATCCAACCATAGACACGTACAAGTTCACTAACCCAAAAAGGCATCAAAAGTAAGATAGTTAAAAAACCTTTATATTTGGGAGAAATGATTTTAGTAATATAAAAGGCAATAGGAAAAGTTACCACAAAAGTTAAAAAGGTCACAAGAATTGAATACAAAGCTGTTCTTAGAAAAGTTAACCAGTATATTTTTTCTTGAAAAAATTCATTATAATTATTAAAACTCCAAACCATATCTCCTACATCATTTTCCACTTTTAAAGACATAAAGAATAGGTCAATTTGAGGTAGAATTATAAGTAAAAAAAGCCACAAAAATACAGGAATAAAAAATATTAAAAATGCTAAAGTTATATGTTTTTTCATGCTTTATAACACTTACAATCTTCTATGTGAACACCGGCTTTCACCACATCATTTTTTTGTATATGAGCAAATTCTCTATTTTGAGGTAATGAAACCATAATTTCATGATTATTCTCTAAAAAAGTTGCTAATATTTTCGTATTTGAACCATCAAAAAGTATTGTTTTTACTTTTAAATCAAAGTAATTCATATCTTTTTCATTATCTTTTGGAAATAAGGCTATTGCTTCAGGTCTTACAAATAAAGTACAATCTTTTTTAATATCTTTATCTATAAATATAGATAAAAACTTAATTCCTTCTTTTGTTATTACTGATTCTTCATTTTCTTTAAAGGCTTGAAATTTATTTGTTTCACCAACAAAACCAGCTACAAAACTAGTTTTTGGATTTGCATAAAGATTTTGAGGCGTATCTATTTGTTCTAATTGTCCTTTATTCATAACCGCAACCTTATCACTCATAACTAAGGCTTCTGATTGATCATGAGTTATATAAATAAATGTTGTTCCAATCTCATTTTGAAGTTTTTTTAATTCTATTTTCATTTCTTCTCTAAGTTTTAGATCTAAGGCCCCTAAAGGCTCATCTAAAAGAAGAATAGAAGGAGATAAAACAAGTGACCTAGCAATTGCAACTCTTTGTTTTTGTCCTCCTGAGAGTTCTTGAACATTGTGATTTAGATAATCTTCAAGATGAACTCTTTCTAACATAGATTTAACTCTTTTTTCTATTTCTTTTTTATCAACATTTTGTCTTTTTAGTCCAAATGCTACATTTTCTTGAACATTCATCATGGGGAAAAGTGCTAAATTTTGAAAAACAAGATTTACAGGTCTTTTGTTAGGTGAAATACCTACCATTTCCTTATTATTTATAAGGATATTTCCTGAACTTGGCTCTAAAAATCCAGCAATCATTCGAAGTAAAGTTGTTTTCCCACAACCTGATGGGCCTAAAATTGAGAAGAATTTACCTTCTTCTACTTGAAAATTTACACCATTAACTGCTAGGTAATCTCCAAACTTTTTTTTAAGATTTCTAATATCTAAAACATTTTGCATTAATTTTCCTAAAATAGGGGAGTTTTACTTCCCCTTATTGTTTTATTGTGGAGATTTTTATTGTGAAGATTTTACTAAATCTAAAATTTTACCTTCAATTTTTTCTAGCTTTGAAGGAACTGGTGGATACCAATTTATATTATCTAAATCTGCTTTTGAAAATGTTCTTTCAAAGTTATCTCTTTTTTCAGGATCTAAAAGTTTAGTTGCTCCATTTGAAGCAGTACCATATCCTTGGTCATTTGTGAAGTAAGCTGCATTTTCTGGTTTTAACATAAAATTAATCCATTTATAAGCACCTTCTACATTTTTAGCTTTTGCAGGAATTGCAAAAGTATCAATCCAACCTAATGCTCCACTTTTTGGTGCAACAAAGTCGATATCTGGGTTTTCTTTATGTAGTTTCCAACCACCACCGTCCCAACCCATGGCAACAGCTACTTCTCCACTTCTTAACATACTTAAAAGTGTGTCTCCATTTGCCCAATAGTTATGTGCCAATGGTTTAGCCTCAATTAAATCCTTCCCAACAGAATCCATAAGAGTTGAGTAGGCTTTTATATCAGAATATTTCTCAAAAGGATTAGTGCCTTTTGCAAAAGCAAGAGCTATAAGAGTTGGTCTTTTTAATCTATATGAGATTTTACCTGAGTATTTAGGGTTTAATAAATCGCTATAATCTTTTGCATCAGGAGCTAATTTTTTATTAACAATTAAACCAGACGTTCCATAACAAAATGGAACCGCATATGATTTACCTTTAAGCTGTGTATTTTTCTTAACCGCAGCTAACATTGAAGGTACAATATTTAAATTATTTAATTTTGAATAATCTATTGGTTTATAGATTTTGTATTTAGCTTGAACTGAAGAAATTCTATCTTGTGATGGTTGTGCAAGATCAAAACCAGCTCCTCTAGTAGCTCTTAGTTTTGCTATCATTTCTTCATTATTTGAATATGTTAATTTAACATTTATTCCTGTTTCTTTTTCAAATTTTTGAACTAGAGCCTGTGGAGCATAGCCTTTCCACGTAAGGATTTTTAATGTATCTTCTGCAAACAAATTACCGCTTAGTAATACAGATGTAGTAACAAATAGAATGCTTAACTTTTTCATTTTTTCTCCTAGATTTTAAATATAAACTATTATAGTAGAAAAAAATTGCATTTTAGTAACAATTATATTTATTTATATTATTTTTGTAAAAATAAAAAAATTAAAGTACTCCTATTTGACTTGTATAAGCTAGAATTTTAGGCTAAAAAAATCTTCAAATTCATCAACATCATAATGATAAGCTTTTTCAATAGCTAAAATATGAGTTTTAAACTCTTCATTTGTAATATTTTCTTCAACTTCTCCACTATCAAACAACTTGATTGAATTTCCTTTAAATTCTATTTGAACAAATTCATTTTCATCTTCATCTATATATTTAAATTTTTCGCCATCAATCTTATTTGCAACAATATCAATTCTATGTTTTCCTACAATTAATTTATAAGTATTTACAATATGACTTTTTATATCATCAACAGAAGTTCTATTTTCAAAATCTGCAACACAATAAATACTATCACATAATTCATCATTATTAATTTTATAAATAATTCCATCTTCATCAACTGCAATTGTATCAGACAGCTCAAATACATCCATATTATCTAGTGTTTCACCAATTTTTTCAAGCATAGATATCCTTTAATTAACTTTTTTTGAATTATACTTAAGTGCAACTTGATGTTTTATACATCTAATATGGTGTATAATCCAAAAAAAGGAAATAAATGAAAAAAACGTTTAAGTTAAATATAGAAAATAAACATCCAGATAGACTTCTTGAAGCTATTAAACATGAAATTAGAAAATATATAAAAAGAGAAAAAAGAAAAAATCTTCCTGAGGGTGTAGATTTTTGGGATTTAAAATGTAAATTTGCAAAAAATGATGAAACACCAAAAGAGGTTGATTTTAATGATATTACTGATTGTATAAATGAAGCAGCAAAAGAAAAATGTGATAGCTTTTATATGGAAATATTATCAACAGAAGGTATTAAAAAAATTGAAGAAGTAGAAATTACAGAAGAATCTGATGAAAACTCAAATTCAAGTGAAGATGAAACAGAAGTTTCATTAGAAAAAGAGTAGGAGATATATGACATTTTCAGATTTAGGTTTATGTAAAGAACTATTAGATGCTATAAAGGATCAAGGTTATACAAAACCTTCACCTATTCAAGAACAAGCAATTCCTATTATATTAGAGAAAAAAGATGTTCTTGCAGGTGCACAAACAGGTACAGGAAAAACAGCAGGATTTACACTTCCAATTTTACAAAGATTACATGATAAAAAAAGAGGGACAGGAAAGCCTCATGTTAGAGCTTTAATTTTAACTCCTACTAGAGAACTAGCAGCGCAAGTTGGAGAGAATGTGAAAACTTATGGGAAATATCTTCCTTTTAAATCAACAATTGTTTTTGGTGGAGTTGGAATAAATCCTCAAAGAGCAGCTATTAGAAAAGGTGTTGATATTGTAATAGCAACTCCTGGACGACTTTTAGATTTAATTTCACAAGATAGTTTAGACTTAGGAAGAGTAGAATTTTTTGTTTTAGATGAAGCAGATAGAATGCTTGATATGGGATTTATACATGATATTAAAAAAGTTTTAGCACTTTTACCTGCTCATAGACAAAACTTACTTTTCTCAGCTACTTTTTCTGATGATATTAAAAAATTAGCAGACAAACTTTTAAATAACCCAGAGTTAATTGAAGTTGCACGAAGAAATACTTCTTCTGAAACAGTTGAACAAGTTGTTCATCATGTTGATAGAGAAAGAAAAAGAGATCTTTTAATTCATTTAATTAAAAAAGATAATTGGAAGCAAGTTTTAGTATTTACAAGAACTAAACATGGTGCAAATAGATTAAGTGAACAACTAAACAAATTTGATATAAGTTCTTCTGCAATTCATGGAAATAAAAGCCAAGGTGCAAGAACAAAAGCTTTAGCTGATTTTAAAGCAGGAAATATAAAAGTTTTAGTTGCAACTGATATAGCGGCAAGGGGAATTGATATTGACCAATTGCCTCATGTAGTAAACTTTGAATTACCAAATGTTGCAGAAGATTATGTACATAGAATTGGACGAACAGGTCGTGCTGGACGAGAAGGTGAAGCTGTATCTTTAGTTTGTGTTGATGAACATGATTATTTAAAAGGTATTGAAAAATTAATTAACAAACAAATTAAAAAAGTAATTATTGAAGGCTTTGAAGTAAACCCATCAATAAAAGCAGAACCAATAACAAGAGGACGAAGTGGGCAAAATAGAGGAAATTCTTCTAATAATGCCAATAGTTCTAGAAATAATAGAAATAAAAATGATAGTAGAACTTCAAAAAATAACCCAAGAAATAATCCTCGGGCAAATACTAATAGTTCACGAAGTAATTCAAGAAAAACACAGGGCAAATCGTCAGGAAGAGCTTAATTTATAAGGATTGAACATGGAATATAAAATCTCAAATAACTTTATCTCTGCATCAATAAAAGATTTTGGTGCGGAGCTTTGTAGTCTAAAAAGAAATGGTATAGACATAGAGTATATGTGGCAAGCTGATGAAAAGCATTGGGGCCGGCACTCTCCTATACTTTTTCCTATAGTAGGAAAGTTAATTGATGATGAATATATTTATGAAGATAAAACTTATAAAATGGGACAGCATGGATTTGCAAGAGATAATGTGTTTATTCTTTTTGAAGAAAAAAACAATTATCTTTGCTTTAAATTAAAAGAAGATGAGAACACCTTAGAAAAATATCCTTTTGCTTTTGAATTGTATATTTCCTATGAACTTTTTGAAAATAGCCTAAAAATAAGCTATAAAGTTGTAAATAAAGATGAAAAAACAATGCTTTTTTCTATTGGTGCTCACCCTGGTTTTAATTGGCCTTTAGCTGATGAAAGAAAAGAAGATTCTTATTTTAAATTTTATGATACTTTTGAGATTGAAAGACTTCCTTTAACAAAAGATGGAATATCTTCAAAAAAAGAAAAGCTTTCTCTTTATGATGGAAAATTATATTTAAATGAAGAAATTTTTAAAGATGATGCTTTAATTTTAGAAAATCTAAAAAATAAAACAATACTTTTTGCAAATGATATAAATGATAAATTTATAAGAGTAGAGTTTGAAGAATTTCCATATATAGGACTTTGGTCAGAAGCTAGAGGCACACCTTTTATTTGTATTGAACCTTGGCATGGAATAGCTGACTTTAAAGAACATAATAAGAAATTTGATGAAAAAAAAGCTATAAAATCTTTAGAAAAAAATGAAATTTTTGAAACTAATTATATAATATCGATTTAAGAAAATATGGTTGATTTTGGGATTTTACATAAAAAATTAGCAACTTTTTATGCTCTATAAAAAGAAATAAAACTTAAATTAAAACTTATTCAACAAAGCCCAATCTAAGGACTTTTTTAGCTAAAATTTGCTATCTTCTATTAAATTATAACTTATGGATTTTTAATGATTGTAAATATTAGCTTAGCAAATAACATTTCATATGATGTCACTATTGATAGTTTAAAAAAATTAACTTTTGATAGAAAAGTAGTTCTTGTCACAAATCCTACTGTTAGTGGACTTCATCTTGAATATTTAAAAGAAAAAATTTCAGCAAAAGAATTTTCTGTTGTTACCGTTCCTGATGGAGAAAAGTATAAGAATTTAGAAACACTAAATACTATCTTAGATCACTGTTTTGAAGAAAAATTAAATAGAAGTTCTTTATTGTTGGCCTTTGGTGGCGGTGTAATTGGTGATATGACTGGTTTTGCTGCATCTATTTATCAAAGAGGAATTGATTTCATACAAATTCCAACTACCTTACTTTCTCAAGTTGATGCTAGTGTTGGTGGAAAAACTGGAATAAATAATAAATATGGAAAAAATCTTTTAGGTGCTTTTCACCAGCCAAGAGCTGTTTATATTGATCCATATTTTTTAACTACTTTGCCAAAAAGAGAACTAGGTGCTGGTATTGCAGAGATTGTAAAAATGGCAGTTACTTTTAATAAAGATTTTTTTCTTTGGTTAGAAAACAATGATTTAAATGATAGTGAAAATATAAAAATAGCAATTGCAAAATCTGTTGAAACAAAAGCTTGGGTTGTTTCTCAAGATGAAAAAGAAAAAGGCTTACGAGCTGCTCTTAATTATGGACATACTTTTGGACATGTAATTGAAAAAGAGACAAAATATAAAACTTATTTACATGGTGAAGCTGTTGGTATAGGAATGGTTATGGCAAATGCTTTAGCTGTAAGAGTTGGGAAAATGAGTGAAGAAAATGCTCTAAGAGTTAAAAAACTTCTTGAAAAATATGAAATTCCAACAAGCTATAAAATAGAAAATGTAGAGAATTTTTATGAAGATTTTTTCTTAGATAAAAAATCACTTGATAATAAAATCAAGTTTATTATTCCAAAAGAGATAGGGGATTGTGAAATTACTGATAAGATTTCAAAAGATGATGTTATTAAAACATTAAAAGGTTTTTAATTTGAATAATATAATAAAAAATTCTTTAAAAAGTTTTTTGATTCTCTCTTTATTTTTAACTTTTGCACACGCAATAGAAGAAAAAGCTAATAAAAATAATACGACTTTAGAAAATTTAACTTTAAATAATATTGAAAAAACATTAAAAAATCTTGTAACTGATAATGAAGAAAATATTCAATCTCCTGAAAAAACAAAAGAAGAACAATTAGCTTTAGAACAAGAGGCCTTAGAAAAAATAGCCTTAGAAAAAGAAGCAATTATAGAAGCTCAAAGACTAAGCCTTGAAAAAGAGGAAAAAGAAGAAAGAGAGTTTAAAATCAATGGCCTTAAAAAGAAAATTGAAGGAATTGATGCTAAGTTAAAAAATAATATTCTAATAAAACGATATAACAATTATGATGCTTATAGAAGAATTTCAGATGAATTAGCTGAATTACAAAAAAGCCTTGCAAATAGTTCTGGTAAAACTGAAGAACAAATTTATCATTTAAAAAACAAAATTAGAATTAAGAAAAATGAGCTTGAACTTATTTCAGAATACAAAGGTTCTCCAATTGGTTCATTAATAAACCCTCCTGAAATAGAAAAATATGAAGATATTACAAATCCATTTGGGATAATCAATGCCTTATCATATATTAAAAAAGTAGAAAATAATAATCATCAGTTTTTATCTGTAGAAAATGATATTAAAAAATTAATTAATCTTTTGGATGAAAAATTATTCGTATATCTTGAACTATATAATTTAGATACAAAGCCTGAATATAAAGATGAAATTAAATTTTTAGATAAAGAGAAAAAAGATTTTAATATGGTTTTGGAAATTGTTGCTACTACTGAAGAGGTTTATACTAGAAAAATTGAACAAGTAGTTTTAGAAACAAAATCACAAATATCTGAGCAAATTGAAAAAATATTTAGTATTGCTTTAATTATAGTTTCTCTTTTTATAATTACATTTTTAATTAAAATGGCTCTTAAAAAGTATTTCTCTCAAAATGAGAGCTATTATATGACAAATAAAATAATCAATTTTTTAGTTGTATTTATGATTTTGATGATTATGTTATTTTCATATATTGATAATGTTTCATATCTTGTAACAATATTAGGATTCGCATCAGCTGGTATTGCTATTGCTTTAAAAGATTGGTTTATGTCGATTTTTGGATGGCTAGTAATTGTAAGTTCAGGTTCTATACATGTTGGAGATAGAATAAAAGTAACAAGAGATGGGCAAGAAGTTGTGGGAGATGTTCTTGATATTTCACTTGTTAAAATGACTATTAGAGAAGATATTACTTATACTTCATATAGAACAAATAGAAGAACAGGGCGAATTTTCTTTATTCCAAATAACTATGTTTTCTCTGAAATGATTGCGAATTATACGCATTCTGGATTACGAACAGTTTGGGATGGTATTGATATTACTATTACTTTTGATTCAAATCACAAAAAAGCACAGCATATAGCAAAAGAGATTTTGAAACATTATTCAAAAGGTTATACAGATATAACAAGAAAGCAACTTTCAAAAATGAGAAGTAAATATCAATTAAGAGCTACAGGTGTAGAACCTAGAGTTTATACCTTTGTAGAACCATATGGAATAGTGATTTCAGCTTGGTATTTAACAAACTCTTATTCAGCTTTAGTATTAAGAAGTACTATGTCTCCTGAGATTTTAGAAGCATTTATGAAAGAACCTGATATTCATATTGCATACCCAACACAACAAATAAATATAAATAAAACTGATGATCATTATGGACCTTCAAATAGAACGGTTCCACAAGATATAGAAGATCAAATTATAAAAAGATAAATGAGGAAAAAGCTTTAATGAATTTTTCAGCAAACAAGCAAAAAGTATTCTTTAAAACTTTTGGGTGTCGAACAAATGTGTTTGATACTCAAGTTATGATGAGTAATTTAAAAGATTTTGAAGTAACACAAGATGAGAAACAAGCTGATATAGTTGTTATAAACTCATGTACAGTTACAAATAGTGCAGATAGTACAGCTCGTGGTTATATAAACTCTTTAAATAGATTTAATAAACCTCCAAGAGTTGTATTTACAGGATGTGGAGTTTGGACAAAAGGTGAAAACCTTTTTAAAGAAGAAAAAGTAGATTCTTTATTTGGACATTCAGAAAAAGAGAAAATCAATGAACTTCTACAAAATGAAGAACGATTTTTCAATGCTGGTGATTTAGAGCATATTGATGATACTATTGTTGAAGAGTTTATAGGTAAAAGTAGAGCTTTTATTAAAATTCAAGAGGGTTGTGATTTCAGATGTTCATATTGCATTATTCCTTATGTAAGAGGAGACGCAAGGTCTTATACTGAAGATAAAATTTTAGAACAAGTTAGAACTTTAGCTTCAAATGGTTTTGGAGAATTTATTTTAACTGGAACTAATGTAGGTTCTTATGGTAAAAAACAGCATACTTCTTTAGCAAAACTTCTTAAAAAAATGTCTCAAATAAAAGGTGTTAGAAGAATTAGAATGGGAAGTATAGAACCTATTCAAATAGATGATGAATTCAAAGAAATCATAAATGAACCTTTTATGGCAAAACATCTTCATATTGCACTTCAACATACTTCAAAAGAGATGTTAAAAATTATGAATAGAAGAAATAAAGTATTAAGTGACCTTGAACTTTTTGAGTTTTTAAAAGAAAATGGCTATGCTTTAGGAACAGATTTTATTGTAGGACATCCTGGTGAAACAGAAGAATTATGGAAAGAAGCTATTGAAAATTTACATAAGTTCCCACTTACTCATGTTCATGGCTTTACATATTCAAAAAGAGATGGAACACCTAGTGCTACTATGAAAGGCGATATCAAAGGTGATATTGCTAAAAAAAGATATAATGAATTAACAAAAATCATAGAAGAAAAGAATTACCAATTTAGAAAAAATAATACTAAAACTCTTGAAGTTTTAATAGAAACTCAAAAAAATGGTAAATATATTGGTTTTGACCAACACTTTAATCAAATAGAAGTGGAAAGTTCTGTTGATTTAGTTGGTGATTGGATTTTTATAGAGGATTATCAAGCAAAGGTTAATAAAAATGTCGCGAGATTCAAATAAAAATATTTTAGATAAAAACTTTAAACTTATGGGTATGTCAGCAATTATATTGCTGGTACTTTTTTTATATACACTTTATAAAAGTAGTGATCATATAAAATCAGGCTCTTATTATTTTGGAATTATATTCCTTTTATTATTAATAGTTTTTGCAATTTTTGCAAGATTTAAACAAGAGAAAATTCAAAAGTTTTTAAATAAAGAAAAAGGCGAGGGTTCTGCTTTTTCAAAAGAATTAAATAGAGCCCAAGATAATAGTAGAACAAATAGTAAGCATGAAGATTTTTCTTCAAACATAACAGCTGTTACTTCAAATATTACTTTTAAAGATGTTGCTGGAATTTCTCAAACAAAAGGTGAACTTGAAGAAATAGTTGATTTTCTAAATAATCCAAAAAAATACTTAAAGCATGGTGTTAAATTACCAAAAGGTGTACTTTTAGTTGGACCTCCTGGAGTTGGAAAAACACTTATTGCAAGAGCAGTTGCCGGAGAAGCGGATGTTCCTTTTTTCTATCAAAGTGGTGCAAGTTTTGTTCAAATTTATGTAGGAATGGGTGCAAAAAAAGTAAGAGAACTTTTTACCAAAGCAAAAGCTACTGCTCCTGCTATTGTATTTATTGATGAAATAGATGCCATTGGTAAAAAAAGAGGTGGAAAAACAAATGATGAAAGAGAATCAACATTAAATGAACTTCTAACACAAATGGATGGCTTTGAAGGTGATTCTGGAGTTATTGTTATAGCTGCAACAAATAAAATAGAAGTATTAGATGATGCACTTTTAAGAGCTGGAAGATTTGATAGACGAGTATTTATAAACTTGCCAAATATAGAAGATAGAAAAAAGATTTTAGAGTTATATTTAACTTCAAAACATTATGAATTTGATTTGGATAGATTAGCACTTGAAACATCTGGTTTTAGTTCAGCTGCACTATCAACACTTATAAATGAAGCTTTATTAAATATGATAAAAAGAGAAGCAAAAGTTATTGAATTAGAAGATATAGAAGCTGCAAAAACTAAAGTAGAATTTGGTAAAAAAGATAGCCTAGTTTTATCAATGGAGCAAAAAGATATTTTATGTATTTATCAAGCGAGTAAAGCTTTTGTTTCTAAAAGTAAAGTATCTTTATTTGATGAAAGTACAAAGAAAATAGATAGTATTTATCCTTCATATAATGAACTTTTGGAAAATATTAAAAGATACTTAGCTGGTTCAATAGGTGTTGAAGTAATTAAAAAAGAGAAATATGCAATAAATAGTGAGGATCTAAATAAAGCTTATACTTTAGCTCAAAAAATTGTAGATGATTATAAAATGGCAAAAGATGCTAATGTTTTAATAGAAAATATTAGTAATGATTTAAGATCATACCTTTCACATAAT
>Ga0193955_1001349_pt1 | contig 11686 bp, 6 predicted proteins | sample BB_6_MG_FD_140343 | JGI IMG/M metagenome (GOLD analysis project Ga0193955, IMG submission 140343) | Microbial mat bacterial communities from the Broadkill River, Lewes, Delaware, United States - BB_6_MG | ecosystem: Environmental > Aquatic > Freshwater > River > Microbial mats | place: USA... | reverse complement strand
TTAACAAATATACGAGCGACAGTAAATTATGTAAATACTTACCATAAACCAATAAATGGTTTTGAAGAGGGTCGAATTTTTAACGGCTATCGATTTGTGTATCCTTTGTCTTATGACGAAAAACACTTGGGCAGTGTAGAAACATCTGTTTCTATGGGTAGTATAATAGAAGAATTTAAAAAGTTCATGACGGAAGAGGTTGATTTTGTAATTAGTAAGTCAGTAGTAGATACAAAAGTATTTCAAAATGAAAAGAGTAATTATACACTATGTTCTTCACTTCCAGAGTATTATCATGAACATTCAGTATCAAAAGGAAAAAATCCTTTGATTGAGAGTTTATTGAATGATTTTCGAAAAGAAAATGATATAAAGAACAAGATGGCAAGTGGTGAACTTTTTAATTTCTCTGGTAAACTTGGAGAGAACTATTATATTACTACTTTTTATCCTATTAAAAATGCAGTTTCTTATGATTCTGTAGCTTATATAATTGTGGTTAATAGATACAATGAATTTTTAGAATATAAGAACCAATATCTTTTATTTTTAGCAGTTTTAATATTACTTTCATCTATCATGACACTATTTGTATATAAAATAGATAAAGATAAAGAACTGTTAGTACATCAAGATGAGATTTTAGATGAAGTTCAAAAGATTGGACATTTGGGTTACTGGGAATTAGATTTGGCAAAAAATCATCTCGTTTGGAGTGCTGAAACATATCATATTTTCGGATTATTAAAAGAAGAGTTTCAAGAAAGATATGAAGATTTTCTAAAACATATACATCCTGAAGATGTACAAAAAGTAAGAACAGCATATACTCAATCAGTAAAAAACAAAACACCAAATAGTATAGAACATAGAATCATAACTAAAAATGGTGAGGTAAAGTATGTTGAAGATGAATGGAATCATACAATTGATAGTGAAGGTAATGTAATTCAATCATTGGGAACTATCCATGATATAACAGAAATCAAACTGTATCAGCAAGAGATTGAAAAAACAAAAGAACAGTTTGAGTCATTGGTTTCACATATGCCTGATATAGTATATCGTTGTGAAAATGATGAGTACTTTACTATGTTATATCTTAATGATGCCGTTAATTTAATTACAGGATATTCAGCTGATGAATTAAAACTCAATAGAGTTCTTAATTTTAGTTCGATTATTCATTCAGATGATTTAAATAAAATTTTAATTTTGATTCAAAAAGCAATTGATGAAAATATTAAACATGAATCAATAGAATATAGAATTATTAGAAAAGATAAACAAATAATTTGGGTAAAAGATTCATTTGAAATTGTAAGAGATGAAAATAATATTTATATTGAAGGTGTGATTAGTGATATAACTGCACAAAAAGAGTCTTATGATAAGTTACAAAAATTTATCGATACACAAGAGAGTATTGTAATACTTACAAACGGAGATAAAATAAACTTTGCCAATAAAAGACTATTTGACTTTTTAGGGTTTCGTGATTTATCACATTTCCAAGCAGTACATGATTGTATTTGTGAGTTATTTGTAGAAGATGACAAGTTCTTTCACTTGGGCAAAATAGCTCAAGATGTAAACTGGGTAGATTTTATGCAAACACTTCCACAGCTACGAAGAATAGTAAGTATAAAAGATACTAATGAAAAAGAGCATATATTTTCAGTTATGATAAATAATTTTGAAAAAGATTTATTGATTGTTAGTTTTACTGATATAAGTGATACTATAAATGAACAAATGAAACTACATGAAAAAACTATTCATGATAAGTTAACAGGTGCTTTTAATAGAGAATATTTTGATCTTAACTATCAACGGCATATACAAGAGGTACAAAACACAGGTACTTTTTTAGGTTTAGCAATTTTAGATATTGATTACTTTAAAAAAATAAATGATACTTTTGGACATGATATCGGTGATGCAGTGTTAAAAGAATTGGTTCAAGAGATAACAAATTTTTCAAGACAAGATGACCGACTTATAAGATGGGGTGGAGAAGAGTTTTTACTATTGTTAAAAGTTAAATCTAGTGAAGATTTATTTAAAGTATTAGAACATATTAGAGTAATTATTAGTAATCACCATTTTGAGCATATTGATAAACTTACATGTAGTATAGGGGCATCACTTTATTTACAATATGAAGATATTCAGTCGACTATAAAAAGAGCTGATGTAGCATTGTATAATGCAAAAGCAAAGGGGAGAAACAAAGTGATAATAGAGTAAAAAATTTACTCTATTATGAAAGTATTTAAAATAGTAATTATTTACCTATTTTATTTGCAATAGCATCAATATCTGCTACGCTTAAATTTTTTACTTGAGCTGTCATAAGACCTTTCATTGCTCCACCATAAGTACCGTTTTGGTAACCTAAAAGAGAATCTTTCAGTTCTGCTTTTGTCATATCATTAATTATTTTACTTTTATTTAATGCTTTTTTCTCACCATTAGCTCCATGGCACCCGATACATTTACTATATGCATCTGCAAAAGATGCAGTTGAAAGTAATGTCAATAATAATCCGATTGATAGTGTTGTTTTCATTGTTATCCTTTTATTTTAAGTAATTTTATATAAAAAATTTGATTTTGTCTTTGACCTACATCAAGAATTTAAATTAGTTTTTTTATTTTAGTAAATTGCTCTGTCTTTATTATGTTATAATTTCAAAAAATATGTCAGGAATATCATGAAAATCTTACATACATCGGACTGGCATATAGGTCAAAAGTTTATGGGAAAAAGTAGGGAAGATGAGCATAAAGCTTTTCTTTCTTGGATATATGAAACTATTAAAACAGAAAATATTGATGTACTTATAGTTGCAGGAGATATTTTTGATACTGGAAATCCTCCAAACTATGCTTTAGAGCTATACTATAATTTCTTAAAGAAACTCGTTTCTATAAAAAACTTATATGTGATAATAACAGCAGGAAATCATGACTCCATCTCTACACTTAAAGCTCCAAAGCAACTACTCGAAGCTATGAATATTTATGTTGTGACTTCAGGGGAAAGTGATGAAAATGAACTTATTGCAATTTATAAAAATGATCAATTAGAAGCTGTCGTGTGTGCGGTTCCTTTTTTAAGAGATAGTGTAGTAAGAGAAGCCGTAAGTGGACAAACACTTAATGAAAAAGAATCATCACTTAATAGTGGTATAAAACAACATTATATAGATGTATACAATGAAGCAAAAGAACTAATAAAATAAAACTACATCCCTATTATTGCAACAGGACATTTAACTACTGTAGGAAGTAGAACTTCCGAAAGTGAAAGAGATATCTATATAGGTGGAACACTAGATATTGGAAGTGACTTTTTAGGCAAGTATTTTGATTATGTTGCATTAGGACATCTTCATATAAATCAAATAGTTGGAGAGAATCATGTAAGATATAGTGGTTCTCCAATTCCTTTGAGTTTTTCAGAATCAAATCAAAAGAAAAAAGTCAATATTATTACATTTGAAGATAGTCAAGTAAGTATAAAAGAACTAGATATACCACTATATAGAAAACTACAAGTTTTTAAAGGTGATTTAGAGTCGATAAAAAAAGAACTCTTATGTGTTGAAGATAAAGATACATGGATAGAGATACATCTAAAAGATGAAAACCCTATGTATGCAAATCAAACTATAAGGGAGTATGCTAGTGACTTAGGGCTTACAGTATTGGCTATAAAAATAGATAGAACGCAAAAAAAATTAGAAGCAAAAGAACTCGATGTAGTAAGTCTAGATGAGTTGAGTGTGAGTGATGTGTTTCAAAGAAGGCTTGATGTTGAAAAGTTAGAGAATGAAAAGTTTATAGAAGAGCTTACTTTGAACTTTAAAAAAGTAGTAGAAAAGGTAAGTGTTTAATGAAAATATTAAAATTAAAAGCCTTAAATATAAATTCATTAAAAGGTGAAACTCAGATAGATTTTAGAACCTTCTTAGATGATAATGCTCTTTTTGCTATAACTGGACCAACAGGAGCTGGTAAGAGTACCATACTAGATATAATCACTTGTGCTCTGTATGGAAGAACTCCAAGACTAAAAAATCCAAATGAACTTATGGCTAGACATACTGGAGAGTGTTTATGTGAAGTTGAGTTTGAGATAAAAGGTGATATATATAGATCTTCTTGGAGTCAGAAGCGAGCTAGAAAAAATGCTAGTGGAAAGTTTCAAAGTGCAAAGATGGAACTAAGTGATGTAAGCACTGCCAAAGTACTTAAATCAACACTAAGAGATGTACCAAAATATGTAGAAGAGTTATCAGGACTTGACTTTGATAGATTTAAACAGTCTATGGTATTAGCTCAAGGTGGTTTTGATGCATTTTTAAAAGCAGATGAAAAAGAGCGTTCTAGTCTTTTAGAGAAGATGACAGGTACACAAGTATATAAACAAATATCATTAGAGATATATGAGAGGTATTCATCATATAAGTCAGACATAGAGTTAGATAAAAAGATACTCGATACTACAGAGTTATTAGAAAGCAATGTAGTAGAAGAGAAAACAAAAGTATTAGAAGAGAACAAACAAACTAAACAGGCGTTAGATGTAAAAGTAAAAGAACTTATACAAATACAAACATGGATAGAAACTTTAGATAAGTTAATACTAGAAGATAAGAACTACAGTGAACTTTATAGTATAAGTGTAAAAGAGAAAGAGGAGAACAAAGAACAATATAAAAAACTTACTCTTGCTAATAAAGCATTAAATATACAAAGTACTTATCAAGAATACAATAGTACGCAAACAACAATATCAAATCAAAAAGAGAAATTAGCTATATACAATAAAGAGTATCAGTCATTAGTAACAGAATTGAATATTAAAAAGAATGTAGTAGAGAGTTTAACACAAGAGTATGAGAAAGAGAAAATATCTTTTGAGCAAAACAGCTTAAAATTAAAAGATATAAGAGCATTAAAAGAACAACTAAATGGTAAAGTAAAATTAGAAGAAGATATACAAAATAAACTCAATAATCAAAAAAAAGAGTTATCTAGACTTTTATGTGTAGAGTTAGCTCATATACTAGAAAATGAAGGCTATATAAATACTGTATATACTCAAATAAAAGAAAAAATAATTGCACTGTATACTAGTTTAGAGATATGTGAGAAAGAGTATATTGATATAGAATCATTTGTCTTTGATAAAGTACAGAAAGAAGATAGTTGTAGAGAAGAGCTTAAAATAATAGAACAGCTACAAAAGACAATAGTAGAGTATGAAAAACTTATTGTAGATATACAAAGAGAAAAAGAGTTAAGAGTAGAGTTATCAAGACAAATAGAAGTAGATAGTACACTAAAAGTAGAAAAGATAAAACTAATAGATCAAATCACACTCACTCTTCAAACCTTGATACAACAAAGAGAAAATGAACTACTCATATCAAAGTATGAAGATGATAGAACAAAACTACGAAAAGATGAGAAGTGTTTTTTATGTGGTTCAAAAGAACATCCATATATTAAACATACACTAGAGTTTAATATAGATGAAACAACTTCAAAAATAGATGGACAAAAAAGACTATTAACAAATGAGAATGAGAGTTTAAAGGTATATGAAAATACACTACTTCTTAATAACAAAAAAATAGAAGACTCTCTATTAGAACTCAATAAACTCAATGATAAAAAAGAACAAATAGAACAGTTCTTTAAAGATACACACTTTATACTAGAGCTAAACTCAAAAGTAATATTAGAAGAGAGAAAAAATAATTTAGTCAAAGAGATACAAGAGATAAATATCATAAGAGAGAAGAAAGATACAAAACAAAAAGAGAAAGAGAGCTTACAGAAACAATATCACTTATTACAAGAGCAAGATATACAAATAAAAACAATCATAAAAGCATTTGATGAAAATAAAAATGAACTAGAAGCTCTTATAACTGATATAAAAGCATTACAACAAAAAAGTAACTCTATTATCTCTACAGATGATATAGAACTGTATGAAAAAAATATCACAAGTAGATACTTAACAATACAAAAAAAATATAATGACACCTCAAAAGAGTTAGCGACACTTGTCTCAAAAGAAGAGTTTTTAAATACTCAAATAAAAGAGCTGAAACTCAAACAAAAAAATGATGAGGTAAAATCAGAAAAACTCAAAATAGAGTTTGAAAAAGCGTTGGTAGAAAATGATTTTAATACAAAAGTAGAGTTTAAAAATGCAATTTTAGCAACAGAAAAAAGGGAAGAACTTAGTTTATTTTGTAGCAATATAGATGAAAAATATAATAAATATAAAACTTTACAAATAGATACTAGAAACAAATTAGATGAACATAAAAAAATAAAGATAAAAATTTGCCCACTTGATGAGGTGATTGAAGAGTTAAAAGTATTAAATGAAAAAATAGATGAGATTCAAAAAAATATTGGAAGTAGTGAAAAAGAATTAGAAATAAATACACAAAATAGAAAAAAGAATGAACAAAAAATAAAAGAGCTCGAGAAAAAACAAGAGTCGTTTAAAGTGTGGGTCAAATTAAATGAGATGATAGGTTCAGCAGATGGAAGCAAATTTGCTAGATTTGCACAAGGTATAACACTCGACCAGTTAATAAACCTAGCAAATAGACATCTTAGTATCTTATCGACTAGATATGAACTGCAACGAAGCTGTGAACAAAAACAACTCTTAGAGATAGAGGTGTGTGATAGTTTTCAAGGTGATGTTATACGCTCCGTGAGTACGCTATCTGGTGGAGAAAGTTTTATAGTAAGTCTTTCACTTGCTCTTGGACTTTCTGAACTAGCTAGCCAAAAAATCTCTATTGATTCTTTATTTTTAGATGAAGGATTTGGAACACTTGATGAAGATAGTCTAGAAACTGCACTGAACGCTTTAAATCTTTTACAAAGTAGTGGGAAAATGGTTGGAGTTATTTCCCATGTTGAAGCTCTAAAAGAGCGTATTCCTTTGCAAATAAAAGTGATTCCAAAAGGGGATGGAACAAGTTATATTGAATTGAGCTAAAAAATTAATCGCAATTATCATTTAATTTAAAGCTTACATACGGAGTGATAACATGATGGTCCTCTTTTACTAGAAATAGATTTTCACTAAGTATAAACTCTTTAAGTGCATCTTGAGAGTTTAAAATCACTTTTGCATCTGTTTCGGATTCTAGTTTTACATAATTACACAATAAACTATCAAATATATATTGATATTCATAGGCAACCGTAGATTTTTCGCATAATAAAGATTTTACAAATATCCAGTTATTAAATATAATCTCCCAAACATCTTTTAGATTTTGATCCATACATAAATCAGAAACTATATTTTTCCATTGAAACAATGCAAAGTAGGCATTATCACATGACCACATATTAATAATCCACCAATCCTGATATTTTGGAAAAAAATCTATCTCTTCTATCTTCTCATCCAATTCATTATTTTTATAATCAATAATATTTAAAATAAATAAATGAAAATGAAAAATAACTATAGGTATCATATAATTTAGAAGTTCCAAACTTTTTATATTTTCATCTGTATAGTCTTTAATAAGATTATTAAATTCATCTCGTATTTTTATAAGATCTTCTTCTGCATTTGGATGAAAAATAAGATAAAGTTCTACATTTTTTGTAGTCATTTCAAAAAGCTCTCTATCTTCTATGATGAACTCTTCTGGTAATTCATCAATAATCATAGTTGCTTCAATCTTTTCATCATTTTCTTTATATTTGACTTTTTTATTTACTTTTTTGTGATATTTATAATATTTTTTTCTTTCAACTGCTGCTCTAAGTCTTCTATGTTCAAAAGAGTCTTCTTTTTCTATTTTTTTAAAATCATTAAAAATCTTTTTGTATTGTTCTAACAACGGTATATGTTTGTCTAAACTATTTTCTGCTGAGGATTGACTAAGTAGAGATAGTTTTTCCTCCCCCGAATTATGACGAGCAAGTTGTCCTTTTGAAATAGATATTCTTAATTCAATATCTTTTATCAATTTTTCTAATGCAATCATCGCTTTCATGATAGATCCAATTTATCAAGTATATTTTTAAGTTTTTCTTTACTTACGGGTTTTAAAATATATCCCTTAGCTCCTTTGCTAATGGCCTCCATGACGAGTCTTTGTTCCCCTTGAGAAGTAACCATCACCACCTTTGCTAAAGGATTGATTTTCATAATTTTACATAGTGAATCAATACCATCTTTGACACCATTAATTTCAGGCATACTAATATCCATTAAAACAAGGTCTGGAGAATACTCTTTATACTGCAAGATTGCTTCATCACCATTAGTTGCATTTGCAATAATATTATGTCCTAACTGTTCCATATACCTAGATATTGATATTCGTATAATTTCAGCGTCATCTACTATTAATATATTTGCCATTTTGACCTCTTTTTAATTTGTATTATTTAAAACTATAATTAGTAACTCAAGATTTCCAAACTCTGTTTCCATATGTATAAGATTAGATTGATTGTTTTGCATAAAAGTTTCCAGGATTGTGTTATCTAAAATAGTGGGAGTTCCTAGTTTTAATTGTCTATATGATTGGGGAAACTGTGGTACTGAAAGACCTAATAAAATATTTAACACCTCTGCTGTAACATTTTCTTGTAGTTTATTTAGGTTTATTGCATCCTTGTCATGTATAAAGTATTGCACAGCCTTTTCTACAAGTTGTTCATCCATTAAAAATGAAAACAGGACATTATTTACTCCACTTAGTTGTATGGTAGAATAATATTTATTGGTATTAATATTTTCGGTAGTAAATGTATTGTGAATTTTGATTGATAAGTCATCATATAGAAATTTTTTTGTTTTGATAAGTATTGTGTTTGCAATGACTATAGCATCATTGTGTACATCTTTTTTATAAGGGATGGTAAATTGATATGATAAGCCTTTAAAACGATCATTTTGTATGTAAACACTACCATCTAATTGTAAAAGCTCATATTTAACAGAAGCTAAACCTATACCTCTACCTGAAAATTCATCAATATTATTTACCATCGAAAAATCATTTGAAAAAATAAATTGTAAAATTTCTTGATTTTTTAATTTTAAAACTTTTTCTTTTGTAGTTAAATCTAATTCTATAGCTTTTTTTATAACCTTATCTGTATCTATTCCTTGTCCATTATCAGAAATATTTAGAATGATATTATTTTCATGAAGTTTAAATTTACATACAATTTTACCCTTTGTATTTTTGTTATATTTTTTTCGTATTTCTAAATCTTCTATACCATGAATAATTGAATTAGAAAATATATGGACAAGAGTTTTAGTGAAATTTTTAAATTCAGCACTTACTAGAATATCTTTAGAGCCGATGATTTCTAATGGATAGATGTTTTTATTTTTTGCTTTGGCAATATTAGCAACTGTTATTTCATGAACTTTTAGCATATTTAATAATGATTGATCTTTTAGATGTCTTACTGCTTCTAGTATTTCAAATAGTTTGGGTTTATTATCCTTTTCTTTATCGATAAGTATTTGCAATTCGGACTCTATTGTATCAATTTGATTGAGTTCAACTTTTATTGTACTAGTTGGGGATAAAAATAATTCACCGAAACTATCTGTAATCATTTGAATATCTTGATGAAAGACATTTGCCAAGTTTATTCTATGCTCTTTAGTTTGAGTATTGTTTTTTAAATGAGTTTCTATTTCGTGGATTGAATCAATAGTATTTACCATCTCTAACTGCGAAAATAAACCCTTAAAAGTATGAAGCTTCATTTTAAGTTTATCTGTTTCTAAATTTTTTAAATCATCTTGTAAAAAATGCTTAAAAGACTGTATCAACTCTATTGCTTCTTCTTTATGTGTTGCAATTGTTATAAACATATTTTGCATTTTTTGTTTATATTTTATTTCTGATTCTAGTTCGGTTTGATTTGTAATATCTCTTAGTAAAAGAAGTATATTATTATCAGGTAAAATTTTATAATTTATAGTAAATAAGATACCATTATTATAGTGTTTATGAGGAAGTAATGATAGGTATATCTCTTTTGTATCTAAACTGTCAGTTTGAAATAATTGCTCACAACCAAAAAGAAAAGTTTCTTTTTGATCTTTGTCATTTTCAAATAAAACTTCAGCAATATTCTTTTTTGCTATATTATTTTGATGTAGAATATTTAAACAGTTTTTAGAATAACTCTCTTGGATAGTAAAGTTCTTATCAAAAGTCAAAAATCCATCTTCGATGTTATTGAGTATATTTTGAATTTGGGTATGAAGTAGTATTGCTTTTTTCTTATCTGTAATATCTTGTCGAACGGAAGCATATCCTATGATAGTGCCATTTTCATCTCTGTGTGGGGTAACTGTTGCTTTTACCCAATAAAAATCTTTATATTTTTTTAAATTTTTAATCTCACCTTTCCATGTTTTACCAGATGAAATTGTTTGCCATAGCTCTTTAAAAATGGAGGAGGGCATATCGGGGTGTCTTACAATATTTTGTGATTTTCCTATAAGTTCATCTCTACTATATTCAGAAATTTCTACATAAGCATCGCTGACATATTTTATAATACCCTTTGTATCTGTCATTGATAAAATAACATTATCACCATAAAGATCTAATAAAAAATCTACATCAAAATTTGTAATATTATGCATGACTGAATTATTCCTTTTTCTGTAAGTTCTTTTTTTCTATTTTGAATTTTAGGTAATCATTTATAAGGACATCATGATCACAAATACTAGTAAATACTTTTTGCTGAGTTGTCTGAGCTACAATATTTTTTAACGATAAAAGATTTGCTTCATTATGTTCCTCTTCTAGTTCTGCATATTTTAAAATCATCTTATCAAATGCATGATTGTAAGTATAAGCATCTGCCCCTTTGATATTTAATATTTTTTTTACCAAGATCCAATTAGCAAAAACATTTTCAAATGCTTTTTTTTGTTCACAACTTAGAAAAAGATTTTTGACTATTCTTTTCCATTTACTCAAACCTAAATAAGCCTGATGACTTATCCAAAGTTCATGTATCCACCAGTCTTGAAACCTAGGAAATCCGGAAAAGCCTTTAAAATTTGCTTCGTTTAAATTTTCTCTTATATTATGAAGTAATGTTTTTAGTTGTATTATAATAATGGGTATTCTGTAGTTTAATAGTTTTAGTTCTCTATTTGTATCATTAAAATCATTTTCAACAAGTTTTAGAAATTCATTTTTTATTTCTAACAATTCATCATCTAAATCTGAGTGTATATCTAAAAATAACTCTTTGCTTTTATTTCCTATTTCAAAAATATCACTGTCGTTTAAATTTATCTCTTCTGGTAACTCATCAATGATACTTAATGCATTTTCAATTTCAGTTGCAGATCTTGTTTGGTCTCGTTTTATTCGTTGTATTTGATATTTATAATAGTTTCTTTGTCGTATCTCTTCTTTTGTATTTTCTTTCTCTGTTAAATCAGTAATATCAGTTTGAGAAAGTTTTTTTAATTTATGCGTATATTTATTGAGAAGGAAGGTGTTTTTTTCAATACTTGATTCTGAAGATGCACGAGCTATTACAGAAAGTTTTAGTTCTCCAGCTTCATATGCTTCGAGCTGATTTTTGGACTGTTGTATACGGGATGTAAGTGAAT
>Ga0193955_1001347_pt1 | contig 11692 bp, 10 predicted proteins | sample BB_6_MG_FD_140343 | JGI IMG/M metagenome (GOLD analysis project Ga0193955, IMG submission 140343) | Microbial mat bacterial communities from the Broadkill River, Lewes, Delaware, United States - BB_6_MG | ecosystem: Environmental > Aquatic > Freshwater > River > Microbial mats | place: USA... | reverse complement strand
CCTGCAAGGCCCCGGCAACACCCACGCATGTAGCCCTGATAACGCAGAAGATGGGTGCACTCAGCTCGCCCAAAGGGTGAGAAAAGCGAGCAGAAAACCGTGAACACCATTTTAAACCGTTGAAATATCGTAATTTCTCACAACAACTATTAACAATCACATGCCATTGCTTTGGTCTGATTGTTTTTCATGAAATATCCGGGGTAGATACCTCGTAAAATGTCCTGATTGGTTCACATCGACTACTTCCCCCCAGAGTAAAGAGGGTATTTTTAAGCAAGGCATACGGATTATGCCTTTTCATATGGAACAAGGTCGCCTATGTTGAAATCTAACACTTATTCCCAGAAACGAAAGCAGAACGACATCATGAGCAAAATTAACAACAGGCGATTTGAACGATACGATACGACCCAGAAAGTTTCCTACCGAACAAGTCCGGATACAGCCTACAAACATGGCATCACGAACAACATAAGCAAAACGGGCATGCTTCTGGAAACCCAGGAACCGGTCGCCCAGGGAACCCCCCTTGACCTTGTCCTGAAGATCAAGGGTACCCCTGTTCATTTTAAAGGCAAATGTGTCTATACCCTTGGGGAGAACCACGGAGCACACTCCGGCGTTCATATCGGAAAAATCAACACTGCCGGCATGAAGCTCTTTCTTGCCTTCATCAGCGCCCTTGAAAAGGCAAACCAGGCCCCAAAGTCCAGCCTGCGCCCTGAAATCGAAGAGATGGAAAATGTACTCCTGAAAATATCCGGAGAACACAAGGTCATCACCCACTTTGTGGTGGGCCTCCAGGACATGATGAAAGATCATGATCCCTCTGCTGAACCAGCGGAATATGAGGCGATTCTCAATCTGATGAAAAAAGACCTGACAACACACTTTGAGATTGAAGAGAAGATTTACTTTAAGATCGGCCTTACCCACATGCCGGCTGAGCATCATGGCCTCATTACCGAGTTGACCAACGAGCATGAGGACATGCGTGAGAAGCTGGATCGGATCATTGATTTCATAGAAGAGTGCTCCCGAACAAACGCCCCGGTAAACAAGAACCTTAAGGCACTTCTCACAGAGCTTCTGGAGCAGATTAAAGAGCATGCAAGAAAAGAGATCACGGACCTCTTTCCGTTCATGGAAGAAAACGGTGACGTCAAGTCAAAGCTCATGGAGACCCTTCGTATGGTGATGAGCTAATCGTCAGAGGAAACCATCACGACGTTTTAATGCTCAAACAGAGCGTCGTCTATGGGGCCATCCACAATAAGATTGCGAAGAAATACGGTCTCTATACTTCCACCGGTGTAAGATTTCAACACCTTGATGGGCAATCCGAGTTCGGGGTGTATCCACAAAAGATAGCTCACCTTCTCACTCTCAATCATGAGCCGGGGACAAAGATGGGTCTCCACCACCTCAGGTGGCAGGCTGGTGACGGTGCCTTCTTTCGCGTGCCGCATCGCAGAGCGAATCAGGGCACCGATATCAGAGCGGTCCACGGTGTGACCTTTGGGGTCGGTGATCAGGCGGTTGTCCGGTGAGAGGTTCAGGGTAAGAAGTTTGGTTGAAAAGGGGCGCAGGGAGACCCTGTTTTCCGTAGGATTGTAGATAAGCCGGGCCCCCTTGTGAGGCCGGATAAAATCCATCCTGATAAAGCCCGGTTTTTTGTAGGTGTAGATAATGCGGTTGCGGCCATCTTCCCCTTCCGAATCCAGGAGGGTCGTGTAGTTCGTCAACGCGTCAAAGCTATCCATCATCCCGTCAAGGAGTGGATGCTCATCCCCCCACACGGGAGCGACAAAAAGCAGGCAGGCACAGAAAAGAGATGCTGCCATAAAATGGCGTGTCATGCGGCAGTCCCCTTTGCAATGTACCGGGTAAACCCACGCATTCCCTTTGCCATGAGCTGATTGTGGTTCTCGCTGAAGTACCCCTTTAAAAATGGAGATAAAAGGCTCATCCACGGCTTGGTCGTCCGCACATCCAAGGAAAAAACACCGCGGGTACCCACCTGGTTCTCCTCGATACGGCAGGTGCATCGCCCTTCGATATCGCCATGGATATCGGCAGAAATGGTGTCATGGGTGCTGGCCTCGCGAATCACGGCGTGAACGTCAAGGCCGTAAGGAAGCGGGCCTTTCCATCGGGTCGTGTAATGCTTGCCTTCCATGCCCGCGGGGAGTTGATCCTCTGAATCGGTGAACTCTAAGCCCTCCCACCAGCGGGGCCACTCCTCCACATGAACCATGCCATCCCACACCGTCGCCACGGGAGCCTTAACCACCCACTCCTCCTCAAAGCGATACCACCGCCACCGATCCACCCACGACCACATCACGTCACCCTGCCTCATTTCAATATATCAAATACCGGGCCCGTAAATCCCCAAGAGGGATCACGCCCGAACCCGGAAATCTAACACAGCCATAACCGGGTGAGAAGCGCCAAATCAGAGAACACGTGTGGAGACCGCTGCAATGCCCATGGCACGCAGGCTAAGGACCAATGCACAGCATCCCGCCAATCCCCCCCCAGACCGATTAGAGCCACATGAGTTTAAACACCACACACCCGCATCGGAACGAGCCGATACAGTCCGTGGTTTGTATGCTATAAATCCGATTTATTCAGAAACAACACAATGGTAAGCACCCATGATGCACTGCAGAACTATAAAAGAAAGCGACTGGCCCAGTATACTTCGGATTCAACAGGAGTGCTACGGGGAAGAAATACAGGAAACCCTGGCTGCCCTGCAAAGCAGGTGGCACCTCTCCCCGAACGCCTGTTTTGTTGCGGAAACTGAAAACACACTCATCGGCTATGCCCTGTCTCACCCTTGGAAGGACCAGGATGTCCCTGCACTGGACATCCCCCTGCAGACCCTTTCCGGAAACGACCTCCTTTATGTGCATGACCTTGCGGTCTCAACATCCGGTCGGGGATCCGGGACTGCGGCCCTTCTGGTGAATGCCGTCACCTCGTCTGCCATGACCGGGAATCTTTGCACCATGGCGTTAACGGCGGTTCAAGGCAGCACCGTATTCTGGGAGACGTATGGTTTTCAGGTTGCGGATTATCATGGGGATCTAAAGGGGTATGGAGACGGTGCCGCCTATATGAAAAGAACCCTGAATAACGTCAGCCTGGTGTAAACAGGGACACTTAAAGAAATTCATTGTTCTTCATTCAGAGCTATTTTGTCTGCAACGAAGGGAAAAACGCATCCACACCGTGCTTTCAAGGTGGCAACATTACCGGCAAAGGCAGCTTTTTGCCCTTATCCTCTCGCCAGTAGCCACGCTTTTTAAGCGCTTCCCCCGCATTTTGGCCTTGTCAAATATAATTTGACACGTTCTGTATGGACAGCACAGCAGTGTGGAAACGCCCGGTAACGGTCATTGTATAATTATTTCACAGCGAGGCCCTTACCTGTAAAACTTTTTCCGGAAGGCTCCGGGTGAGATCCCGGTGTGGTGCTTAAAAAGCCGGCGAAAGGAGTTGCTGTCCTCATACCCCACCTCACAGGTGATCTCCTCCATGCTCTTTCGAGTCGTCTCCAGCAGCGTTTTGGCCTTTTCAATGCGAAGGGACTGAATGTAATTCACGGGATTCATGGCCGTTGCCGCCTTGAACCTGCGCTTGAAATTCCGAATACCAAACCCGAATTTTCCGGCGATCGCATCGATGGTAAGCCCCGTTTCGGAATTCTCCTCCAGCCACACCTGGACGTTTCGAATGTCGTGGTCACCATGGTTGATGGGAAATGAGCAGGAGATGTATGGGGCCTGATCCCGCGCCCCCGAATCAAGGAGCAGTTTCTTTGAGCAGTCGTGGAGCAGCTCCTCTCCCCCAAACTTGCCAATGAGGTGCAGCAGCAGGTCGTTTCCGGCCGATGCTCCCCCCGAGCAGAGAACATGCCCGTCTTCTGTCATGATGCGGTCTTCCAGAAGCATCACCTGGGGGTACCTGGCCCTGAACGGGTCGGCATAGAGCCAGTGGGTGGTGGCCTCCCTGCCATCAAGAAGTCCGGCTTCGGCCAAAACAAAAGACCCCGTGCAGATGGAACTGATCCAGGCCCCCTGTTCATGGTGATGCCTGAGCCATGGATACAGACCCGCAATCCCATCGAGAGCCGTCAGAATATTGGGAAGAAAACCGGGCACCAGAACCAAGTCCGTGGACGCAATGTCATCAAGCCCTTTTTGAGGCGTCAGGCTCATCCCCCCAAAACAGGTGACAGGCGCTCCGTCCAGGGAAGCTGTTTCGATCTGAAACAGAGGCTCTTTCCCCCCTGCCCTGTACCGATGCATCAGATCGGCAAAATACAGCACATCCACGGCCCCGGTAACACTGGTCGCCGAACACTCATCAGCCATGATCACAGTGATCTTCATCCCGCCTCCCATCAAAAAATGCACATTTCGCATGCTATTTGTCATTTCTACCAATAGCGGGCCCGCCGCGCAAGGCATAAGATAACCAGAACAGCCTGAAAGCATTGCCTCCGGCGGGTCGCTTTTTAAAAAAAGCTCCGCAAAAACTTTCCGGTTGCCGCTTCCTTTTCTCTCATCCCCGCAGGGTCTGAGAGAAAAGGAAGCGGCATACTCGTTACACCAGAAGCATATGGTTTACAGCATCGGTGGAGCATGCGATCAGCCTTTAAGACCTGTTTATCAAACTTTTCAAAAGTTTGGCCCCCGGCAGGGCCGCCGGAGGTAATATTGAGCTGAATAGTTACAAAAACTACTGTGAAAGGAACAAACTCGTGTCGATTTATCCGTGGATTAAAGATCGCTTTTTCGGAGCCCCCGTTGACGGGTGGCAGTGGCCTGAGGGGTATGCTGGAAAAGAGAGTTGGCAGGAGCTGTCGTTTACAAGCCTCACCGGTGCAAAGATGGCGGGTCTTTACGGGCCGGCCGCCACAGAGGCCCCTAAGGGAAACATTGTGTGCGCCCACCCCATGAAATCAGCGGCAAAGGGATTTTACCTAAAATCCGGCATGGCGGATGCCTTGAGGGAGGAGGGGTACAATGTCCTCTTGTTTGATTTTAATGGATTCGGGGACAGCGAAAACATCGATTTTGAATGGCCGGGGGATATTCTGGCCGCAGGCAGGGAGCTGAAAAAACTCAGTCCGTCCCTGCCCCAGGGGCTCTTGGGGGTATCCATGGGGGGCGCCATGGGGATCTGCGCCTGCTCAAACCCGGATCATGACTTTGATGTGGTGGTGGCCGAAGGGGCTTTTACCTCCCTGGAGGAGTTCTGGGTCCACTTCCCCACACGGTACTATGTCATCAAGGTCACCTCACTTTTTGTACCCAAAAGCGAAACCAATAAAATGAAAGCGATCCACCACGCGCCCTGCCTGAAAAAGCTCAAGGGGATTCTCTTCATCCACGGAGAGGAGGACCACCTCAGCCCGCCGGACATGGGTCACCGTTTCAATGATATGAGCCCCATTCCCTCTGAACTGTGGATCGTCCCCGGAGCAGGGCACATCCAGTGTGTGGATGCGGCGCCGGAGGCTTACCGTGAACGGGTCCTCGACTTTTTCAACCGGCACCTTGAAGCGGAATAACCACTCACCTGTGACACCCACGATCAAAATCAGGGTCACAAGCATGCCCCGGCGGCCACACAAATAGCCGCCGGAGGCTTCGTTACGATCTCCACCCATGGCAACAGGCAATCCCCCCTATCCCGGGTATTTCATAAGAAAACGACCAAGCCAAAGCAGTGGAGCATAATCGCAGCGGGTTAATTTCAATTTAAAATATCCGGGCCATGCATTGATTCAATTATTACCAGAAATATGGTATATTCATTGAATTATAATGCGCTCAAAGGGGGAGCCCTTTGTTTCAATTGATGTGAACAGCGGATCCCCATATCTTTATTCATTAAAGAGCGTACCATCACCATGCCCTGACCGTTACCCTGTCAGACATGATGATCTTTTAATCGCAACCATTCATCCGAAAGCCACTGGAAAATCAACAACTCAAAGAATTACCCGAAACACATGTAATTGTGCCGCAGCTTGCGCCACCTCACCCTCCGTTCAAACACGATGCTTCCGAAATCACATAACACGCTGCGCACTCGCCTTACAGGTAAAGACTTACGAAACAGATTCGTTTGCACTCAAGACAACTCCATTGGTCCCACAGCCAGCACACCGATCACAACCTGTTGATTGAATCCTGATCCCCCACTGTGCCTGCATCACTCCAAACTGCAATGGCTTAACAAAACACCGGAGTATCCGTCATGGGCATCCTCAGGAATTGTTCCGTACCATTCGTAGTTACGACCGCGGTTCTCATTGCGATATCTGCAATCACCCGCGTTTCTGCGACCACTCTTCCTGATCATGTCACCGCCGCATACCGTGAGAGCAACACCGCCTACGTTCCCGCCTTTTTTCATGCTCAAGCCCATGCCAGTGAACGAACTGCCGGACCTGAAGAAACGCCACCTGAAAAAATCACCCTGCCGCTCACAGAAGAGGAGGAGGCGTGGTTGAAAGAGCACCCCGATATCCATGTGGGGGTCATGGATGCCTGGCCACCCCTGAATTTTGTGGACAAGCAGGGAGTGCCTCAAGGCATCGGCGTCGACTACCTCAACGCACTGAACAAGCGTCTCAACGGCATCTTAACGGTGGTTCCCCTGCCCTTCAGGGACAGCGTTGAACAGGTGAAATCAAACAAACTCGATGCCCTGATGGACATCACCCCCAAGAAAGAACGCGAAGCGTTCTTTAACTTCACAAGGCCCTACCTGAGCATTCCCCACGTGCTGGTGGGCAACAAAGAAGGCCCAGCCTTTGAAACCGAAAATGAACTGGCAGGAAAAACAGTGGCCCTGGAACAGGGGTTTTACAATGTCAGGTACTTTCAGAAAAACCACCCCGACGTCATCGTGAAAGAGTACGACTCCACCAGCAAGGCTTTAGGAGCGGTCGCAAGGGGCGAAGCAGACGCCTACGCCGGCAACCGCGCCGTGGTGACATACATCATGAGAAAAGAGCTGCTGGTCAACCTGACCATTCAGGGGCGAATGGAGAAACCACCGGCGGTCCTTACGATTGGCACCCGCAAGGACTACCCGGTCCTTGCCGGGATCCTCGACCGAGCCCTTGCGGACATCACCCCGGAAGAGATCAATGCCATACATCACCGATGGATCGGTGAATACCTGACCATGGAGCCCAAACTGAAATTGACCCCGGCTGAACGAAGCTGGTTGATCCAGCATCCTGTGATCCGCGTACACAACGAACAGAATTGGGTGCCGTTCAACTTCAATAAGAACGGGGCCCCCAAGGGTTACTCCATCGATTACATGAACCTGCTGGCCCAGCGCCTGGGCATAAAAACCGAGTATGTATCCGGTCCTGATTGGGCTGAGTTCCTGGAGATGATCAAAGCAAAAGAGCTCGATGTCATGCTCAATATCGTCAATACGGAAGACCGGCGTTCGTATATCAACTTCACCGATGACTATATTCGCAGCCTGGTAGGTATCTATGTGCGTGAGGACTCTCCTGCTGTCCAAAGCCTGGATGGGTTGGAAGGCAAGACAGTGTCCCTGCCAAAAGGTTTTTTTGAGGCGGAATTGATCCGCCGCCACTATCCCCAAATCACGATGCACCTGGTGAAGGACAACCTGGAAGCCCTGGAAGCTGTCCTGCTCGGGAAAGCGGACGCTGCCTTGGGTGAACCCGCGGTTACAAACCACCTCATACTCGAGCACAGTATCTCCGGGCTGAGGCTGTCCGGGAATGTCGAGGATTCACGATTCGACAATGTCCTGAATATTGGCGTGAGAAAAGACTGGCCCATCCTGCGAGATGTCCTGCAAAAAGCCAAGGACAGCATCTCTTATGGTGAAAAAATGAGCCTCAGAAACAAGTGGCTGGTTCAACCGCAGGCAAACAAAACAATCCAGGTAGAGTTGACCGAGAAGGAACAGGAGTGGCTGGAGAACAACAAACGACTCCGCCTCGGTTACGACACTGGCTGGCCGCCGGTTGAATATGCCGATGAAAAGGGAAGGTACCAAGGCATGAGCGCTGAGTACATGGCTCTGATTTCCGATATCCTGGATATTTCCATCGAAGCCTCGGCGCCCCGGGACTGGCAGGCGACCATTGATGCGGCCAAGGCCGGAGAGATTGATATTCTCTCCGCAGTGACCCGCACACCGCAACGAGAAGCGTACCTCCATTTCACGACCCCTTACTTAAGTTTCCCCATGGTGATCGTCACCAACCTGGATTACTCCTATATCGACAAGATAGAGACTCTGAGAGGAAAAGCGATTGCCGTGGTGAACGGCTATGCCTCACATGATTTTCTGAAAAATGAATACCCGGATCTCCCGCTGATCCTTGTGGGCAACGTATCGGAAGGCCTGAGGCTGGTTCAGAAGGGAAACGCGGATGCATTTTTGGACAGCCTGAGCTCCATCAGCCACATCATGGGACGGGAAGGAATCCCCGGCCTCAAAATCACCGGTGAAACCTCCTTTAAATTCGACCTTTGCATCGGTGTGCCAAAGGACAAAGCACTGCTTGCCGGCATCATGCAAAAGGCCCTGGACGCCATTCCGGAACAAAAACGCACGGAAATCTTTTACCGATGGGTCTCCATAACCTATGAGCACGGGTTTGACTATTCGCTTCTGTGGAAAGGTGCTGTACCGGCCTTGCTGGTTGTCCTCATCCTCTTTTACTGGAACCGGAAACTCCAAACCGAAGTCGGACAACGGAAAAAAGCCCAGGCCCAATTGAAGCTGGATGAGGAACGCCTCGAAGCCTTGCTGAAACTCAGCCAGGTAAAGGAGATCCGTGAAGAGCAGCTCATGGAATATGCCCTTGAGGAGTGTGTCCGCTTAACCGACAGCCAGATCGGTTACCTGCACTTCGTAAATCCCGATCAAAAAACCCTGAGCCTGTTCGCATGGTCGAAAAACACCGAAGCATACTGCACGGCCAAGAAGAACCCACACTTTCCCCTTGAAGAGGCCGGTATCTGGGCAGATTCCGTGCGGGAAAAAAAGCCGGCGGTTCACAACGATTATCCCACCCACCCCAACAGAAAAGAGCTGCCGGAAGGCCATGTTCCCCTTGTTCGTCACATGAGCGTGCCTGTGTTTGACGGCGATCGCATGGTGCTGGTGGCCGGAGTCGGGAACAAGCCAACCCTTTACATGGACTCCGACATCAGACAACTCACCCTCTTTATGCAGAATATGTGGGGAATCATCAAAGAAAAACGGGTGGAGGCGAATCTGCAGTTTACCAAGTTTACCGTAGATCGGGCATCGGATGCGGTTTTCTGGTTGGACCATACCGGAAGAGTGACGTACGTGAATGAAGCCGCCTGCAAGACCCTGGGATACACAAAGAGTGAACTGACCTCAATGCTCGCTCACGATATAGATCCCACCTACTCCGAAGCGACATGGGGCGAGTTCTGGAATGACGTTAAGGCAAAACGCTCCCTTTCACTGGAGTCCGTGCACCTGACAAGGGATGGCCGTTCTATCCCGGTGGAGATCGCCATCAATTACATGGAACTCGGAAGTCAGGAGTTCGGGGTCGCCTTTGTCCGAGACATCACAGACCGCAAAAGGGCAGAAAAAGAGTTACGCCAGAACATGGACGAACTGGAACAATTCAACAAACTGGCCATCGGCCGTGAAGAAAAAATGATTCAGTTGAAAGATGAAATCAACCAACTGCTCACGGGCATGGGCCATGAGATAAAATATAAAATAAGGTAGTCATTCAATCGCAAACACCCGTCAGACAAAGGAGTTCGATGATGAGTGAAACCCAAAACGGCCAAATAAACAACGAGCTGGCATTGAACGTTCTCAACCAGGTCCCGACACCCGTCATGGCGGTGAACAGGGAGATGGAGCTTATTTTCATGAACAATGCCGGGGTCAAGTTCCTCGGGACATCCTGGCAACACATCCAAAACAAGCGGTGCTATGAGGTCTTCAACTCGCTGCACTGCCAGACCCCTGAATGCCGGATGCAGAAAGCCATGTCCGGTGGCGACGCCTGCACCGTCCGCAATGAAATAACCGTCAATGGAAGAACCGTCCCCATTGAATACACCGCTGCGTCCTTGAAAAATGGGGATGGAGAGGTTGTGGGGGGGCTGGAGTACATCATTGACATAACAGAAAGGGTCCGACAGGAGAAAAAACTCAAAGAACAGAGTCGCACCATCATGGAGATCTCAACGCCGGCCATCAAGCTGTGGGACAGGGTCGTCATCCTCCCGGTGGTGGGGGTTGTCGATTCTCTCCGGGCCCAGCAGATGATGAATACCATGCTGGAAAAAATCATGGACACCTCTGCCAAGGTGATCATTCTGGACATCCAGGGGGTGGCAGCGGTGGATACTGCGGTGGCCAATCACCTGATCAAAATTGCCAAGGCCACAAAGCTGATGGGGTGCCGCTGCATCATTTCAGGAATCTCGCCGGCCGTTGCCGAAACCCTTGTTCAGCTGGGCATTGAGCTGGGGGATATTGCAACAAACTCCACCCTTCAGGATGCATTGTCCGATGCCTTCAGCATCATGAACCTCGTGGTGGCCAGCAGGAAATAACCCGGAGACCATGGAGACAACTGCGATGAATAACCGATCGGATGGATCGGGCACAGGCATGGATGTCGTGGATGGCTGCCTGGTTGTTCCTGTGGGCGGGAATGTGGATCCCGACATGCTCACCCGCCTTGGAAAAGAGGTTCTGGCCCGGGTACAAGCAACCCGGATAAAGCGGGTCATCATCAATATCGCCTCCATCAAGATGATGGATTCATATACGTTCACGATTTTCAAAAACACCAACAGCGCCATTGCCATGCTTGGAGCAACGCCCGTTTTTGTAGGGATTCAACCCGGTGTTGCATCTGCACTGGTTGATCTTGACATGGACCTTGATGGCATTCTCACGGCTGTGACCACGGAAGATGCGTTTGAACTACTGAAGCACAGAACCCCTGGCCCCACTCAACCCGAAGCTGAGGATGAGGAACGGCTTGAAGCCTCCCCTGAAAGCGATGGGTTCACCGAGGAGGCTGAAGATGGCTGAACCCGGTGAGGGGCTTGTATTTGACGTGTCTCAACCATCCGACAATGCCCAGGTCGTGTACAGTGCCAGGCAGATGCTGCTCCAGATAGGCTTTGATGAAACCCGTCAGTACCTGATTGCTTCAGCTGTGTCCGAGCTTTCAACGAATATCATACGATATGGAGATACGGGCACCATTACCCTGAGAAAAATCAAAACGAGCGATAAAATCGGATTCGAAGTCACAGCGGAAGATTACGGCCCTGGAATGCACGACATCCGGAAAGCCGTCACGGAAAACTACAGCTCCGGCAATGGACTTGGCCTGGGGCTGCCGAGTGTCAAAAGAATCATGGATGAATTTAAAATCACGTCTGCCCCGGGGCAGGGAACCTGTATCATCGCAAAAAAATGGCTCGAGTGATCCATGCAGGAAATCGATTATCACGTCATAAAACGTTCATTGAGCGGAGCAGACGATGAGTGTGGCGACACAGGCCTTGTCAGGGAGCACGACAACCAGTGCTTCATGGCGCTTATCGATGCCCTGGGACACGGCAAAGAAGCCTTTGATGTT
>Ga0193955_1001346_pt1 | contig 11693 bp, 8 predicted proteins | sample BB_6_MG_FD_140343 | JGI IMG/M metagenome (GOLD analysis project Ga0193955, IMG submission 140343) | Microbial mat bacterial communities from the Broadkill River, Lewes, Delaware, United States - BB_6_MG | ecosystem: Environmental > Aquatic > Freshwater > River > Microbial mats | place: USA... | reverse complement strand
ACCGCTTATCACAACAAACTGTGCTGTGTTAGGGGTTGCAATTATGGTTATACAAAAGAACTACAATCTTATGGAATCTGTTGTTTTTTCAGGTGCCACAGCTTTAGGATTTGGTCTTGCCTTAATCATTTTTGCTGGACTAAGAGAGCATCTTGATTTGGTAAAAATACCAAAAGGAATGCAAGGAACACCTATTGCTCTAATCACTGCTGGATTACTAGCAATGGCATTCATGGGTTTTGCTGGAATAGTATAATAAAGAATTAAAAGATATTTAAATAGCTGCTACATATCGTAGTAGCTATTTTTTTGCATACATGCAAAAAAGTTTAACTGTTTATAACATTTTAAGAATAGGAAAACACCCCTATTCTTATAACTTTGTATTTCATAATTTAATTGATATGTCAATAGAAATTGAACGAAAATATCTCGTATACGGAGAGTTTAAGAATGATGCACACAAAAGCTATTTCATAAAACAAGGATACCTTTCTCGTATTCCTGAAAGGACAGTTAGGATAAGAATAAAAGGACATACTGGATACATTACAATAAAAGGGAAAAGCAACTCTAGTGGAGTAAGTAGATTTGAATTTGAAAAAGAAATCACACTAGAAGAAGCTAACTCATTACTTGAACTTTGTGAAGAAGGAATAATTGAGAAGATAAGATATTTGGTGACATACGAAGGGAATCTATTTGAAGTTGATGAATTTATTGGAAGAAACAAAGGATTAGTACTCGCTGAAATAGAACTAAAAGATGAAAGTCAGGAATTCAAAAAGCCTTCATGGCTTGGGAAAGAAGTTACAGGACAAAAAGAATACTACAATTCATACTTAAGTAAGTAGCAACACATTTATGATTAAAATAATTAAGAAAGAAGATCTAGAGACAAAAGAATGGTCTGGAGGAACAACAACTCAGCTATACATATATCCTGAAGATGCTTTGTATGAAAAAAGAGATTTTTTATTTAGGATTAGTACTGCAACAGTAGATATTGAGGAATCATTTTTCACAAAATTACCTGGTATTTCAAGATGTATTATGCCACTAGAAGGAGAAATGGAGTTAAATCACAAAGGACATTATGCAGTAACTCTTAAGAAATTTGAGACTGACTCATTTGAGGGGGATTGGGAAACAACAAGCAAAGGGAAAGTAAAAGACTTTAATTTAATGACAAATAAAGGTATATGGGGCTATATCGGTTCCTCCATACTAAAAGAAGATGATGTATTTTCTACTAAAGATATGAAAGATTTCACTACTCTTGCAATATATATACAAAAAGGAAATATTAAAATAGAATCACAAAAAGAACAAATATCTGTATCAGAGGGCGACTTTGTAATATATCACAGAAACAGAAGTAAGAATTCAAATCCCACTAGAATCATAGGTAAGAATAATGCAGAAATTGCAATTGCAATATTAAGAAAATAGAGATATCACTCCATACATATAAGAAAAGCCCTTTAATTAAAGGGCTTTTCTTATATGATTATATCACTGAATATTATTTCTCAATAATAACTTCTTTTGTCGAAACAGAATATGCAGCAGCTATACCAGCTCCTCCTCTAACATTAGACCATATTTGAACAGGTTCGGAGAAAGGAGAATCACCACTATCAAGCTGTAATTCACGCGATTTTAAAAATAAATAATAATCTTCACTAATTGATTGAAGTGTTACAAATAATTTAAAATCATCATAAAATTCAAATAACTCATAACTAGCAATATTTAACTCTATCGAATACTCATTATCACCAATAAATTCATCAGTAAAAACACCAAATAAATTAGAATATTCAGTCTCAAAAGAATCACTGATATTATCAGTCTTTCCCTTAAAAACAGCATCTTTAGATGTAAATGAAATTACATTTCTATACTCAACATTACCTCTATCTTCAAAATACGTACTGATTGAAAACACATTCAACTTATAGTAATTCGTTATATTTTCATCTTTAAAAGAAATACTAAATTTTCTATCTTCAAAAGAATCAGAAGTTGAATTGATATTTTCCAGTTTTGATACTGCAATTATTTCTACAGGTTCAGGAACATACACAACTGCTTCAACATCATCTAGTCCGTTTGCTTTTGCTTTTAAAGTATATGTTTTACCTGCTATTGGCTTATTAGACCCCACAAAAGCTTTCTTAATATCATTATAAGTCAGAGCTTCTAATTTAATTCCATCTTCATACACATCAACAGAAGCTTGTTCACCAGTATAAGGTACTACTCCTTCAATAATACCAATCACTGATTTTGTAGGAGAAAGATAAACCGTCATTAATGAATCTGTAGAAAATGTTGCAGAAAGAGTGAGAAGTTTCTTTGAATCTTTACCTTCAAAAGGTATCTCCTTCTCTAAACATGAAGTAAGGCATAAAACCAATAATATATATAATAATTTTCTCATATTCTAAAATTTATAAATATATGAAACAGAAGGAATAATCGTGAATAAACTCTTTTGTTTCAATACTGTTTTCCCATTATTTTTATCAAAATATAAATAAAAAGGATTTGCCCGATTGTATAAATTATATACACTAATATTCCAAGTCCTGATTCCATATTTCTTCATTTTATGAAAATTAACACTGAAATCCATTCTGTGATAAGAAGGCATTCTATAATTATTTCTTCCCTCAGGAATAGGAACATTGTTGTTTATAATATTATTATCATTATTAATAGCAGAAACCACTTCGTTATTTAAATAGACATTCATACTCCTTGTTGCCATAGTTACAGCATTACCAGTACCATATACCCATGTAAGCCCAAAATCAATCTTCTTTGATGGTTTATGAGTTACAACCAAACTTATATCATGGCGCCTATCATAACGAGCGGGATACTCTTTACCAAAATTAATAGTAGGAAACTTTCGATTAGACCAAGACAGAGTATATCCAAGCCAACCTGTAGTCTTACCCATCGTCTTACTCAATTGAAACTCGACACCATAAGACCATCCATTCCCCATTTCAACCATATCTTCCCACTTTTTATCGAAAGTAAAAAACGTCGTACCATCCTTATAAGCAATAATATTATTCATATCCTTATAAAAGGTCTCTATAGAAATATCAAAGCCATTTTGCAAATCATAAGCAGCTCCCAAAGCATATTGAGTCGAATTCATCGGCTTGATTCTCTTAGTTACAGGCAACCACAAATCAGTGGGCATACTAATACCTGAATTAGAAAGAAGATGTACATATTGCTGCATTCTAGAATAAGCTCCTTTTATAGATATATTCTCATTAATCATATACCTTAATCCAAGTCTTGGTTCAATTGCATTATATGTAGTGCCTTGTACATTAAACGCAGAAAAATGCACTCCAATATTTGCCTTTAAATTATCCATTATCTTCATATCATCCTCAATATAGACAGCAAATTCATGAGTATATATATTCTTATTCCCCATTAAAGTATCAATAGGTGAACTTTGTTCACTTACTAAATTATCCACTTCTTTAGACTTATACTTATTTTCTCCAGGTACAAAGGAATGATATGTATATGACCCACCAAATTTAATTGCATGATTTGGATTTGGTGCATAATCAAAATCTAATTTATAGGCAAAATCATATATACCAGAAGTATAATTAAAAGATGTCTCACTATTAATATCTTTAATATTATCTGGATCATAATTGCTTTTAAAATATTCATACTCAGAAGAGTCATATAAAATACCAAAATTATATCTACTATAGGTAATGGTAGTATTTGAAAATAACTTATTAGTAATAACATAATTCCAACGCAGAGCTGATGTAATATTCCCCCACGAGAGTTCTTGTCTATCTTTTGATTTACTTGTCAATTCATACGCCTCCTCTTTAATTGAATTTTCATCTTTATTATCTCCTCCTCCAACATCAGAACCCATATACACAGATAAGAACAATCTACTCTTATCTGAGAACTTGTGATTAATCTTTGCGTTAAAATCATAGAAATAATATCCAAACTGACTCTCCTCACTCAAAAAAGGCTTAGCCAATAAATCAACATAAGTCCTCCTCGCAGAAAGATTAAATGACGTTCTATCCTTAACAATTGGACCTTCTAGATTAAACTTAGAAGAGATAAGTCCTATTGAAAAACCACCAGCAAACTTCTTTTGATTTCCCTCTTTCATACGTATATCAATAACCGATGATAAACGTCCTCCAAACCGAGCGGGGAAACCACCTTTATATAAATCAACATGATGAATGGCATCTGGATTAAAAACAGAAAAAAAACCAAATAAATGATTTGCATTATAAACTGGAACCCCATCAAGCAACATCAGATTCTGATCTGGTCCACCTCCTCTAACATACAGTCCACTCGACCCCTCTGAACCGGACTGAACTCCTGGTAATAATTGAATAGTTTTTATAACATCTGGTTCTCCTAAAAATGCAGGCATTGAATTAATTTGTTCAATATTTATATTAGATAAGCTCATCTGAGTCCTATCTACTTTTCTTTGAACACTATTGGCACTAATTTCAACTTCCTCTAAAGCAATAGAACCTTCTAAAGACAGATTTATCACAATGTCTTTTGTTAGATTAATTTCCTTTATAATAGTCTCGAAACCAACAAAAGAAAACGCTATAGAATGCTTTCCTTCAGGAAGTGTTAAACTATAAAAACCGTAAACATTAGAAGCAATACCAATATTAGAATTAACCTCATACACACTGGCTCCAATCAGAGTTTCCCCAGAACTCTTGTCTTTTATTATACCGCTAATAGTATACTTCTTTTGAGCATAAATATTAAACGATGAAAATAAAAGAATCATCATTAATAATTTTTTCATATATCTTTCTGTTTCTTATCTAGAAACGGCAAATATATACCATAAATAAATGTATCAATCATAACAATTTGTTAAACAAAATTTCTGAAACAAAAAAGGCTTGTCACCTACTAAAGTAACAAGCCATTATCATTCTATTCTATCAAATTTATTTCGTTGCTGCTGGCGTCCAATTTAATAAAAATCGATTAACCTTAGATTCATCATAACCTTTACCCGATTCGAGCAAGCCACTATCTTGTATATGAATCACTTTACCATTCTGATCTAATATAACAAATACAGGATAACCAAAACGCCCTGGATTACCAAAAGACTTCAATAATTCTTTATTCTCTCTGGCACTAACTAAAACCTCAACATAATTATCTGATAAAGTTTTATGAACAGTTATATTATCCTGAGAATATTTATGAAAAAGAATACACCAAGGACACCAATTCCCTCCTACTTTCATAAACACATGTTTACCTTCTTTTTTAGCTTTTGCAACAGCTTGGGTAATATCAGCTTTTGCATCAGCTTTCGGATTATATACTTTAGTTTGCCCAAAAGAAAGGGTACTAATAATAACACACGCTACAACTAATAATAATTTCATTTTTCTTAAAATTTAAATTCAAAACAAATATAACGAAATATTGCAAATGACAATCAACCTTAAATGTTTCAACATTTATTGACAAAATATTTGTTAAAATAAAATCAATAATTACATTTGTCGTTGAAATGGTGCAAATGAACTTTCTTGTTCATAGCATAATAGGGAATCTCGTGTAAATCGAGAACTGTACCCGCAGCTGTAAGCTCCTATTTCTTTGATATCTCACGCCACTGTCTATAATGACGGGAAGGCATATCAAAGGGAGTAAGTCAGAAGACCTGCCAATTTCAAAACTATTACAATTAGCTTTCGGGAGTTAGAGCAAAAGTAAAGACATATTATTATAGTGCCTTATACTTATCATTAATTATATCCCCCGAGCTTTATTTTTTGAGTTTTAACTTAATATATATACAGAAATGAAAAAAATAAACACGTTGCTGTGGGCTCTCGTATTAGGATTATGCGTTATTATAAGCTCATGTTCTAAAGAAGACACACCAATTATCATTCCAGAAATCACCTTTACTGATATGCCAGAAAGTGGCTACTCCGTATGTCTAGGCCAAATACTAAATTTAACTCCAACTATCACTAATGAAAACAACTCAAACTACAAGTGGTTTGAAGGAGAAGAATTAATATGCACAGAAAAAACATACCATTTTAAAAAGGAGAAAGAAGGGAAATATACTCTGACACTTAAAGTAACAAATGAAGATGGAGGTGAAACTATTTCAACAATCAAAATAGAAGTACTACCAACTAATGCTCCACAAATAATATTCAATACTCCTGAAAGTATATTTCATACATGTATTAACAGAAATTTACTAATCAAACCAACCATAATTAATGGAGAAAATGCAAAATATGAGTGGACTATTAATGGAGATAAAATAAAAGAAACAGATCCATCATTAACTTTTAACAAGAAAGTAGAAGGGGAATATATAGTTAGATTAAAAATCATAACGCCTAAAGGTCAACACTCTGCATCTATTAAAGTTACAATCTACAATTCTAAAAATTCATACAGACCTGCTAGTTCAGGAAAATATGCTATATGGAAAAAAGTATATAAATTCCTTCCTGCACCTGGACAATTCGTAAATGAACACTATTCTGCGAAAACAATGGAAGAAGCTATTAAATACGCAGAAGAAAGATTAATTCAAAATTACTACGTATCATTAGGTGGTTTTGGAGGTCATATCATTATAGGCTTTGATCATAGCGTTGACAATAAAGATGGAAATGACATCAAGATTGTAGGAAATTCATTTAATGGAAGCTCAGAGCCTGGAATTGTTTGGGTAATGCAAGATGAAAATGGAGATGGGTTACCAAACGACAATTGGTATCAATTAAAAGGTTCTGAATATGAAAAACCCGAGACAACATTCAATTATTCTGTTACATATTACAAACCTGATTCTCCAAGAGAAGATACAAAATGGAAGGACAATTTAGGGAATGAAGGTGTTATTGATTATTTATCAGCATATCACAAACAAGCATATTACTATCCAGCTTGGGTAAAAGAGAACTCATACACATTAACAGGAACACTACTTAAATCCAGGACCTTCCGAGATCATTCAAAAGAAAGTGATGCATGTCCTACTTATTGGGTAAATGATTCTTTCGATTGGGGATATGTAGATAACTATGGTTCAGATAGGTTAGATGGTAAAGAAGATGGAAATGCCGCTACTAACGGTTTTGACCTATCTAAAGCAGTTGACTTTAAAGGAAATACAATAAATTTAGAATTTATCGACTTTATTAAAGTTCAAACAGGAGTTAATGTAAAAGCAGGTTGGCTAGGAGAAAACTCTACAGAAGTTTTCGGTTTTGAAGATATTCATTTTAATAAATAGTTCCATGAGAAAGAATATTATAAACATCCTATTAGCAGCCATAATATTACTATCTGGTTGCATAAATGAAGAGTTATTAAATACAGATAACAACATTGTACAATTCTCATTAAAAAACACATCAGAAGAATTCTTTGCGAAAATAAATAAAGATACGATATCATTTACAATACCAATAGAAACTGATATCACACAATTAACAGCTAGCATAAAAATTCCATATAAATCTGAAATTTCTCCTGAAATAAATGAATTAACAAACTGGAGTAAACTAAATGAATTAACAATAACATCTGAGAATGGAGATATTCAGATATATAAAATTAAAATACTACAAAATTTTACTAATGAAGATATTAATATAACATGTCAAAAAGATTTAGACAAATATAAGAATATTGAAACCGTCAATGGTAGTGTTACAATTGGAAAATCTATTGGTTTAGACTCAATAAGTGATTTATCAAATCTAAATGCTCTAAAGAAAGTTAAATATAATCTAATCATTAATTCAACATACAAAGAAACTCAACTTAAAGAGCTGTGTAATATTGAAGAATTAGGAGGAATAATTATAAATGAATGTTTAATTGATACTATTAATCTTCCTAAGTTAAAACTGGTAAAAACAGACATTAACATAAACAATATAACAAATCTTAAAAACATAAGTTTCAAGCAATTATCATATATCGGAGGAAACTTCAAATCTTCAAATTGCTATAAAATCCGAGACATACTACTTCCTGGATTAACAAAAATCAATAAAGGAATACATATTTCTAATAATTACGAATTAAAAATTATTGACCTAAAAAAACTAAAGGCAGTAAATGATGAGATACATTTCGAAAATTTAGAACTTCTTGGAACCATTAAATTACCTTCTCTAACAAATATTGGCAAAGGGCTCTATCTATCAAGACTTGGATTTGTTGAATTCGAATTACAAAATCTAGAATCAATTATTGGCTCACTTACAATCAAAGCTTGTAGAGATATAGAAGAAATAGATTTTCCTAACCTAAATTCTATAGGAAATAATTTAGTTATTGAATACTGTAGTGAATTAAGAACACTTAACCTTCCTCTAATTGAAGATTTAAATAATCTTAGTCTAGATACGTTCGATGAACTAAAAAAATTAAACATCTCAAAACTAAATACAATAAAGAATAAACTATATATAAGACAATTATATCGTTTCTCTGATTTAGAAGCATTTACATCAATACACAGTATAGGATTAATTGAACTTAATAATAATAACAGACTTACAAATATTGATGGTTTTAGAAATATAAAGAATATCAACTCAATAAAATTTAATTACAATAGAAATCTATCTAATTTTTGTGGATTTCAGCCTGAAGCTCTTACTAATATTGAGGAGTATATTATAGAAGATAATAAATACAATCCCAATTTAGAAGATTTACAAACAGGACATTGTTCTGAATAATTCACTTTTAGACGAAAATAACATCATGAAAAAAACATATATATACTATTCATTTCTAATACTATTTGCTCTACTAAGTTGCAAAAAGGAAATAGATTTTGAAAACAATGATAACTATATTTCCACATTCTCAATTGTAAATCAATCAGAAATATACATCGGAAATATAATAAATGATACCATATATTTAAATATCCCAAATGATATTGACATAAAAGAATTCAAAGCATGTATTGAAACATCTCCTGATGTTTCAATTTCCCCTGATCCAACCATCGTTAAAGATTGGGAACAACAAAATAGTATAAACATTACTTCTGAAAGTGGAATTGAACATATTTATCAAATCAAAATAAACAGAAGAAACCAAAAAGATATTTTCCTGACAACTCAAGAGGAGGTAGATAAATTTGCTTCTATTGATATTAGTACAATTGAGGGTAATTTGATAATAGGACGTTCTTTTGGTAATGATTCAATTACAGATATTTCAGCTCTTAAGAATATAAAAAACATAACATATAACCTTACTATAAACCCAACATATAATGGGAACAGTTTAAGTACATTAGAAAACCTTACTTCTGTAGGGGGACTAATTATTACAGAAGGTAATAACAATCTAGAAACAGTTGATGTTCCTAATTTAATTTATATAAAATCTGATCTTATTATTAATAAATGCGATAATATTTCATCTATAAATATTCAGAAGTTAAAATCCATAGGTAATAATCTCATTATTACGAATTCAAAGAATATAACATCAATCAATGCACCGTCATTAACCATCGTATCAAATAATATTATTATTACTCAATGTAACAGATTAAATGAAATAATCTTATCTAAACTCAACAGAGTCTATAACGATTTAAAGATTGAATGGTGCAGAACATTAGAAAATCTTGAGATTCAATCTATAGAACATATCGGTAAATCTCTTTCTCTAGATAATCTAAACATAGATAATATTAGTCTGCAAAATTTAAATACAGTCTCTGAGTCTGTAAAGATTAGACAATGCGGAAATCTTAAAGAACTAATACTTCCAAAATTTAAAAGCCCAAATTGTAACGTAGAAATAGAGTATAATGACTTAATAAAAACAATAAGAATTCCTGAAATAGAAGAAATCAACAACCTCTTAATCGTTAATTCCAAAAACCTTACAAAACTTGAAATTCCAAAAATAAGTGTCGTAAATGGAAATCTCAAATTATATTCTCTAAATGAATTACCTGACATTTCAACTTTTGCTAATTTAAGTTACGTAGGTAAAGAAGTTAGTATTGAATATTTATATAAAATTAAAAATATTAGAATACCTGAATTATCTACTGTTGGAAAATCATTTACACTAGATTATTGTTTAAATGTAGAAGAATGTTGTTTCTCTAAATTATCAATAATCAACGGAAATTTCAGATTATACAAACTAGAGAAATTAAAGTCATTAATGGGATTTCAGAATATTAAAGAAATTACTGGAAAATGTGAATTAATGTTATTAAAAAATATAACGAACCTATCTGGATTAAAATCTCTTGAAAAAATTGGTAAAAAACTAGATATATATGAAAATAATAACATTCAGGATCTAAATATCCCTAAACTTAAGACTATTGGTGGATTAACAATTATGTGTGCAGACTTATTAACTAGTACGTCTTCATTAAACCAAAACACAATAATCAATGGTGATATTAGAATTGCTCATAATCCAAATATGACTTACATTTCTATTCCTAAGATCAACACTACTATTAATGGAGATTTACAGCTCGACCACTTACCTAAAGTTATAGATCTTGACATGTTTTCTTCCGTAAACAAGATATCTGGAAACCTTAACGTAAGTGAACTATCCTTAATTAAAAACTTAAAAGGATTTTCGTCACTTACTGGAAAAATAAAGAATTTTTATCTTAATTCCTGCTCTGAAATAACAGAAATAAAAGCTTTTAGCTCTATTAAAGAATTTTCATCTATATCAATATACTGTAACGAAAAATTATCTAACTATGAGGGATTTAGTTCCAATGCATTACAAAACATAGCCCAATTAAATATAGACTACAATGCATACAACCCAACTCTTGAAGAGCTAAAACAAGGGAAATTCACAAAATAACTATCACATTTTTAAATCTAAATTAACAAAACATTATGAAAAGAAGATCAATGATAGTAGTATTAACCATACTACTAATCTCAGTATTCTCATGTAAAGAAGACACTATAAAAGTGTTACCTATAATTGAATTTAATGCACCAGAAAATGGATACTCTGTCATAGAAGGAGAATCAATTATTATTAAACCTACTCTGGATCATATTGAAAAAGCTAGCTATAAATGGTTAGAAGAAGATAAAGTAATTTCTACTGAAAAAATATTAACATATCAAGCAAAAACTGTTGGTATTAATTCTCTAATACTTGAAGTAACAAATACGGATGGTAAAACAGAAAAAGAAATATCTATAACTGTTTTAAAAAGACCTGTTCCTACTGCTACTTTCACTGAAGAAAACAACGCTGTCGAGCTAAAAAAACACACAGAATACATAGTTACTCCTACATTCGAAAATTCGGAAGATGCAACTTATGAATGGTTCCTTGGTGACACAAGTGTTTCAAGTGAAAAAACATACACATTTAGTTCTGATGAAAAAGGAGAATATTTATTAAAAGTAGTTATTACTACGAAATACGGAAAGGCTGATGCAACATTAAGTATTAAAGTTCTTCCTGATGCTGATGATTATTTCCGTCCTACAGATAGTAAAAGCTCTGAATTAGTTTCTAAAGTCTTTGATATTACTATCGCACCAGGACAATATGCACCTCAATTTGAAACAAAAGAGGACGCTATT
>Ga0193955_1001339_pt1 | contig 11719 bp, 8 predicted proteins | sample BB_6_MG_FD_140343 | JGI IMG/M metagenome (GOLD analysis project Ga0193955, IMG submission 140343) | Microbial mat bacterial communities from the Broadkill River, Lewes, Delaware, United States - BB_6_MG | ecosystem: Environmental > Aquatic > Freshwater > River > Microbial mats | place: USA... | reverse complement strand
CCAGTGAACAGGTTTTGTGACGGACAAGGTCGACACCCAGGGAAAGCCCGAGGCGCCTTGACGGGACCGGGCCGAATATATGATTATACTTCATGGAACTCCTTGATTGTTTTGTACTTTTTTTATTGGATAGCCTGTGTAAACGGTTCAGATCTTTCAACTTTTGTTGTGGGATGGTGCTGGCAGCGGATATGTCATGTTACCCCATGGCTATTATTTCCCATTGAGGACCTCCCGTAATTTGACAGCCAGGTCAGCCTTGGAGAAGGGTTTCTGGATAAAGTTCACGCCCTGATCCAGGACGCCGTGGTGTGCGATCACGTTTGCTGTATATCCGGACATGAACAGACATTTGAGATTGGGATATTGATTACAGATGTTTTCGGCCAGATCGCGACCGTTCATTTCTGGCATAATCACATCGGTCATGAGCAGGTGTATTTCGCCGCTGTCAGTATGGGCAAGTTCCATTGCCTCCCCGGGGGTGGCTGCCGCGACCACGGTGTACCCCTGTCGCTCGATCATCCGCGTGGTCACTTTCAGGATCGCCGGATCGTCTTCCACCAGCAAAATGGTCTCATGGGCAGCTTCGGTTGCTATTTGGGGTTGTGGGTCCGGTAAGGGGGCAGACTCGGTCTGGTTGCGAGGCAGATATATTTTAAAGATTGTTCCCTGGTCCGGTTCGCTGTAGACGTTAATGAATCCCCGGTTTTGTTTGACCACGCCATATACCGTGGACAGTCCTAGGCCGGTGCCTTTGTCCTGGGGCTTGGTGGAGAAAAAGGGCTCAAAGATATTGGCCCGCGTCTGGGCATCCATACCGCAGCCGCTGTCGCTCACCGCCAGCATGGCATATTCCCCGGGCTTAAACCCTGCGTGAACGGCACAGTATGTCTCATCGAATGCCGTGTTACCCGTTTCGATGGTCATCTTGCCTACGCCTGCAATGGCGTCCCGGGCATTAACGCACAGATTGACCAGAATCTGGTTGATCTGGCCGGGGTCTATTTTTACCGGCCACACTGTTTCGCCCGGCATCCAGACCAGATCAATGTTTTCGCCGATAAGCCGCTTCAACATTTTGATCATGCCTGCCACGGTGGTATTCAGATCAAGCACTTTGGGGGCTACGGTCTGTTTACGGGCAAAGGCCAGCAGCTGTCTGACCAGGTCACTGGACCGTTCGGCAGCTTTTTTGATCTCTTTGAGATCTCCATGAACCGGCTCCGTTGGGTCTAAATACTCCATGATCATTTCCGTGTTGCCGAGAATAATCGTCAGCATGTTGTTGAAATCATGGGCAACACCGCCCGCCAGACGTCCCACTGCTTCCATCTTCTGGGCCTGGGATAGTTGTTCCTGGAGTTCTTCACGCTCTTTTTTGGCATTTCTACGTTCTGTCCTGTCTTCAATAAACGCCAGTATGAACAGTGGTGCCCCCGAAGGATCGCAGATCAATCCTGCATGAAAGATGACGAAAATTTCAGAGCCATCCTTACGGATATATCGTTTTTTTATACGGAAAGGGCTCGTTTTCTTAACGGTTATGCCATGTATATGGCGTCGATTTTCAGGCCGGTCGTCTGGATGGGTTATATCAAATAAGGTAAGCTTTTTCAGTTCTTCTTCGGTGTAGCCCGTGAGTGTTTCATATGCCGGATTTGCTGAGACGAATGTGCCGTCCAGATTATTGATGCAGACACCCAGAGGTGATTGCTCGATGATCAGCCTCAGTTTTTCCTCGCTGGCTTTGAGTGTTGCCTCGGCCTGTTTTCGCTCGGTGGTATCCAGATGTGTGCCGTACATCCATTCGGGTTGACCGTCCTGGGTCCAGGTGATGACTTTTCCGCGGGCAAGAATCCAGACCCATTTGCCGTTTTTGTGGCGCATACGCGATTCATAGTTATAATATTCGGCCTGACCATTAAAACAGCGGCGTAGTCGACGCTTGGAACCTTCTATATCGTCGGGGTGGCAGAATTTTGTCCACGTATCTATGGAGACGGGCGATATTTCATCCAGGGTATATCCGATAATATTGGCCCAGCGTTCGTTGAATATCGTTTCCCCGGTCTGCACGTTCCATTCCCAGGTGCCGGCATTCATGCCTTCGATGACATAGGAGAGCCGTTCGGTCGTCTGCTTCCATTCCGTGATGTCCTCACCAATGGACTGAAACGCAACGATCTTGCCTTGGACATCAAACAGCGCCCGGTTGGTCCACCTTTGCCACCGGGTTTCGCCATTGGGTGCATGCACTCTGTGCTCATGGGATTGGGTCGGGGATTCCGGCGTCAGGATATCGAATGCGTCCATAACCTGTTTGTGATCTTCCTCGGGGATCAGTGAAAAGAAACAGGAGCCTATCAGCGCTTCAGCCGTTTTGCCGAAATATTTACTATAGGCTGAATTGACATATGTTAATTCACCGCCGGGCAGAAAACGGCAGATCATGACAGGCATATCCTCGGAGATGTTTCGATAGCGAATTTCACTTTGGTGCAGCTCTTGGGTTCGTTTGGAGACCAGTCTCTTGAGGGCGCGTGTCCAGACGAAGCACAACAGCAACCCCAATAGCAATGCCATCCCTATATACAAGTAGAAGCGCTTGTCTCCATAGAGATGGTGCGGCTTTTCAATGGCTATCCATCTTTTCCGAATCTCCTGCTGTTTAACTGCGGAAACGGATTTTAAGCCTTTTGCAAGAATTTGATGGAGAACCGGCCAGTCCCGGCGGCAGGCAAATGACAACTGCCAGGTGAATTCCGGCACTGTGCCGGCCATTTTAAGATTTGTGATACCGTAGTGATCGATGGTGTGGGATGCGATGGCCAGGTCGGTCACCATGGCGTCTATTCTGCCGAATGATACTGCCTGCAGGCCTTCAATGTTGTCTGGAACACGTATGAGATGAATTTTAGGAAAGTTCGCTACCATATATGTCGCCGTGGCGTATCCCTCGACAGTGGCGACCTGCATGCCGGACATGGTTTCAAGGGATAACGATCGTTTCACATCTTTGCGTGTGATAATCGCATTGGGAATTGTCAGGTAAGGCTCTGTGAATCTCAGATATTCAGCTCGTTGGCTCGTCTGCTGAATATTTCCAACGACATCAATCTCCCGGGACCGGGACTTGTCCATGATGTCGTCCCAGCTTTCACAAACGACTATTTCGAAAGTAAATCCAAGGGAGGCCTCCATGTGCCGGACATAGTCCATGGTGATTCCCCGGAACCGGCCATCCGAATCACGAAAGCAGACCGGCGCATAGGTCGGTGACGGCGCGAACCGGATACGGCCGTCATGGGCACTGAGCCAGAGGCGTTCTTCCCCGGTTAAAACGTCCGCCGGGTTTGGCGGCGCAGCTGAGAGGTGCCCTGGTACCCATACTGTCACCAGTGCAAGCAATAGAGCCGAAAATACCATAATGGGCAGTTTTTCGAACATGCCTGGCACCCCCTGATGCTGTTGTTGACCTTAATTAAAAATCAGCCGGGAAGTAGTCGTTGCGATTATCCGGCGGGTAGATTTAAAGAGAGAAATAAGGCACGGCAAAAAGCCGTGCCGAAGTTTAAAACATTTTTAGTTTCTGCCAGTGATGTCCCTGTGGGCCATCAGGCGGATGGCGTTGACACGGATGAAGCCTTCGGCATCTTCCTGGTTGTAGCCGCCGGTGATGTCCATGGAGGACAGGTTCTGGTTGTACAGAGAAGAGGGTGATGTCCTGGAGATCGGATAGGCCACCCCTTTAAACAGTTTCAGGGTTACTTCGCCGTCAATGAGCTCCTGGCTTTTGTCGATGGCAGCCATGATAAATTCCATTTCAGGGCTGAACCAGAAACCGTAGTAAACCAGTTCTCCAAGTCGGGGGGCCAGCATATCCCGAAGGCGCATGACTTCTCGATCCATGGCAATGCCTTCGATATCCTTGTGTGCTTCGTGCAGAATGGCACCGCCCGGGGTTTCATACACGCCCCTGGACTTGATGCCCACAAACCGGTTTTCAACCATGTCCAGACGGCCGATGCCGTTTTCGGAACCCAGCTGGTTCAGGTATAAAAACAGGTCCAGGGCATCTGTTTTTTCGGTGCCGTCTTCCAGATTTTTCACCTTGACCGGGATACCGTCTTTAAATTCAATGGTGATGCGTGTGGGGGTATCCGGCGCCTGCTCCGGAGCTACGGTGCGGCAGTAGATGCTTTCTTCGCATATTGTGCCCGGATCTTCAAGGATACCTGCTTCGTGTGAAATGTGCAGCAGGTTATCATCCTCACTGTAAGGTTTGGCTGCGGTCTGCTTGGTGGGAATCCCGTGTTTTTCCGCATAGGCCAGAAGATCGGAGCGGCCCTGGAAGGCGTTGAGAAAGTCCGCATTTTTCCACGGCGCAATGACTTTGATGGCCGGGTTCAGGGCATAATAGGACAACTCAAAACGTACCTGGTCGTTTCCTTTGCCTGTGGCGCCGTGGGAGACGTACTGGGCACCGACCTGTTTTGCGATTTCAATCTGCTTTTTGGCAATAATCGGTCGGGCAATGGCGGTACCTAAAAGATAGCGGCCTTCATAAACCGTATTTGATTTGAAAACGGGAAATATATAATCGGTGACAAATTCTTTTTTCATATCTTCAATGAAGACTTTTGATGCACCGATTTTAAGGGCTTTTTGTTCTGCTGCCTGAAAATCTTCATCCTGGCCGATGTCGGCCATGTATGCAAATACTTCGTAACCTTGCTCAAGCAGCCATTTGAGGATAACCGACGTATCCAGTCCGCCTGAATACGCCAGAACCACTTTTTCCTTTGCCATTAAAAACTCCTTAAATTCATTGTATATTTGGCCGCAAATTTTATTTTACGGTCCTAACTGTTACTCTAAATATCAGATATTAACGCAAAAAAACAGATAACAGTCAAGCACATAGGGCAAGCCTTCATAATTTATCCGTCTCCGTTGTGTTAATCACCTTCTAATATGCTCCTAATACATTTTTAACATAACTCATATAGTTGTAATCGATAGTATGAACGATTTAAAGAAAATTGAAAAGGAGGGGGCACTGATGCTGATAACATTCGATCTTGACGACACACTCATTTGCTGGCAGCCGGAAATTCCTGCGGAACCCGTGAAACTGCCCTGGTATCACAAATGGTCCCCCGTCGAACCCCTGCGCCAGGGGACCGTTGAGCTTTTCAAAAAGTTGAGGCATTACGGCTGGCAGATCGGCATCTACACCACGTCCCACCGCAAAGCCAAATACATCAAAAAACTATTCAATCTCCATGGCCTCAAACTGGACCTGGTGATCAACCAGGATAAGCATGAAAAAATCATAAAAAATCTCAAGCAAAAGAGAAAACCCTCCAAGCTTCCAAACTGGGTGGATTCCCAACTTCATATCGATGATTCCGAAGGGGTCCGTATTGAGGGCCAACGCTTTAACTTCAGAGCCCTGGTCGTTGATCCGCTGGACAACAACTGGACCCAAAAAGTTCTTGACGAGTCTCTTTGTGTCAGCCGGATGATTGAACAGGGTGACTATCGGGTGTAAGGGGCCGTTGCGGCCGCTATCGTTTTCAATAAAAGCCATGGGCTGACCTGACTATATAAAAAGTTGGGTCAGCCTGGCGCTTCATGATGTAACCCAGATCCCATTTCCTTTTAAATATCTGGATCAATCTACCGCAGACCGATCCCATATCCTCCAATTAAGTATTGGCGTCGATATCTTTTATTGGATGCTGTCCAAATGTTATTTCTTGTAAAATAAAACAACATCTTGTAGATTTTATGAGAATGTAACGTCATCAAATTTAATCTTAATTATTCAAAAAAATGATCTAAGCCTTACGCCATGGAATGGGGCTCTGGCGATCCGGGCCTGCGATTGGGAGCCTAAATGTCCCAAATCGAGCACTGATTTATTTTAATGCTCGGTCCTTATGGTGTGGGCGAGAAGGCCAAAGACCGCGAAACCAAAATTTAAGAACGGGACGAAACAATGGGAATTAAATTAAAAATAGGAATGCTGCTGGCGTTGTCGATTTTAACCATGTTTATTATTGGAGGAGGCGCAGCATGGGTTATATCTTCAGTCGCAGATAGTTCCGCAAATATTGTGGACGCTTTTGGGAACGTGAATAGTGTGATTCCCAAATTACAAAATTCCGGTAAAAATGTTTCTCTGACGTTAAATGCAGATAGAGATGCATATCAGGCATATGTAGCCCAGTTGGAAGCGCAGGCGACATTTGATGCCGATATTTTAAAAAAGGCGGATAAAGATAATAAAGAAAATATCCAGCAGGTGTATGACCGTGTCGTGAAGGCATCTGAAACTTTCAGCGATGAAATGCTTGCGTCCTATAATGATTTTAAACAATTGTTTCCCCAGTGGAAAAATTTAAGCCGTAAAACCATTGGGTTATGCTTTGAATACAGTGATCGCCATCATAAAAGAGAAGAGACCATTGAAACGGCCCAGGCCGCATTTTCATCAATGCGGTCATTGATTGACGACATCACGGAAATGCTTGAAGCGAAAATTGCTGTTTCACCAGAATCCGGTCTAAAATACGCAAAAGCCATTCACCTGGTTCTTAATGCGGATCGTGATGCCTATCAGGCCATGGAGGCAAGACTTCGGGCAATGGCCGCAACGGATTTTGACAGCCTTGATGCGTACCAAGCCGACAGTGCTGCCAACATCAAACAAGTTGGGGAACGCATGGCGAAAGCCTCAATACACTTTGATCGACCCATAATGGATAAGTACAATGAATTTAAAGATATTTATCAAAGCTGGCAAAGTAGTAACCAGCAGGCCATTCAGCTCAGCCGTATCCTGAAACAAAATCGTGACGAAGTCGCAACGGTTGAAGCACAGGCAATGGCTAAATTTGATGAGACCCGCGATGTTATTGATGTTATTGGCAGTCAAAGTGACCAAGTCTCAAGCGAATATGTTGCCTTGGCATATCAAGAAGCTGAAACGGTGAATCGGCTGGCCGTCGAGTCTAAAAAAACCATAAAATCGACGATCACGGCATCCATCATACTGTTCGCTGTCGTTTTATTAATCCTGATTGTTGTTTCCAGTGTTGTGGTCAATGCAATCGTCAAACCCATAAATAATGCTGCGGACGGCCTTAAGGATATTGCAGAAGGAGACGGGGATTTAACCACGCGCCTGGTCGTTCAGACCAGGGATGAAGTGGGACAGTTATCCGACAGTTTTAATAAATTCATTGAAAAACTGCATCAAATGATCATCGATATAAAACAGGGGGTGGAAACCCTTTCCACATCATCCACACAGATGGCATCCATTGCGGATGCGATGTCGGAAAGCGCCGATCAAACACTGCAGCGGTCAGATGCCGTTGCCGCCGCATCCGAGGAGATGAATACCAACATGAGTTCGGTGGCAATGTTGATGGGCGAATCCAGTGCCAACCTTAGTGCGGTTGCCAGTGCCGCTGAAGAGATGAATTCAACCATAACCGAAATAGCCGGCAATGCAGAAAACGCGCGAACCATAGCTACCAATTCCGTGTCTAAAGCAAATGAGTCCACACAGGTTATGAACGGATTAAGCCAATCTGCCAATGACATCGGTAAAGTTGTTGAAACCATAACGGATATATCCGAACAGGTGAATCTTCTCTCTTTGAATGCCAGCATTGAAGCGGCAAGGGCCGGCGAGGCCGGAAAAGGCTTTGCCGTTGTTGCAAATGAGATTAAAGATCTTGCAAAACAGACATCCGATGCCACGTTGGACATTAAAAACAGGATTGAAGATATCCAGAAAAGTTCCACAAGCTCGCTGGGCAGTATTGAAGAGATTTCAACTGTTATCACGGATGTGAACGATATTGTTTCTACAATTGCCACAGCCGTTGAAGAACAGTCTTCAGCCACACGTGAAATTGCCCGGAATATCGGTCAGGCCTCCAGCGGTATTGACGATATCAACTCAAATGTGAATCAGAGTTCAGCGGTGTCCGCAGAAATTGCCCAGGATATTACGGGTGTGCATGATGCATCAGAAGATATCGCTGAAAAAAGTAACCAGGTTAAACTAAGTGCAGACGCGCTATCTGAACTTGCTGGCAAGCTCGATGGCATGGTTGGCCGATTTAAAGTTTAATTTAAACGGTTTTTCAATTTTTGTTTTGGGGCGAGCCTTCCTTTGACTGACCCAAAGCCCTGCATATGATCATGCGGATGTAACTGCAATATCATTTTGTTCTAAAAATTGAATAGACTTGCTGCAGACCGGTGCCGTTGTTTTCAATGAAACAACGGCACCTGGCTTTTTTTCTTTGATCGTTTCGGCTTTTTTTAAAATTGTCCGGGCGTCCTTCATGATGATTCTGCTTTTCCGGTTTATGATCAAAGCAAATTCATCTTTTTCATTGCGTTCCAAAACGGTCCGAGCGGGCAATCCATAAGCTTTGGGGTCAGCTTTTTCCATTGATTTTATCCTTGGGGTGTTCTGTGTGTTTAGATGTCACCGGGCTTTGTCCTTTTGCCCCTGGCAACACTTTGAAAATATTTAAATATCTTCTAACTATCGTTGTGTCAATCCGATGTCAAGGAAGAGGACACACCTCCACGGGCCTCTCTTTTCGAAGATCAATTATGGTTGAACTACTGCGCCGCTGCATATATTATTGGGCGGCTAATTATAAAAGAAAAAAGGGGATACATGGGATTGTCTTTACAGGATCAGCTCCTGAAGGCCGGGGTCGCTGATAAAAAACAGGCTAAAAAAGCCAATCAAGAGAAACGGGCTAAGCGCAAAAAAAATAAAGGCAAGAAAAACACGCCTGCGCCTGAAACCAACCAAACCCGGCAGGATCAGTTGGAACAGGCCAAACGGAGCCGGGAACTCAACCGCCAGGCCAACCGAGAGCGGGAAAAACAGGAAAAATTGGCCCAGGTTCGGCAGTTAATAGAGGAAAATCGTCTGGACTTGAGAAAATATGAAGATCCGTACTATTTCAAGGTGGGCACGAAAATAAAAAAACTCTATGTTAACGATGAAATTACCCAGAAACTTGGCCGGGGACAGCTTGGCATTGTGACGCTGAACAGTGTATACGAAATCGTTTCGGCGGATGTTGCCCGGAAAATAGTCGATCGTGATCCCGATGCCTTGGTGGTACTTCATAACCCGGAAGAATAGTTAAGTCAAAAGCAATGAAGATTTTAATTTAGGAGAAGCACGTATGCCAAAAGCATGTGATTTAAAAAAGGGCCAGGTGGTGGAGATCAGCGGAGAACCGTATCTGGTTAAACATATTGATGTAAGAACACCCTCGGCTCGGGGAGCCGTCACCCTTTATAAGGTCCGGTTCAGCGGTATCAAGACCCGGCAGAAATATGAGGACTCGTACAAAGGCAATGATATGCTTGAGGAGGTGGATTTGCAAAGAAAACCTGTCCAGTATCTCTATCCGGACGGGGATCTGCATGTGTTCATGGACACGGTGGAATATGGCCAGTATATGATTGCCCAGGACAGCATTGAAGACGAACTGGTCTGGCTCACCGACGGCATGGAAGATATCGTGGGCATGTTCATCGACGGAAACCTGGTGGCCGTTGAAATTCCCGCCTCCCTTGTTTTTGAGATTACCCAGACTGCACCGGGCATCAAAGGGGCCAGCGCCACGGCCCGGACAAAACCTGCCACCCTGTCCAACGGGGTTGAAATCCAGGTGCCTGAATACCTTGAGAACGGCGAGATGGTCAAGGTCAATACCGAAACCCGAAAATATATCTCCAGGGCCTAAGTCGTTTCTTGTTTTTTTGTTTGTTAAGGTTTTGAGAAATACTGGTCCAGTACCGGTTCAAGTTTTTTCCTGGACAGGCTCAGATTGCCCTGGCGGAAAAAGTGAACGTCACCGGGCTCAAAGCCCCGGGGTGGCGTGATCACTTCCAGGTCAAGGTTGAATGTCAGCATGGCCAGAATCGTTGTAAAAAGAGCGGGGGATTTGCAGAATACTGAAATCCCCCTTGAAAATTCAGGCATTCGCTGGGTGTTCATGGTCATCAGAATATCTGCCTGCACTTCCTGTGCATAGGCTTCAATACCCCGGGCAAGGTTCGTGTCCCTGACCATCCATTGTTCAAGATCCAGCGGCACCGATGCCACGGTGCAGCTCACCGTATTGAACTTAAATGTCTTGCAGTCCCGCCTGAGCAGGTCCCTTGTGTCCATTTCACTGATGTCTGATTTGGCCGCCCGGATACCTTGGTAAAAGGTCTCTGTGTCAAGCCCGGCAATGGGCGTCAGGCCCTCCACCACACGTTGGTCCTTTGGGGTCATCCGCCCGGCCTTGGGGTCGAGGTTGACGGTATCAATGAGGATGGCCCCAAGCAGGAGGGCGGCAAGGCTTTGGGGGATTTTTTCTGCAGGATTTTTTTTATTACCATCAATTAGCTCTTCGCCCACCAGGGTGGCACAGGACCCCACCGGTTCAATCCGCCCTAACGCATAGGGGTATAGCATCAGGTCTTCATGGTGATCCATGATGAACTTTATTTTTTCCTCATGCTTTAAGAAAACATGTGACGGCTTGTTATGGTCCACCAGGGCAAATCCTTTGACCCGGGCGATGAGGCGGTCTAAGGGCTGGATATCGTCCAGGAAAAAAAGGTTTTCAGCTTCAATGCCTGTTTGGGAGAGTACCCACCGGCTCTCTGTCTTCAGGCGGAAATCGTCTCGTCGGGTGGGAATTAAAGGCAGGGCTCTACAGGGCTTGCTGTCGTTTGCCAGGACCCAGGCCAGACCAATGGCGGACACCACGGAATCCAGGTCTGCCGCTTCGTTGCCAAACACCAGCATATCAATATCCTGGGCCTGGGCCATGGACCGGGTATCCGCCAGAAACTGGTTCAGCGGATCTTTTTTATTTGCCATGGGAGCGGCCCTCTGCTTTTTCCAGGATTGGAGAGGGTAGGGGCTCTTGTATCTGTTCAGCGATTTGAAAAAAGGCATCCAGAAGCGCTTCTTCGGGTACCGGGTGGTAAAAGGGCATGCCCAGAATCTCTTTGAGTGTCAGGTTTGCCCCCATGGCCCAGGCCAGAAGGTGCGCCATGTGTTCTCCGGCCGGTGCCATAAGCTCTGCGCCCAGCAACCGTCCCTTTTGGGGTTCGGCATAAATTCGGGCCCGTCCGGCAGCTTTGCCGAGCATCATTCTGGCCCGTCCCAGTTCTTCCCAGGAAGCCTCGCCCACGACATGGTCAATGCCTTGTTGGATCAGTGCCTTGTGGGACAAACCCGCAATGGCGATATCCGGTGAAGAAAATGTGATCTGCAGGGGAACGCGTTTTTTAAATGGGGTCACGGAACCGGCACAGGCATTATAGGCTGCAATGGTGCCGTCGTCAGCGGCTTCATGGAGAATGGGTTTAAGGCCGTTGACATCCCCGGCTATAAATACGGGCAGATTCCCGATCTGCAGGGTTTGTCGATCAAAGACCGGCATCCCTTTGTCATCCAGATCAATATTCAGGCATTCAAGGTTTAAATCTTTAAGCACCGGCCGTCTGCCCGTGGCGATGAGCACCCGGTCCACGGTCCAGCGTTTGCTGCCGGCACCCACTTCCAGGCCGGTGTCGGTTTTGCCCAGAATTTCAGCGGGGCCAAGGGCAATCTTCATCTCTTTGGAAAAATGCTCAAAGGCATACTCTTCAAGTTTGG
>Ga0193955_1001337_pt1 | contig 11728 bp, 9 predicted proteins | sample BB_6_MG_FD_140343 | JGI IMG/M metagenome (GOLD analysis project Ga0193955, IMG submission 140343) | Microbial mat bacterial communities from the Broadkill River, Lewes, Delaware, United States - BB_6_MG | ecosystem: Environmental > Aquatic > Freshwater > River > Microbial mats | place: USA... | reverse complement strand
GTCTCGATAATTCCTTTTTCATCAATGGTAATAATCCCGTCCAGAAGATTGTCGACCACCGCCCGTTTTCGTGCTTCACTTTTTTCCAGCAGGAACCTGGCATTTTCCCTGTATTGTCTGATCTGTGCCCCCCGTTTATCCAGGGCCTCTGCCAGGATTTCCAGTTCATCTTCTGTCCCGGTGGGACTAAAGGAAACCATCTTGTCCATATCAGCGGAGCTGATTTTATCCACCATATCCAGCACAGGCCGGGTCAGGCTGTTACCCAGACGGATGGAAATAAACGCTGCGAGCAAAAGAAAAAGGACCGTGATAAATGCCAACTGCATCATGACGGCAAGCAGGGGTTTATAATGAATCTTTTTGAGCTTACCGGCTTCAATGCGCATATCCAGATGGTGGAGGATCTCCATCCCATCCGTACCGGCGGTTGTAGTGGCCATGATATATGTTTCATTTTCCCTGTGGTTCAGGGAAATCAGTATCCGGTCACCGGCATACAACCTGTAAAATACCGTTTCATCATCGGGTAGCAGGCTCTCCATCAGGTCCAGCAGGTTTACTTCGGCCACCACTGCACCAATGGGGGTGTCATAATGGAGAATGGGCTCTATAAGCAGAAGGTGGCTCCCGTTCCGGTATAACTCCTGGAGGCTTTTTCCTGTTTCTAAAACTGGACGCAGATAGACATCTTTTTTAAAATCAGGCGGGATGGACATGCTTGAATAGATAAGATGGCCACGATAATCCAGGATGGTAATTCCCCGGATACTCTGTAGGCGGCTGAAATCTGTGACCATGATCTCCAGATAATCTTTGCGCTGCTCTGGATGGACGATTCCGTTGATAATAAAATGATTCTCGCTGAAGTTTTTAATCGTGTCAGCCAGGGATTCCAGGCGCAGATCCATGCGCAGGAAGATATGATGCCCTTTCGTTGAAAGAGACCTCTCCAGCTGGGCTCCCAATTCCGTCACCAGCACCCATGATACCGAGGCCAGAACCGCCAGCATCAGCCCGGCAACAAATCCCAGATAGCTTCGCCGTATTTTTCGTTTGAGCTGTTTGCGTTTTGGCGTCGTTGGCGGTTTCATACCGGCGTCCTTTTTTTACAAGAAAGTCTGTACAATCATACAGATGTTCCAGATGTTGTTGTGGCCTTAAGCCTAAGTGGCTATAACCCTGGCCGCTCCCTGACCGTTATCTATTGTTTGTCGGATCCAGGTGCGTAAATGGGGATGATCCGACCCGTGGAATCATATCGGCATAATAAAAAGGAATCCGGTCCCAGTGCGTCATGATCGGTTGGGGTAAATGCCGGATTGTAATCTTTAACCACACCCTGATACGCGCCCAGATTCTCCATGGCAGATCTGACCGAAGGCCTGTCCGTGGTCTGGGCTTTTTCCACGGCCATGGCGGTCAACCTGACCAGGTCATAGGCATGGGCCGTCCCCACCGGAGCAAATATTTCTCCAGGGCTTTGGGCCTGATATTTTTTGAAATAATCATTCATAAGGGTTTGGCCCGTCTGGTTCAGATTCCCAAAAAAGGAATAGGTCTGAAGAAAACGCAGGTCTACGGTTTCCAGTTCTTTTTTTACCGATTCCCAGAACATGCCGCCTGTAATGCCCCAGTGGGATATAATGGGCAGTCTCTTTTTCCGGGCAGCCATGCTTTTGATAATGGCAATGCCTTCAGCGGCAGGGGCTACCATTAAGATAACTTCAGCACCGGATGCTTCAATGGCTGAAAGCTGTGCGGTCATATCTTTTTGTCCCCAGGAAAACCATTGCACACTTGCGGGAGCCATTTGCTTTTGTTCCAATGACGCAAGCATTCCCTTTTCATTACTTTTGCCCCAACCGTCATTGACCAGAAGCAGGGCGATTTGTTTGTATTTCTTACCAGCGGCGCTGACCAGAAAAGGTCCTGCGTCTGCATCCCGCACCGAAACCCGGAATACATAGTTGGGCAAGTATCCGTTATCCACAATTTTTGTGGCCGCAGCCCAGGGATCTAAAAATATGATTTTTTCCTGGTGAACAAAGTCAACCGATGCAAGGGCGATGGGACTGTATATTCCGCACATCACCGCCAAAAGATTGTCCATGGCAGCAAATTCTTTTAGATTTTCCAATCCCCGGGCACTGAGACCGGAATTGTCCCTGGCAACAATGCGAATTTTCTTTCCCAGAAGTCCCCCGGAGCGGTTGATTTCATCTGTGGCCAGCATCATGCCCCTGTGAATGGCTTTTCCTGAAAGGGCTGAGCTGGAATTCATATCCGCATTTAAACCGATCACGATTTCATTTTGCTGTCTGAATTCCCTTTGGGTTAAAAAATTCTTAATTATTGAAAGAATTTTTTTTCCATTATCTTCCTGGTAATCAAGATAAACCGGTTCAAGGGCTTGGCGAAATTTCTTTTTTTCATGCTTGGTTAAAACATGGATACGTGTTCCGGAATCCTGGATGATCTTGAAAAATTTTTTTTCATTTTCCATGATTTCCTGACGCTCGAAAGAGGCAATTTCTTTCCCCGTGGCCAGAAGAATCTCCTGGGTTTCCCGGGGCAGGGCTTCCATAATAGTTTTGCTGAAGAGCAGCGCCTGGGCCAGATACCCGTGGTTGCTGAGCGTCATATAAGGCTGAACTTCATAAAACTTCATGTTCGCTATGGATACAAGCGGGTTTTCCTGACCGTCCACGTTTCCTTCTGCCAGGGCCTGATACGTTTTATGAAAATCAATGGGGATGGGGTTGGCACCCAGGGTTCTGTATTGATTGATAATGGTCTGACTTTTCATAACCCGGATATTAAGGCCTTGGAAATCCCGGGGGGCTCGGATGAGACGGTTGGCTGTAAACTGTTTAAACCCGCTTTCCCAGAATGATCCCCCGACCAGGCCGTGGTCCCGCAATTTATTTAGCAGAATCTGCCCGGGTTCATCGTCCAGAACCGCATACGCACTTTGACGATCTGGAAATAAAAAAGGCAGATCCAGTACCTGGAGTTCCGGAACAAGGGTCGTCATCTTGGCTGTTGGCGGCAGGATAATAGCCAGCTGTCCGTCCCGGGCCATTTCAATCATCTCCTGGTCTGTGCCCAGGGACTGGGCCGGATAAACATCTATTTTGATGCGGCCCTGGGTTTTATAATTCACGATTTTTGCGTAGCGCAGAGCCGCTTTCTGCTGGGCGCTGTCTTCGGGCAGGTCATGGCCGAATTGCAGTGTAATGGTCCGGTCGGGGGAATTTGCTTGCCGGGATGTCTGATCCGTAAGGTGTTCCGAAATCATCCCGCTTTTATAAACATACCAGAGCACGATAACAGATGCGATTAGTAACAGGATGATCCATGGCGATCTTTGACGCATATTGCCACCTCCTTGACTGAGTGGGAATCAATTGGTCAAACATTTACGTCACAAAAGTAAAATGAATTATAGAAATATTACGATACAGGATACCTTAAAATCGAAACGCTTGCAAAAATAAAGTGGCGTTTATGTTGATATCGGAAGGTTTATTTGATCAATTCGCATGCCATGCCATGCCATGCCATGCCAGGGGCGTCCTGCATTGTTTCGCCATGGTGAACCGGCTTGAAAAAAATGACGATTTATCGTCTATACAGTCCTTAAACGCAACATGAGCTTGATCCTTTTTAGCTTGATTTCTGAAAGGACCATGCCCAAAAGGATCAGTCCCGCACCGATCAGACCGTTTACACCAATATTTTCGTCAATTAAAAAATAGGCGCTAACCGCTGCAAAAACAGGCTCAAGGCAAAATATCAGCGCCGTTGAAGAGGGGCTGATGAACTGCTGCATCACAGTTTGAACCATAAATGCAAAAATCGTTGCAAACAACACGCAGACAATAAGCGCATCACGGATTTCAGGATACCAGGCAAGGGCATCATGCCCTGTCAAATATGCGATGATCAGACTCAGCAGGCCGATTACTCCCAGTTGAATCGTTGTCAGCCAGTAGGCATCACACTCCCGGGCATATTTACCGGTATAAATAATGTGGATGGCAATGCAGATCGAACAGATGAGGCTGAGCATATCCCCCTTGTTAAACGACCAGCTTGAGCCTGTGCCGCATAGCAGATAGAGCCCGATAAAGGCGAGCACGGCGCCGGCAAGGGATTTTGCCGCAATGGTTTTTCTAAATATTACTGCAGATAAAATGGGGACAAAAACAACATTCAGGCCAGTTAAAAAGGCGGTATTGGAGGCGGAAGTGTATTGCAGCGCCATGGTTTGAAACGCAAAGCCGCCGAAAAGCATCACCCCTAAAACGCTGCCTTTTAAAAGCGTCTTACCGTCTATGGGCCGTTTTAAAAACGGGGACAAGAGCAAAAGTAAACACGAGGCGGCAATAAAGCGCTGGGCAAGAAAAATAAATACGTCCACCTGACTGACCGCATCTTTAACAACTACAAATGTAATTCCCCAGAAAAATGTTGTTAACACCAGAAGAATATATGCACCGACCACTCTTAATGTTGTATTTTGAAACATCATAAACTTATTCTCAGCCCATCGTTTTCATCACATGGCACAAAACGCATTGAATATAATATAAATTTTTCCTATTTTAAAGAAAATGTCCCGACCGCAACAAAAATCAGGCTGATTTATTAACCATAATTCAAAAATAAAGGCAAACAAAAAAAGAGTGCCCCTTTTTTCGTTTGACTTAAAAAAGCCTGATGCGTATTTTTAGGACTTATTTAATTTATCTTTAAAAGATACAGGAGAGTATTATGAAATTATTTAGACTAATTACATTGATGTGCGCGTTTTGTTCTTTGGGGTTAACAGCCGTGTCCGGAACCGTCCTCGCCGCTGAAGACCAGAAAGTTGTCACCGTTGCATCGGATGCCACCTGGCCGCCAATGGAAATGATTGACGAAAACAAAAATCTTGTGGGCTTTGATATTGATTACATGAATGCAGTTGCCAAAGAAGCCGGATTTAAGGTCGTCATTAAAAATACGGCCTGGGACGGTATTTTTGCGGGTATTGAAGTTGGCAAATACGATGCCATCATCTCTTCGGTGACCATCACTGACAAACGCAAAAAAGCCATGGACTTTTCATTGCCCTATGTAAACGCAGGCCAGGTACTGGTTGTGCCTGTTGATTCTTCTGCAAAGGTCGTTGCCGATCTTAAAGGTAAAACATTGGGTGCCCAGATCGGCACAACCGGCGCAATGGAGATCAAGAAGGTGGACGGCGTAACACTTAAATCCTATGATGAAATCGGACTTACCTTTGAAGACATGGCCGCAGGCAGAATCGACGGTGTTGTGTGTGATACCCCCATTGCCGCCAATTATGCCCTTCAAAAAGAGAGCTACAAAGGCAAATTTAAAATTGTAGGTAAGCCGTTTACCCAGGAAAACTACGGCATTGTTGTTAAAAAAGGAAACACCGAGCTTGTTGAGCTGATCAATAAAGGTATCAAGGCGGTCCAGGCCAAAGGTATCGACAAAGAGCTCGAAAAAAAGTGGCTGCAATAATTCAAATTTGACACAAAGCCTGATCCTTTGGGGTCAGGCTTTTTTTCGTGGCGTTATCGAAAGTGCCAAAGCCACGGTGTGGCGATCAATTTAGACAAGGAAAGAAAGTAAAAATGCCAATGTCTGGTAGTGCTGAAAAATCAAAGAAAATAGAAATTTCCGACGGCGGGGCAATTCCCAACAGAGATGATGCGGGATTGTTCACTGCCTGGCGGGTGACCTTTGTCGGTGCCGTATCAATTATTATTGCGCTCGTCTATTTTAAACCTGATCCGTATCTTGACATACTGAAGTTTTTGCCGGATGGGATTCTTGTCACGTTCAAGGTCACCATCGCTTCAATCTTTCTATCGTTGTTCTTCGGCCTGATTGCCGGACTCGGCAGGATTTCTAAAAATCCATTGATTAACGGCATTGCCTCTTTGTATGTTGAAGTGATCAGGGGCATTCCCCTTCTGGTTCAGCTCTTTTACATCTACTTTGCATTGGGAAAATTTGTTCAGCTGCCTGCCCAGGTCTGCGCCATCATTGCCATGTCCATTTGCTACGGTGCATACATGGCGGAAATTTTCAGAGCCGGTATTGATGCCATTCCAAAAGGCCAGACAGAAGCTGCAAGATCACTTGGTATGACATCGTCCCAGACCACCAAGCATGTTATTCTTCCCCAGGCAATCAAAACCATACTGCCGCCTGTGGGTAATGAATTTATCGCCCTGTTAAAAGATTCCTCTCTTGTTTCCATCCTTGCCGTTTCCGACCTTTTAAGGCGGGGAAGGGAATTTGCATCCGAATCATTCGATTATTTTGAAACATATACAATGGTAGCCCTGATCTACCTTGTAATCACGTTGATTCTGTCAAAACTTGTGGGCATGATGGAGGATAAAATAAGTGACGATGAATAGCAAAACCCTTGTACATATAGAAAGTGTCAGTAAATTTTATGGCGAACTAAAAGCCTTAAACAATGTTTCACTGGACGTTCATGATGGTGAAAAAGTTGTTATTTTAGGACCCAGTGGCTCGGGCAAAAGTACGCTGTTAAGATCCATAAACCAGCTGGAAACCATAGATGCCGGCAAAATTATCATCGACGGTGTTGATATTTACGATAAATCAACCGATATCAACAAGGTGCGTGAAGAGGTCGGCATGGTCTTCCAGTCCTTTAACGTCTTCCCCCATAAAACGGTCATGGACAATCTGAACCTTGCCCAGATGGTTGTCAGGAAACGAACCCGCCAGCAGGCCACGGAGATTTCAACCAAACTGCTTGAAAAAGTGGGAATTTTACAAAAGTCAGATGAATATCCGGGCAAACTTTCCGGCGGCCAGCAGCAGCGGGTGGCCATTGCAAGGGCCCTTGCCATGACCCCGAAAATCATGCTCTTTGATGAGCCCACGTCCGCCCTTGACCCTGAGATGATCGGTGAAGTGCTTGATGTTATGATCACACTTGCCAAAGAGGGCATGACCATGGTTGTGGTCACCCACGAAATGGGCTTTGCAAGGGAAGTGGCCGACAGAATCATATTCATGGACCACGGCACCATTGTCGAACAGGGAACGCCGGATGAATTTTTTAATCATACCGAAAATGACCGCGCCAAGCTGTTCCTAAGCCAGATTTTATAAAAATTAAACGCAATTTAAGATATCAGAACCCGGCTGAATTCGTTTTCATGCCGGGTTCTTTTTGTGAGGTATAGATATGAACTTTATTTCAATTCATCCTGAAAAATGTACCCGGTGCGGTTTGTGTGTGCAATCGTGTCCGGTGGTACTGATCAGACAGGACAAAGAAGCTCTGCCCTTTGCTGAGACGGCAGATACGGGCAATTGTATTTTATGCGGACACTGTGCAGCCGTCTGTCCCAACGACGCATTGACGCACGCTTTATTACCGCGGCAGGATTTCGTACAGACGCCCCCAAAGGATATCAGTGCGGACGCATTAAAGGACCTGCTTATTTCCCGCAGATCGGTACGCGTCTATAAAAAAGATCCCGTGCCCCGGGAACAACTTGAACAGCTGCTACAGGTGTGTGCCCACGCGCCTTCTGCATCCAATTCACAAAAGACGGAATACAGCGTCATTATGACCGCCAAAACCCTTGACCGCATAAGGGAACTCACCCTGGACTGGCTCCGAAAAAATAGGAACGGTTCGTTTTATGCCAAGGCGGCAGATGAAGGAAATGATGTGATTATGCGCGGGGGAACCTGCCTGGTTGTCGCTCACAGCCCAAAGGATTATGCCTGGAACATTACCGATTCTACAATCGCCTTAACATATATGGAACTGTATGCCGCCGCAATGAACCTGGGTGTCTGCTGGGCCGGACTGGTCACCATTGCAGCGCAAAATACACCTGAATTAAGCCGGGTGCTGGGCGTCCCCGAGGATCGTATCACTGCCGGAGCGCTTATACTGGGCCGTCCCAGACAAAAGCATTTCCTTGTTCCCCCAAGGAAAAACGCCGCCGTAACCTGGCTTTGACAGGCCACGCTTTTTTGAAAACAATGATTACGAACGTTTATGTATTGGAGAAAATCATGACAAGCAGTGTTAAACAGTGCATTGAACAACGGTACAGTGTTCGGTCATTTACCGATGAACCCATCAGCGAGGCAGAAATCCAGGAACTTTTGGAGGCCGCATGCCTGGCACCGTCAAGTTTGAATTCACAACCCTGGCGTTTTGCCGTTATCACGGATCAGGCCACCAGAGAATGGATCGCCACCAAAGAGGTGTCCCGCAAGCAGACCTGGCTTTCCACCGCCCCGGCCATTATCGTCTGCTGTGCCGACCTGGAAGGGTATGTGCGCGATTCCCAGGCAGCCGCTTTTTTCTACAAAGAGAACAATCTGTTTGATCCCGAACCCATGCAAGGGGTCGAAGATTATGTGGCCCGGGAAAAAGCCAATTCCGAGGCCGCAAGGTTCGGTGCCGGCGCAATGAACGTCGGTATAGCGGTCTCATTTATGATGCTGCGGGCCACGGAGATGGGTCTGGGAACCTGCTGGATCGGGATGTTTGATGAAGCCCAATTAAAAAGTAAACTCGGTCTGGCCGGGGAAACCAGGATCGTCTGTCTGCTTGCCGTGGGCCATCCCGACGAAGATCAGGCACCGGTTCGGAATCGTAAGCCCCTGGCAGAAATTCGAATTGTTTAGCCCTGTGGCACGCCGGAGTAATATTCACGGCAGTCCCATTATATAAAAATTGAACGCACGGAAGATTTTTTGAACCCGATTGAAACGTTTCATGTCGGGTTCTTTTTATCCCCACCCCCCTTTTTTTTATATGGGGTGGGCTCCTCAGTGATGGGGCGTCCTATCCCGATTAGGGCTTATAGTATGTGGCGACGATTTCGCTCGTCTTTTACTTCAACTCTACCTGTTTTAATAGAATTGTATATGTGCTCAAATACAGCGCCCATATTACCTTTTTCGTCTTCTAAAAAGTATGAATGTCCTTTGGGGTTATCGTATCTATTATTGAAGTTATCGCAATCAATAGAGTAGACGTTAGATTGTGTCTTTTTCATATCCTCGGGTCCAGTGTGCCCAAGTCGCCTTGAAGCCACCTTGTTCTTTAGATTTGATATTTTGCTTGCACGTAAAGCTAGATCATCCGACGCATAATAGACTGAAACGTTACGGGAAGACTGACTGATTAGTCTACCGCCTTTTCCTTCTTCAAGAGACTCATTCACTATATCTGCCGCCACCAATATCGTGTTTCTAAATAATAGCGGTACTCCATTGGCTAGATCATACTTATTCCATGCAGAAAGCGTTTCACGAAACACACGATTACCCATTGAATGAGCTAAAACATTAATTCGTTTTAGGCATGGCTTGTCTTCTGGCTCATCATCTCTCCAGTCCATGAAAAACTGGAGTGCGCGCGCGAAGGAAAATGCACTCATGTCAGCAGATTTCTGGTCATCCCAATAATCTTTAACAATCCCTGGATCATCATCACAAGGCCATATTACAGGGACAATTTGAACAAGATCTTTTTCTTTCTTGTCAAAAAGCGCTTGAAGTTTTTCAGCTCTTGGAAAGATGTCTGGCTCCGGTAGATTAGAGAACCCATGAAGAAAAAATAAAATTTGTTTTGCTTTGCTATTCTTTAGCTGAGAAAGCCAGTGTTCATGGCCGATTTCAGTGTAAGCATCCTTTCCAGTTCTTTGGCAACAATATATAGAATTAGAAGGCGCATTTTTTCTCAAATCGAATTTAAAATTTCGATTTACCTTTGTACGTATTGAGCCTTGTGGCTCTCGATTGGTAACAAATAGCATGATCAATTCCTCTAATTTTGTGTTGTCTTGAAGTGTTAGTTTTTTTGATGATCATAACAGTGAAATAGGCAGAGCGGGCCAGTATGGTAATAGGCAGAGTCTGTCTATTCATTTTGTAATTTAGACTTCTGTTTTCATATTCCAGAGCAAAATGGCTTTCCAGCTTGAAAATCAGAAGGCGTTAGCCCATTACATCCATTCATTACAAAAACAATATTAAGATAGAATACGGATTAATCTTGAGTAATTTCGTATCATCAACGAGAAGAGATGTCTATCAGGGAATCCCTTAATTTTGATGTTATTGGGGAATTAGTTTATGAAGATTCCCCATTTGGGAGCTTATTCATGGCGCAGAGCGTCGATGGGATCCATGCGGGCGGCTTTGAGGGCAGGGAAATATCCGAAGACTACACCCACTGCAGCGGAAAAGAAAAAGGCGATAATGATGATGGAGACGTCAGGGGCAAAGGGGATGGCCAGCATTTTTGTGGCGCCAAAGGAGGCGGCCAGGGCCAGGATAATGCCGAATATACCGCCAAAGGAGGAGAGCACTACAGCTTCCACCAGAAACTGGAGCAGCACTTCATGCTCATAGGCACCGATGGCCAGGCGGATGCCGATTTCCCGGGTGCGTTCGGTGACGGAGACCAGCATGATGTTCATGATTCCGATGCCGCCGACCAGAAGACTCACGGCTGCCACCGCACCGAGCAGGGCGGTCATGGTTTTGGTGGTGGAGGTGAGCATGGTGGCCAACTCCTTGGTATCCATGATCCTGAAGTTGTCCTCTTCATTGTCGGAGAGGTGGCGGCGTTTTCTTAAAAGCGCCTGGATGGCACTTGACGCCGTGGTTGTGGATGCACCATTCTTAACCGCGACCTGGATAAATGGGATGTCCCTGTCACCGGTAAAACGGCGCTGGACCGCTTTCATGGGCATGATCACACAATCATCCTGGTCCCGGCCCATGGAGGAGTTGCCCTTGGCCGCCAACAGACCTACGATTTGACAGGATACTTTGCCCAGGCGCAGTTTTTGACCCACGGGATCAATGTCGCCGAACAGGTTTGCCCGGATGGTGTCCCCCACCACGCAAACAGTTCGCCCGGCGTTTATTTCATTGTCGGAAAACATGCGTCCGGATTTTATGGTCCAGTTACGCACCGTGAAAAAATCATTGCTGGTACCGGTAATACTGGTGCTCCAGTTCTGGTTGCCGACAACGGCCACGGCGGATGCGGATACGGCCGGGGCCACACCGGTTAGATTATAGATCTGTTGTTTAATGGCCTGGACGTCTTTGACCGAAAAATTCGGTGCTCCGGATGCGCCGGGCCCATGGCGCTGGCCCGGGGTAATGAGCAGCACATTGGTGCCCATGGCGGTAATCTGCTGGGTTACCTGGGCCGTGGTGCCGTTGCCGATGGTCACCAGCGTAATTACGGCGGCCACGCCGATGATGATGCCTAAAATGGTGAGTACCGAGCGCATGACATTGCGCCGGATGCCCCGTAACGCAAGTATGAAAGTATTCCAGATCATTTGTCCTGCGCTCCTTTAACTGCCGGGGTATGCCCGGTTTCAACGTCGGCCACCTGGCCGTCCACAAAATGAATGATCCGGTCCGAGTAAGCGGCCATATCTGATTCATGGGTCACCATGACCACGGTGATTTTTTGGTCCCTGTTCAATTGTTTCAGCAATTCCATGATCTCATGGCTTCTGGCCGTGTCCAGGTTGCCCGTGGGCTCATCGGCAAATAATACCGCAGGGGTGGTGGCAATGGCCCGGGCAATGGCCACCCGCTGCTGCTGTCCGCCGGACAGCTCGCCGGGGGTGTGGGCTTCACGGCCTGCAAGCCCCACCTGTTC
>Ga0193955_1001336_pt1 | contig 11745 bp, 13 predicted proteins | sample BB_6_MG_FD_140343 | JGI IMG/M metagenome (GOLD analysis project Ga0193955, IMG submission 140343) | Microbial mat bacterial communities from the Broadkill River, Lewes, Delaware, United States - BB_6_MG | ecosystem: Environmental > Aquatic > Freshwater > River > Microbial mats | place: USA... | reverse complement strand
CAACTCATAAAATTTATGCTTACAATTAAACTAAATAACGAACCGATTAACATTCAACAAACGATTTGCTACCACCGAAAAATCTCCGATTTTCCAGTCGCACAAATCATATAAAAACTCGTTGGGCGTAATTTGAAAAACGAAAATCTGAATGATAAAACACCATAATTTTTTTAAAGTTCACTTGCCTAAAAAAGAATATAAAGGCAAAGACGAAAATGAACTTACCGAGATTCTTATGGAAGAGTTTTTCCTATTTTCAGAGGGAAAATGGACAAAAGATTTCGAACCGAAAAACCCTAAAACCGACAAATTTGAAATAAGTCTTTATCCATCTATTGTTTACGCTGGAAACAAACTGAACTACTCTGAAAGTGAGAAGTTTCAAATGATAAACGATTTTTTAGACAGCTCATTCGTTGACTATTTAGAAAGATTTAATCCTTTATATAAATGCACAAGTTTCATCGAATATCATCTTTACTATTTCAAAGGAGACAAAACGGAATTTTACAAGCATATTAAATACCAAATTTTATCTGTTGTCAAAAAACGAAAGGAATCAAAAAAGAAGGACTTTGATTATGAAAATTTGGAACAAATATTAATCGATTGGGTAAATGAAAAAATGAAAGTTAAGGAAGAAAAAAACAGCATTTTAAATGCGGAAAACGTAATCATAAACAAAAAGAGTAAAATCAAAAATCAATCGATTGGAAGCGAGAAAGAGCCCAAAGAATCAAGTTGGAATAAAGCTAACGTAATAATTGCTTTGATAGTTGGAATTGCAACAATAATCGGAATCATATGGGGAATAATGAATTAAAAAAACTACGCCCAACAATGTATAACCGCAATTACGGCGGATTCGACTACGTCCGAATCCACTCGGAATTGCTAACGTCAGTGCCAAACCGAAAATTAACGCATATTAACCCGTAACTGACGGTTATACGAGACCGTTGGGCACAATTCCACACATCACGAGAACTTGATTAATTTCTCAAGCGAACGTCAAAATGTTGGTTGAAATAATAGATAAAAAATGACAAATTTGAATACAATTTAAAATACTGAAAATCAATAACTAAATTTGACGTTTGTCATAATATAAAGAAATACATCGTTATGAAAAAAAGTGAAATAACAACTGAATTAGAAGATGAAAATGGAGCAAAATCCATTAAGTCCTTTTACAATAATCTGTTGAGACAAGAATTTGAAAAAGAAACAGATAGAGGTGCAGTTATACTTGCAGCTTCTTTATTTGAAATTAACCTTGAATCATTATTGAAAACTTTTTTAGTACCTGATATTAGCAGATCAGATGATTTATTTGAAGGTGCTACAGCTCCATTATCAAATTTTAGTTCTAAAATACTTATGTCATATAGACTTGGATTAATAAGTAAAAACTTTGCTCGTGATTTAAATTTAGTAAGAAGAATTCGAAATGAATTTGCTCATAATATTCACGGATGTTCATTTGACCATAGCAGTGTTAAATCAAGAGTCAATGAACTGGCTAAATCAAGTAATATTACGACAAAGGCACCAACAGTTAGAAAAGGAATGTCAACAGGAACTAGAGGAGACTTTTTAATATGTGCATCTTGGATGTTATGGTCATTATCAACTGAAATTGATGGATTAAAAACACTTAATGAAGCCGAATTAGAATTTGGTTACAGTGAAGTTAATGAAGAATTAATCAATGAAAGGAATAAAAAAGATAACAAATCTGATAAAGAATAATAACTGTGCCCAACACCTCATATAATTTATGCTTACATTGGAACTAACACAAACGACAAACATTCAACTAACGATTTGCTACCACCGAAAAATCTTCGATTTTCCAGTCGCACAAATCATATAAAATCCCGTTGGGTAAAATGTCTCACATGGAACAAATTTAAGTTATTGAAAACGATGTTACTGGCATAAATATTGCATATATTATTTTTAATAAAAATTTGAATTTTTCAGTAAAAAAAATAAATCTATGAAAACTAAATTCTTCCTTATCTTATTAATCGGAATTTCATCATTATGCTTTTCACAAGTAGCATATAAAACTGATAAAAATAAAATTATAAAATATTATTTAATAGATAAATTTAACGACACAACGCTAGTTTCGGTTACAAACCCCAATATAAAGGTTTATTGTGGGTTTAATATTTATGACAATAAAGGACTAAAGGTTGATGAAGTAAATCCAAAAAATTTCAAGTATTTAATACTCGAAAATTCACTAGGTGAAACTATAAAATTGAAATCAATACCAGCTAAAAAGAAAAAATCTTATTGCAAAAATAAAAATGTATTTGTCGATGTTTTAATTGAAAACTCAACTTACGACTTAAAAAAAGGGAAAATCGATTTATACTACCACGAATTTACAAACCATAGAACTTTTGATTCAACTAATGAATTTGAAATCCCTAAAATATCTAGTCCTGTTAAATCTAAAATATTTTATTTAAAAGATATAAATGGCATTCATGAAGTAAAAAATTTCAAATACCACTTCAAGCGGTTTCCTGAAATATTGGGAAAACAACTATATGAAAAAATGATCAGATCAGATAAAAATGAAAAACAATTTTTACAGGATTACCTTATAGAATATAACAGAGGAATAGACAAATTATAACTATTGTCAATACATAATAAGATTTATGCTTAAATTTTAACCAACAGATTTGCACAGCGGAAAAATCTCATTAAAACAATTTGATTTTTTAACACAACAACGGAATGAAAAATTGAAAAGGATAGAATTAGCACCATTAAGCGCAAAACTCTTTGAAACGCGGGATCAGAGTATTTAAACCAAATATTTTTAGAAACTTAATTAAAAAGATAAATTTTAGTTTTTATCAAAATTGGCTGATTTGATTCTTCAAACGGATTAAAATTGAACTGTACAGATTAATTTGAACTCAAATACACTTTACCCAACACTGCATAACCAAAATTGTTACTTTCAGTTAATTAGAATAATTCTTAATGCTTATTTTATTACTTTTATAAAAACAAAAATTTCGTTAACCAAATCCAACTTTGGTTATACAAAACCGTTACCTGCTAGCAGATTGAAAATTCTATGAAAAAATTATTACAGAAAATATTATATCCGATTTTGATTATCACTTTTATATTATTCTTGCTTCTTATTTATCTAAAGAATATAGATTCAATCATTGAAAATTATGATAATTTCTCTATATGGTTATTTCCAAAAAACGAGGATAGAAACGGAGAATTATTCAAAATAATATTAAGTATTTTAGGAGCTTTGGGAATATTATTTGGATTATATGTATCCTTAAGAAGAGCAAAAGCAATTGAAGAAGGAGTAAGAATTCAAAGTGAAGCAATTAATATACAATCAAGTCAAATTGAACTCTCAAGAAAAGCTCAAATCGATGAAAGATTTAAAAATGCTGTTGAACATTTAGGAAATAAAAAAGAACCAATAATATTAGGAGGTATTGCAGAGCTGCACCAGATTGCAAAAGAAAATAAGAGTGAATATTCAGAAATAATTTTTAATCTATTATGTAGCTATATTCGAACAAATTCTAATGAGAATAAGAATATCAATATCATTCAGACCATTTCTGACTACTTATTCACAAATAATAATATTAATCCATATTTATCATATAGAGCAAATTTAAAAAAAAGTAATTTGTTAGGAATCGAAATGACAGATTACAATCTTAATAATGCAAATCTTTCAGATTGCATTTTATCAAACATATCAAATTCAAGTTTTAAAGATGCAAACCTTAATTATTCATATTTTTTCTTATCTCATCTAAAGAATGTGGATTTTAAAAATGTGAGTTTTTATAAGACTGCATTTTATGATGCTACAATTGAGAATTGCAATTTTAAAAATAATAATGATCATACAAAAATATCATTTATTGAATGTCAGATAAAAGATATAAAATTCGAAAATTTAAAAATAATAGATTGGGATTTTATTGCCTGTGATATTGTAAGAAGTTCTTTTAATTATTCCGAAATTATTTCTTCAACATTTTCAGTATCACGATTTAGTAATGTTGATTTTATTAATCTTGAACTTTTTAGTTCAAACGATTTTAAAGCATCAATTTTTTCATCTGTAAAAATGCATAACATTATCGGAACGAATATACTTTTTAATGGTTGCAAAAAATACGGAAATTATCACCATTCATTATTAAAAAATATAGACGAACTTATTGACAGCGATACAGACTTAAGTGGAGTAGATTTTATGAATAGTAATATTACAAGTAATAATGAAAGTTTGACTAAAAAAGAAATTGACATTATTAAAACTAAATATGAAACAGTAGTAAAAGAGATATTTCAAAAAACAAAATCAGAAAGATATCGGAAAATATTGAACGATGAACTATATAATTAAGCCAGCAGGTAACACCTCATAAAATTTATGCTTACATTTAAACTAAATAACGAACCGACAAACATTCAACTAACGATTTGCTACGTCCGAAAAATCTCCGATTTTCCAGTCGCACAAATCTTATAAAAGACCGTTAGCCACAATTACCGAAAAATGATTGAAAAAGAAATAATGACATTAATTATTAGTCTAGGAACTCCATTTTTATTAGGAATTGGAGGATTAATAACTTGGTTTTTAAAATCTAGAAAAGAAGAACTTCAAGCAATTGAAGAAAGAGCTTTAGAAAGAAGAATAGAGACTTATAATCAAATTTTAAATCCGTTTATTGTTATGTTTTCGAAAAACTCTAATCAAAAAAATAAAGATAATGCAACAAAACAAATCGGCTCTGTAGAATATAGAAAAGCAGCATTTAGCTTGATTACATTTGGTTCTGACGAAATGGTTAAAGCTTATAATGATATGATGCAAAGTTTTTATAATAATGATGTAGAAAAGGATTTAAAAGGGACATTGAAAAAATTTGCAGCTTTTATTCTTTCAATAAGAAAAGATGTATATAATAAAAACACAAAGTTAAAAGATTGGGATATGCTAAGATTTATGATAACTGATATAGATAAATTAATAAACCAATAAAAATGACTTTACTATCTTCTTCAGTAACATCTGAAAAACTAAATAAACTTATAATAAATTCAGAAAAAGTATTGATAGCCGATTTTATTTTAGAAAGGTTTAATGAGAGATATATTTCACCTATCGAAAATTTAGATTCAACTGAAAAACACGGATTTAGTATTATGGCAATTAGTTGCTTAATGATTGAATCGCAAGAATCCTTTAAAAATGGTTGGGAAAACACAAGAAATAGAAGTGAATCTGCTTTTAAAATATTTTTTAATAGGGAGTCTAATTTTTCGGAATTCAAAAATTACTCACCTGACTTTTACAAAAACGTAAGATGTGGAATTCTCCATCAATCTGAAACAACGAACGGATGGAAAATTAGAAGAGATGGAAAACTTTTTGAACCAAAAACAAAGACAATTAATGCTTCTAAATTTCTGAGTGAACTTAAAAAAGTACTCATTAATTACACGAATGATTTAAAAAAATCTGAATGGGATTCTGAAGATTGGGATAATTTAAGAAGAAAATTAAGAAATATAATAAAAAACTGTGGCTAACAACTCATAAAATTTATGCTTACTTTTAAACTAAATAACGAACCGACAAACATTCAACTAACGATTTGCTACGTCCGAAAAATCTCCGATTTTCCAGTCGCACAAATCTTATAAAAAACCGTTGTGTGTAATTAAAAAAAAACGATATGAAAAAACCATTAATAATTTTAATATTTTCATTTTCCCTAATAAATTTTGCCTTTGCTCAAGAAATAAAAAGAGGATTTGAATTCTCTTTTAAAGGTGGGCTGACGTTAGCAAACCAATATGGAAAAGATGTCGATTCGGAAACTTTTTTAAATGGTGATTCCCCTGAAAACTTTTATGCTAATCATCCTGCAAGTGATAAACTAAAAAGCGGAATTAATATAGGTAGTTTAATTGAATATAGATTTAACAGAAAACTTTCATTAGGTTTTGGTGTAAATTATATTCAAAAAGGTTCTAAAATAAATGCTGTAAGTCATTGGAATAGTGAAAACCAAGAATATGAAAATGTTGATGGTACTATAAAATGGATTCAAAATTATTGGACAATAGATTTACCTTTAAAAATTTATTTTCCTCTAAAACAAAATGAATTTAATTTACTTGGTGGACTTACATTTGGTCATTTAATTAATTCAAAGGAAAAGGGAAATATTGAAATTTCAGGAGATGAATATGAATATACAAATGACCGAGGAGCAAATAAAAACGAACTAGGATTTTTGTTAGGTATTGGTTATAATTACCTATTACCAAACGAAAAAAATCACTTAACTATTGAGCTTATTTGGAACAGAAGTTTTGGAAAATCATATGGAGATGATTTAATTCCAAATTCTCAAGAATATTACAATCAAACTTTTAATTTAAGTATTGGTTACAAATTTGATTTTAAAAAATAACTACACACAACAATGGCTATAAGTAATTGCTTGTTCTCGCCTACTTCTGAAAATCCTCGCGGATTTTCATTTTGGTGTGTACTTGCAAAGTTAAGTGTTAACCCACGCAACTACTCATAGCCGAGACGTTGTAGCACATTACCGAAAAAACTATGAAAAGATGACAAAATTGATAATCACAAGAACTTCTGAATGGAATAATAAAGCAAGAGAATTTGGAATTTATCTGAATGATAAAAAGATTGGTGTAATTGATGACGGAGAAAAAAAAGAGTTTGAAATAGAACCTGGAATTTATAAAATTAATGGAAAAATTGACTGGTGCAAAAGCCAGAAAATTGAATTTAATATTACAGAGAACGAATCCAAGGAAATTGAGATAAGCGGATTTAAGTATGGAAATATTATTATGCCGATTGGTTTAGGAATTATGTTATTATTTTTTTTGATAAAATTCTTATTTAAAATTGAGTCTAATTTTTTAATACTTTTAGGAGGAATTGGATTTTTATATCCATTATATTATATGACGATTGGTAAAAACAAATATCTAACGATACGAGAAAAGATTGATTAAAAAAACGTGCTACAACACCTCATATAATTTATGCTTACATTCGAACTAACATTAACGACAAACATTCAACAAACGATTTGCTACAACCGAAAAATCTCCGATTTTCCAGTCGCACAAATCATATAAAAACTCGTTGCAAGTCATGGCGGAATTTCCTCCGAAATTCCTAATTTGAGTTTTATGAGTTTGAAAAGTAAGATTGTCTGAGAAACGCGCCGAAATAAAAAAATGAGTATTGAAACGTAAAAAGTTGAGTATAAAAGCGGATTTGAGCAATGAAACGAAAAAAATGAGAATTGAATCGCACAGATTTTGAAAAAAATGTTGGAATTGAGAATTGAAACGTAAAAACTGAGCTGAACGAAAAACTAAAAAGAAAAATTGTAACAAACTGAGAAACATTTCAGATTTTTCTAATCACAGCGGATTTGAAAATTGCAACGTAAAATTAATTGAAATAGTCAGATTTTTAAGTAAAAAGAATAATTTGAACTCAAAAACCACAACTTGCAACAACGCACATAAAAAATTGCTTATTTCTAACTAAATATGAAAATTAATACAAATAATAAACTAAATTTAAACATCGGAAAATTGCGTTTTTAAACCCGCAACTTTTCATGTCCAAAACCGTTAGGCAATATTAGAAAACAAAAAATATGAAAAAGATTTTAATATTATTATTTGCTACAATTTTATTAGTAAACTGTAGGAAACAACAAGAAATTGATGTTGAATTTGTAACCCATAAATTTAAAGAATATGCAAATAATCTTGAAAAATTAGAATATAATATTCAAAGAATAGACACCTTTCCAGATGGATTTGTATGGAATAATAAAGGTTTTGCATTAATTGAAAAAGACAAAAGCGATACTATTTTTGGCTTTTCATTCTATGGGAAAAGAAATGATATGCCGAAAGATTATCTATACGACAAAGGAATTGCGTTTAAAATCTCAAAATCAGATAAAACCTTTGAAACTGAAAAAGGAGCTTATGGTTTTTTAGGAAGCCCCGGAGGTCAAATGATTCCAAAAAATATTTTTCATCTAGATTCTGTCTACAAGACTATATCATTAATTGAAACTGAAAAAAATTACATTCTTAAATATGAGTATGAAAATGATACAGTTTATAATGATACCGATATTGTAAAGACTGTGGAATTATCAAAAGACAGTTTCATACCAAATAAAATAACTCGGACTTCAAAAGCTCTTGGCAACAGAACTTTTACTCAAACAATATTAAGTAATCTCAAAATTAATGAACAAGTTGAAAATTCAATTAAGAAATATAAAAGTGAATTAAAAAGTTTTGAAATAATTCAACCTAAAAAAAGACAGACTAACAATTTGTTAGGTAAAGAATTACCAAAAGTAATTTTGCCAAGCTTATTAGACAATAATAAATTAATCAATTTATCAATTGATAAACTAACGCTAATTGATTTTTGGGAAGTTTGGTGTGGACCTTGTATTGCTTCATTTCCAAAAGTTGAGAGTTTAAAGAAAAATTATTTAGCAGAACTTGAAGTCATTGGAATTGTTTCAGGAGATTTTGAAAATGCTATAAAATTGATTGATAAAAAAGAAATAACTTTCTCAAATCTTGTAGGAAACAATGATTTAATAAAACAATTCAATGTTTTCAGTTTTCCAAGATATTTTTTGGTTGACAAGAATGGTATAGTTCGAAAAGAATATTTTGAATTTTCAGAACAGATTGAGATAGATATTAAGGAGTACATTGAGAAATAAAAACATTGCCTAACACCTCATAAAATTTATGCTTACATTTAAACTAAATAACGAACCGACAAACATTCAATTAACGATTTGCTACAACCGAAAAATCTCCGATTTTCCAGTCGCACAAATCTTATAAAAACTCGTTACCATACATTTGAGAAAAACCGATGAACGAAACAAATTTGACTTCTAAAATTAAAACTGAACCGAATATTGGAAACCGATTTGCTGCTGGATTAGTGGATTACATTATAATTTATGCAGTTACATTCTTTCTGATTTATACTCTTGGCGAACCGAATGACGAAGGAGGATATTCCTTGAATGGATTACCAGGATTAATTCCAATTGCTTTTTGGCTGATTATGACTGTTGGACTTGAAATTGGATTCGGAGCAACTCTCGGAAATTCATTAGTTGGACTTAAACCGATTCCGAAAAACGGAACAAACCGAAAATTGACTTTTGGCGAAGCTTTTAAAAGACATTTACTTGACCCAATTGATATGTTCTTTTTTGGATTAGTCGGAATAATAACAATTAAAAATACCGATTTGAATCAAAGAGTTGGAGATTTATGGGCGAAAACTATTGTTGTGCCAATTAAATCTCTGAATGAATTAAAAACTGAATAAAAAAAGTGGAATAAAAACGTATGGTAACACCGTATATAATTTATTGCTAGTTCTAGCCTACTTACGAAAATCCTAGCGGATTTTCTATTCGGTTTTTATTTGCTAAATTAGGTGCTAAACCACGCAACAAACCATATACAATCACGTTGTACTGCATTTAAGAATGAATAATATACCTAACAAAAACCATCTAGAGTTTAAATTAATTGAGGATAGCTTTAAAAGTGGATTAGATTTTTTTGCAATCTCTTTAGTTCTTCAAATTACATGGTTTTTTCTAATTGAAACCTTTTATTTGGCTTTGATTCCAACAACGATTTTAGTAGTTACTTTTTATACATTCTATGGATATCGCTGGTTTAAAGAGATTCATTTTTTTACTAAATACTTTGAAGTAAAATACAATTCAACTCTAATTAAGAAGTCATATACCAAAGAATTTAATTATTCAGAAATCAAAAAGATTAAATATAAAGATGGCTATAGCAAAGGCTATACCTGGCTGAGAATTTATCTTGAGAATGATAATATGATTAAAATTAAGGTTTCGGAAGATAAAGATGCAATTAAATCGTTACTTTTATTAAAGGATAAATGTCCGAAATCAGAAATTGAGATTTATCCTGATTATTGTGATGTGAATTTTGAGTTTGAAAAAGAATTAAAAAAAGATTGATAAAAACGCAGTACAACAACTGGTATATTTTATAGCTTGGTTTTAGCACATTTACGAAAATCCTAGCGGATTTTCTAGTTCGTTGTTTATTTGCTAAATTAGTTGTTTAAAAGTCGCTACAAAGCATACCAAAAACCGTTAGCGGTAAGCAATGAGAAAGAAATAAAGAAATGGCTATATATCAATATTATTTAGCGTTAATTCCGAGAAAAGGAATGATTGAATTGACTGATACGATTCCAAAAAGGATTGATACGGATTTTCGGAATAGAGAAAAATATTTGACTATAGAGAACACAGAGAATTATGAAATAGATTCTTTTGAGATTTTAAATCAAGATGTTTGGAACAATTCTGATTTGAGTTCAAATGAAATTATTATTCAAGTAGATAAAATTATAAAAAGAGCAGATTGGGGAAATGAAAAATACTTGAATAATTGGAAAATAGAGAATTCAGAAAAAGATAATGATGCTTGGATAGAATTGAATGAAAAAAACGGAAAGATTGAGCTATTTACGATTCGAGCAGATTTAAGAGAAAAAGATTTAGAATTTCTTAATGGAGTTTTACAAATTGCTAAACGATTTGATTTATTATTAATTGATGTTAAAGGAAACGTTCTGAGACCTGAAAAAAGAGAAATTTTTATTTCAATAGAGAATTCAAATGCTTTTAGATTTGTGAGAAATCCAGAACGATTTATATCTGATTTGAGCGATGGAAAGATTGAAATAGAATAAAATGCCGTACCGCTAACAATGTACATAAAAAATAGCTTCATTTGTAAAATAGAATGTTTCTAAAACAAAAAAAATATTAATTTTAAACATCGGAAAATAACGTTTTCAAAAACGCTACTTTTCATGTACTAAACCGTTGTAAATAATGGCGGAATTATCTCCGACAATTCCAATTTGAGTTTTATAAGTTAAAAAAGTTTGACAGTCTGAGAAACACGCCGAATGAAATTTGAAACGGTCAAATTTTAGAAATAATTCGGAGGAAAACATTGAAACCGAAAAATAATTAGAGCAGAAAAACGATTTTAGCCAAACGGCGGAATAATAAATTGAACCGAAAAAATAAGTGTTTTATGAGAAAAATAAAACTCAATGAAAACTGAGATTTCTGAGCTAAAACTGAAAAAATTAAAAATAATTTATGCCAAAAATAGAAATTTTAGTTTTTAATAAAGATCACCGAATTGAAAGCTGTAACGGTTTGAATCACAACGGAAAAAATAATTTGAACTCAAACCACTATTTACAACCATGCGTATAAAAAATTGCTAAATTCAGTAAAATACAAGGTTTACTAATTAAAAAAAACTAAATTTAAACATCGGAAAATTACGTTTTCAAAATCGCAACTTTCCATATTCTAAGCCGTTAGCGGTCAGCTAAAAGAACAGTATGTGCTAAAATAAGATGAGAGAAATTGAAAATATAGAAACGGAAAGAACTATAATGCGGAGGCTGTCAAAAGAGGACGCAATTGATTTCTTTAATTTAAACCTGGACAAAGAAGTTCTAAAATATACAGGTGACCAACCTTTTGAGAATATTCAAGCTTCAATTGACTTTTT
>Ga0193955_1001334_pt1 | contig 11746 bp, 10 predicted proteins | sample BB_6_MG_FD_140343 | JGI IMG/M metagenome (GOLD analysis project Ga0193955, IMG submission 140343) | Microbial mat bacterial communities from the Broadkill River, Lewes, Delaware, United States - BB_6_MG | ecosystem: Environmental > Aquatic > Freshwater > River > Microbial mats | place: USA... | reverse complement strand
TATCTATCTCTATTTGTAAACCACCATATTTATGAGATGTTTTTTTTGCGATGGTAAGTGCTTGTATGATAATACCATCTAGTTTTTCTTGGTCACCTTGATTTGTCTTTTCATCGGCAACCTCTTCTAAGTCTCGTTTTGATTCATCATATATATGTGCCTCTTTGTCACCTTTTGGATCTGAAGATACTTTTGCTTGTGCTTCTTGCTCTTCATCACTTTGTGAATCTTGGTTTTGTTCATCTTCATCTTGTTTATAAAGTATCTCATATACCTCTTCAACGCATTTATCTGCTAAATCTAAATCTAAAATCTCATCATCAGGTTTGATGCCAATATTTTCAAATGTATCAAGAATATTATTGATAACTAAATCACAGGACATATTCCAAGTATTTGTGTCACGAGTTTTTTGTCGATAGGGATGTTTAAGAACAATATGAAGTAAAGTATGTGCATACAAATAAGTGATATGTTCATCATTATATTTTTCTAACTTTTCTAAATCAATAGTTATTTTTGCCCCATTGGTTTGGAAAGCACTGTTTGCATTTTGTTCAAAAGTAGTTGGGATTGAGAGTGCAAGAACAGAGAGAAATGGATGATTAAATAAAAAATTAACTCTTAATTTTGCAAATAGTTCATCATATGATATATTCGCCATATTTCTCCAACCACTCCTCAAATTCTTCTAGTTCTGCGATCTCTTCATCTTTGATAATCAAATCTTTTATTAACATCACGGAAAACTCTACAGGAAGTTCTTTTGAGTATCTAAAAAGGTTTTTCGCTTGATTTGTATTGTTATATTTTTCTATTAATGCAGCAGTTAGGGCATAAAGACTACTAGGTTCAGTTGGTACATCTTGGGAAACTCCATCAAGGATGGCATCTATATCTGGTAAGGTTTTGTAAACTTTGACAAAAGAGGTGAACTCAATCCCTGCACCATAACCAACAGTTCCATATACTATGGGTGATATTTTATTTATATCATTTGTATTTTTTAATATGTTAGATAACATTGCCCAAGCTCTTGGGGTACAAAATGCGGGGTTTGTTTCACTACTACTTGGAACTTCACTTGAAAGTAAATCTGGACGAAATCCTAAAAAACCTATGATAAAAGGGTGAATCTCATTTTTTATAGCCCAAGCTTTGAAGTCATCAAATGCAGCTTCTAAAACTATATGTACCATTCTATTGATAAGTGGACTTGGAAGTTTAAAAACAATCCCTTTGTCATCTATTTTATTTCCTGCACATACAATTGCCCAGTTTTTTGGCATAGTATATTCGCCTATTTTTCTATCAAGTACAAGTTGATAGATAGCTGCTTGGACTGAAAGTGGAGCAGAGTTAAGCTCATCTAAAAAGAGTATCCCTTTTGAATTTTCATCAGTTGGTAAAAATACTGGTGGCATCCAGACTGTTTGATTATTTGTAATAGTTGGAATACCTCTTAAATCTACAGCATCAAGTTGAGAGAGTCGTACATCTATAATCTCTAAGCCATTTTTCTTTGCTATATCATTAACAATATATGATTTTCCAATCCCTGGACTACCGTGTATAAATACTGGTGTATCTGTTTGAAGTAAGATATCAAGTTGATTGTATAGTTCAGCAGTTCCAATTGCAGGTGTTATCATAATAGGCTATCCTCAATATAATTTAAATAGTACTTTGCATTTTTTATACCATCTCTATGAAAAATTTATAAGAATATAATAGATGAAGATAAATATTTCATTATTATTAAAATTTTTATACATAAATGAATATTTTTATTAATTGTTTAAATAGTTATGCAAATAATTAATTAAGTAAATATTAAACTTAAAAGAGGTAAAGTTTCATTAATTATAATAATCATTATCAATAGGAGGTTAAATGAAATTATTTAAATTAAGTGTTGTTACAAGTGTTTTAGTCTGTAATTTAATATCTGAGACATTGATGCTAGAAACTATAAGTGTTGAAGATAATGGAATAAATGATGAAATAAAAAATAAACAAGTAACAGTTAAAGAGGTGGGTGTGAGCAATAATATTGCAGATTTTTTATCTAATGACTCTGAAGTTACTCTTAGTAGAAGAGCTGCTTATGGTGATAGTGGTGATACTCTTTTAATAAGAGGGCAAGGGGGAAATAGAATTGCTGTAAATATTGATGGGCATAATATAAATTCCTTAGGTGGTGTTGGTGGAAACTACATAGATTTTGGAACTATCCCTATGGATAATATTGAAAAAATTGAAGTAATAAAAGGCGGAAGTTCGGTTGAGTATGGGAATGTCTTAGGTGGAGTAATTAATGCTTATACTAAAAAACCTGAAGAAAAAACATTTTTTAATTTTTATAGTACAGTAGGAGGTTGGGATCATATAAATGACTATAGTAATATAAGAGCTGGTTTTTCAAAACGATTTGGTGATTTTGGAATTACTATAGGTGCTAGTCATCAAGAAGCTGATGCTTATTTATGGAATAATGATTATGAGTCTGATTCTATATCAACACGATTATACTATTTTCTTCCAAATGAGGGTGAAATATCTGTTGGTTTAATCTATTCAAATACTACAAGAAATTTAATTAAATCAAATAGACAAAGTACAGATCCAACTAATAGTTTATATGATGTACCTTATACAACAGAATATCCCACCTCATTAGGGGAGACTTTTGCTGGTGCAAGTGGGGCGAATAGAGCATTTTCAAACATTGGAAAGAATGCTTATTGGGAAAAAAAGAAATATCTCTATGATATAAAATATGAACAACCAATTAATGATAATATCATTATTGAAGTAAATGCTTATAAAAATAGTGAAGATAGAAAAGAAAGAAACTTTGCTGATACTTCTTTAGTATATGGAACATCGTTACAAGATGGTGATTTGGTACTAGAAAGAGAACTAGAAGTGGATAAAAGTTATGGCTATAAAGGTAAAGGTAGAATTTTCTTAGAAAATAATGAACTTTTAATTGGTGTTGAAAAAAAAGTTTTACGTTCAGGTGATAATACAATTACTTATTTAAATACAGAGTATAATGGAAATGCAGGGGGTCCAAGTAATAAAAACGGTTCTGTGGGTATTCCAAGTAAGGGTACGAGGATAGATTTAGATAGCTTATTTTTATCAGATACAATTGATTTAAGTGAAGATATGAAAATAAGTTTAGGTGCAAGATATGATAAATATTCTATAGATATGCCAAAAAATGGAGTAACTTATAGTGAAGAAGAAAATAAAATAACTCCTAAATTAGGCTTTACTTATATTCCTTCTCATAGAGATGCTTTTGGTATATATTTATATCAAATGTTTAGAGCTCCAGGGAGTCCAGAAGCTAATCATTATATTGATGGAGTAAATGCTTATGCAGAACTTGCTGAAAAATCTTTGGAAGCTGAAAAAGCAAATGCTATTGATATTGTGTATAAACATAACTTTGGAAATAATGCTTCAATTCAAAGTTCAATTTTTTATTATGATGTTGATGATTATATTGTTTTTAAAAGTCCATCAACAGGTGGTAGATATGCTTACAATGTAGATAATGCAGAATTTTTTGGAATAAGTTTATCAGGAAATTATAAACTTAATGATTCTTTTTTAGTAAAAAGTGGAATAACTTATCAACGTGCTAAAAAAGAAGGTGATGTTTTAGATCCAAATAATACTTTTAATAAAATAGATTATATCCCAGATTATAAGTTAACAGCAGGGATAGAGTGGAAGATTTTTCCAAAATTAAAAAGCGATATTCAATTAACATATGTGGGAAAAAGATATTATCAAAGAACAATTGATGATTTAGAAAAATTAGATAGTTATATAACTATGGATGCTTCCTTACAATATAAAGTTACAAAGAATAGTTTTGTTGAGCTATATGCTCAAAATTTAGCTGATGAACATTATGAAGAAGTTTTTGGGTATCCATCAACACAAAGAAATATAGGAGTGAGTTTTAAATATGTTTACTAAAGAAAAAAAATCAAATGAGAGTTTAAAGTGGGATAAAAAGTCTCAAAATTATCCAAGATATAATCCAAATTCACAAGAGTTTCAGAATAAGCTTTGGGATGTTTTAGAAGAGAAAAATATCTTTAATCAAAATAGTTTGGTATTAGATATTGGGTGCGGTACTGGTGTATATACATTGCCATTAGCAAAAAAAGTAAAAAAAGTTTATGGTATGGATATTTCTGAGAAAATGTTAAATATTTTGCTAGAAGATGCAAGAACACATTCTATTGATAATATCATAGCTATACATTCTAATTGGCAAGAGTTAGATTTGAAAGAAAAAATGTTTGATGTAGTATTTGCTTCTAAAACACCAGCTTTACGAGAATATCAAGATTATGAAAAGATGATGGAACACTCTAAAAAACACCTTGTTTATTTAGGCTGGGCTGGAGTTAAAGAGTCTAATATAAAACAAAAGTTGCGAGAGCTATATTCTTTGGAATTTAAAAAGTTTGATGATACTAGTAAATTAAAACAGTGGTTGAAAGAGAAAGAGATTTCATATCATAGCATTTTGTTTAATGATATTTTATCAAGACCTTTGAGTATTGAAAATGGTGTTGATCAGATTAAAGAGTATTTAACTCAAGCAAATGAACATATTACATTAAGTGAGGATGAGATATTAGATATATTAAAATCTTTAATGAAAAATGAAAAATTAATTTATGAATTACAGGTACGGTTGGAGTTAATATTATGGGAAAAATAAAAAAGATAGTATTGTTATGTATTGTATCTATATCTTTATTTGCCGAAGAGAAAAGTATTGTAGTGAAAGATATTTTAGATAGAAAAGTAACTTTAAATAAACCTATAAAAAAAGTTATTGCTTTAGGGACAAGTTTAAGTTATGTAACTTATCTTAATGCAGTTGATACAGTTATTGGAATAGAATCGATTGAACTTAAAGATGTAGAAAAACGAACATATACTTATGTAAATAAAGAGAAAGTAAAGAATCTTCCGATTATAGGGCAAGGAGGTAAAGCAAAACGACCAAATCTTGAAGCAATAATCACCTTACAACCTGATGTGATTTTTACTATAACACAGGATAAAATGGAAGCAGACTTATTATCAAAACAATTAAATATACCTGTTGTGGTTGTTGGGTATGGAAGAAATACAATAGATTTTGAAACAGTTAATTATTCATTAAAAATTATGGGAAAAATACTCAATAGAGATGAAAGAGCTGAGGAGTTAATAAACTATATTTTGCAACTAAGAAATTATTTTAAAAAACCTACAGAGATACAAAATGCTTATATAGGTTCAGTTGCTTATAAAGGTCTTCAAGGAATTACAAGTACACAAGTAGATTTTATGCCTTTTAAACTAGCAAATATTGGGAATGAAGCTTCAAGTATTCAAAAAAGTGGACATGTTTTTATCAATAAAGAGTTTTTATTAATGAAAAATCCAATAAATATTTTTATTGATACAGCAGGTTGGAAACTTGTAATGGATGATTTTAAGACTAACGACGAGTATTACAAAAAATTAAAAGCATTTAAAAATAATACTGTTTATTTACTTTTATCAAACACTTTTTATTATATAAATATTGATCAAATGTTGGCAAATAGTTTTTTTATTGCAAAAAAGATTTATCCTACGCTTTATCCTGATTTAAATCCAGTAGAAAAAGCAAATGAAATTTTTAATAAATTTGTTGGAGAAGAACTTTATGATGTTATAAAAAATGATACGGGAGGGTATCAAAAAGTTTATTTAAATGATGTAAATGAATTAGTTACAGAAGGTATTTTCTAATGGAAGTACAAATAAAGTTTTGGACAATATTGACTTTTTTAGCTTTATTTATTGTTGTTCTTACATTAAAATTAGGATATATGGAACATTCGTTTAGTACAATTTTTCAAACTTTATTAAATTCTGATTCAAATGAAAGTTTAAGTTACCTATTATGGGAATTGCGAATTCCCAGAATGCTAGCTGCTTTTGCTGTTGGGGCTATATTAGCTCTTTCAGGAGCAATTTTACAAAGTATTTTAAGAAATCCACTTGCTTCTCCTTTTACTTTAGGATTATCCCAAGGAGCAGCTTTTGGAGCATCTTTTAGTATTATAGTGTTAGGTTCAGCAACAATATCAATAGGTTTTTTTCAAGATATTAGTTTAGTAGTTGTAGGAGCTTTTTTAGGTGCTATAGTTTCTTCTTTATTAGTATTAGGTTTTTCTATGATAAAAAATATTAGTTCTGAAGGGTTAATTTTAGCAGGTGTTGCAATTGCTGCTTTTTTTAATGCTGCAACAATGCTATTACAATATTTTTCTACTGATAATCAATTAGCAACGGCAGTTTTCTGGACATTTGGTGATTTAAGTAAAGGAAAGTGGACAGAAATTTTACTTGTATTTATCTTTTGGTTAGGAGGTATGATTTTTGTTTTTATTCGAGGATGGGATTTTAATACTATAGTATGGGGAGAAACTCATGCAAAAAGTTTAGGTGTTAAAATATGGAGTTTACGTATTTATGCCCTTCTAGTTGCTTCATTATTAACGGCTATTGCAACAGCTTTTTTTGGCATTATTGGTTTCGTTGGATTAATTGCACCACATATTATTAAACTTATTTTTGAAAATCAGAAACACCATTTTATCTTTTTTGCTTCTTCAATTCTTGGGGGTATTTTTTTGATGGCTGCTGATTTATTAGCAAAAGAGATTTTATCTCCCATTTCAGTTCCTGTTGGAATTTTAACTGCATTTACAGGGGTTCCATTATTTTTATTTATACTTATACGAAGGGTTATGCGTGGTAGAAACTGATTCAGTAAATTTTATTTTAAAAAATAAACAGATTTTAAAGGATATAACTATTCAAGCACAAAATGGAGAGACAATAGCTATTATTGGTCCAAATGGTGCAGGAAAAACTACTTTTCTTAAAATGTTACGAGCTTTTTTATCTTTAACATCTGGAAATATTTATATAGTTAATAAACTGTTAGAAGAGTATGATAACAAAGAACTATCTAAATTAATTGCATATTTACCACAAACGACTAAAGCTGTAGCTTGTAGTGTAGAAGATTGTATTTTATTAGGTAGAAAACCACATATTAAGTATTTCCCTTCAGCTGAAGATTATAAAAAAATACATCAAATTATGGAAGAGTTACATTTAACAAAATTTCAAGGTAAGAATGTATTAAATTTAAGTGGTGGAGAACTTCAAAAAGTTCTTATTGCAAGGTCTTTAGTGCAAGAATCAAATATTCTTTTTCTTGATGAACCAATTAATCATTTAGATATTAAGAATCAATTAGAAATAATGGATGTTACAAAAGAGATGACTCTTCAAAGAGATTTAGTTACCTTTATTGTTTTACATGATTTAAATCTTGCATTTAAATATGCAGATAAAATATTATTATTACAAAATGGTCACAATAAATTTTATGGGAATAAAGAAAATTTAACAGAAGATATTTTATCGAATTCCTATGGAGTGAAGATTAATTTGATTAATTTTAATGGGGTTCAAAAAGTGATTTATTAGATAAAATACTGTATCATATTTCATGAATAAAAATATAGATAATTCGTGTTTTGGGTTTTGGATTACAAGAGTTTATAATAAATTACGAAATAGTTTAAGTCATAAATTAAAAAAATATGACTTAACTATAGAACAACGACAAATACTACTTGTATTGTATCAATTTGGTGCAATGTCACAGCGAGAACTTTGTGAGAAGACATTCTCAGAACCATCTAATGTTACAGAAACTCTTAATAGAATGAAACAAAGAGATTTAATCTCTAAATTAAAACATCCAAATGATAACAGAGCATTATTAATCACCCCTACAAAAAAAGCTTTAAAATTAAAAAAAGAGTTGCAAAACATTGGTTCAGATAATACATTGTCTTTACTAGAAGGAATAGAACCTCAAAAGCAACAAATTGCAATAGAAGTTTTACAACAGATGTATCAAAAGTCTTTAGAAAATGAGATTACTGCTACACTTAAGAATAACCAATCTCAATTATTGAATTGATACTTTATATTCTGAATTAAAAGCACATATTGAATATATTTCAAAGTACAATAGCAATGAAGAATTGAATAAAATATCTAAAGTTATTACTGTTCTTTTGCAAGATAAATCTGTTTTTGAAGGTAAAAAATTAAGATTAGCTTTTTTATTGTAAAAATGATTTAGTTTTATTTGTCATAATATTTTTATCTTCATTCACATATATTTTTTAAGCTACTTTTTTTGCCCTAAATTTTCGAAATAAAATTATTGCTATTATAAAAGTAATAGCTTCAGCCATTGGAATCGCTAAAAATATCCCTTGTGTACCAAATAAAAATTGTAATGTAAATATAAAGAATACAGGAAAAACAAAACTTCTTGATAGTGCAATAATCATTGAAGATAAGGGCTTATGAATTGCTGTTAAATAAGCTGAAATCACAAGATTAATACCACTAAAAAGAAAAGCTATCCATATAAATTTTGCAAAATCTAAAACTATTTGTTTTGTTTGATAGTTTGTATCTTCCAAAAAAATATTTGCTAATGTATCTGGTATAAATATAATTAATAATGTCATGACAATACCAACTAAAGATGTAAAAATAAAAGCTAATTTTAAAAAACCTTCTATTCTATTTGTTTTCTTAGCACCAAAGTTTTTACTAATAATTGGTTGTAAAGAATCACTTATTCCAAAACTTATCATTATCCCAATCAATAAAAGATAGTTAATAACAGTAAAAGCTGCAATTCCTTCTATACTGAAATTTTTTATCATTACATAGTTAAAAATCAAAGTTGTTATTCCTACAGAAATTTCATTTACAAACTCTGAAACTCCATTGTAAGCAGCTTTGATAACTTGTATATAACTTCCTATTGGTTTTACAAATTTGAGTGTTGCTTTTTTTGAGAAAAAATGAGGTAAAAGAATAACCAATAAAGTTAGTTGAGAGATACCAGTAGCTAATGCTGCTCCAAAAATACCTTTTTGTAAATATACTATCATAAACCAATCCAATAACACATTTATAATTGCACTTAAAAGTAGAGCTACAAAAGCAAGGTTTGGTCTATTATCAACTCTTACAAAATAATCTAAAACTACTCCAATCATCAAAAATGGAATAAAGATTAACATTATAGAAAGATATTCAATTGCAATAGTTGTCAAGTTTTTATCTGCACCAAAAAGATGTAAGATAGTTTCTATATTTAAAAATAGAACTGTGCAAGCTAAAAAACTAAAAAGAGTGATACAAATCATAGTTTTGCTAAAAATAATAGAAGCGTTTTTAGTATCTCCTTCTCCTATAAGTTTTCCAGATACAACACTACTGCCAATTGCCAACATTAAAGCAAATCCAAAAAGTAAAGAAAAAATAGGAAAACTTATATTTATTGCAGCAAGTCCAGAATCTCCAACATAATTTCCTATAAAAAATCCATCAACTATACTTGCTGATGAAATTGCCAACATTCCTAATACTGATGGTATTGAATATTGAAAAAAAACTGATGATATTTTATCTTTTGTTACATTCATTTAATTTCTTTTTGATAACTTTTCAATCTCTAAAAAGTAATTTGTTAATTCTGTTTTTAAATCATAATTTTCTATCATAACTGATAATAAAAACATTCCGTCTGCTGTTGCACATAATGATTTTGCTAAATTCTTTGAATCGGGATGAAAATTACCTTTTTGTATCTCTTCATCAAAAAGTTGTTCTAAACTATTAAAAATACTTTTGTATAAATTATTATTAAACTCTTTTATTTCATCATCATTTGAAGTAATATACATATGTAAGGTATCAATATATAACTTTCTTAAATCTCTATAAGATTTTTCTTCATTTAAATATATATCAAAAATTAAACTTATTTTGTCCATATAATTTTCATTGTATTTATACTTTTCTATAGTGTTATTAATAAGTTCAAATGATTTTTTTGACATAACTTTAAAGATCAATTGTTCTTTTGTAGAGTAATAGTGATAAAACTGTCCTTTTGACATATTAATATCTGTAATAAACTTATTTAATGAAAACTCATCTATTCCTACATCAACAAATACTTTGTAAGCTTCATCACAAATAGAGTTGGTTTTTTCTTCTTTATTTACAATTTTTGGCATAATTATCCTTTTATAAACTGATGGTCTAATTATACATAGGTATACTTTATTTTAAATAAACCATCAGTCTATTTAAAACAACTCAAATCTCTTTTAAGTATATATTGATAGTTAAGAATAGCTTATTGGGATATAGTAACTTACTTTAAATTTTTCATCATCTTCTAAAAAGTGATTTTTTTCATAGATTGCATAGGGTGGATTAGTTGTGGTTTCATAACCACTATTTAAAAGCCAACTAAAATATACCCAGTTCATAAACTTCAATATATCTCCATATTGACCCTCAAAATCAAATTGTGCATAAACACCACTTGGTATAATAAGTGTTGGTATAGTTGCCTTTGGTATCTCTTTATCTACAATAATACAAGCGATATATTGACACTGGCTAAGTGGAGTTATCGTTGGATTATCGTGATGAAGTCCAAGTTGTTTATACTCTTTAATATTATTGCACAAAAGCCAAGTTTGAAGTTTTTGCCATGTTTGTTTTATAGATATATTATATCCCTTGTGCCTTATATAGTAAGCTCTCATTGTAGGCATCTGTACAATTTTTGGTGTGAGGTTTGAGAAGTCGATAATAGCACTTGAAGCTGTAGGAGATGTTGTCAAAATATCATTGGTGAATTTTTTATATTCCCCTTTTCTCCACTGCTTTGGAGTGATATTGAATTTTTGTTTAAAGACTCTTATAAAAGCACCTTGAGAACTATAACCACACATTTTTGCTATATCTGTTATAGTTGAGTTTTTATTTGTTAAAAGTAAATTTGACGCTTTTTGAAGTCGTATTGATTTGATAGTTTCATAAATATTTTGTCCAAACTCTTCTTTAAAAAGTCGTTGCATATGAAATCGACTTGTATTTAAATCATGACTTAGTTCATCTATATTTATATCGGTATCAATATGTTTATAGATATAGTACATTATATCATTAGCTATTTTTTTATGTTTTTCTAGTGTATTTTTCTTCATAAAACGATTATAGCAAAATTTAGTATATTTTTAAGCAAAAATAGTTAATTTTATTAGCAAATATAGTGAAGAATAAAAAATTCAATTTCTCTATAATGACGAAAATTTAAAAAGGTTTATTATGAAACGGTCATTTATAAGAGAAATACTAGAATCAATAGACAACGAAACTATATCATTTGCAGGGGGATTACCTGATGAGAGTTTGTTTCCTATTGAAGATTTAGCCCAAGCAAGTGCTACAGTATTTAAAAATAAAAAACATTTCCAATACACTATAAGTAATGGTATCACACCTTTGCGAGAAAAAATAGCAAAGTTTTACAATGATGAGGGATTTGAAACAAAACCTTCTAATATATTGATAACCACAGGAAGTCAACAAGCACTTTTCATCATAGCAAAGTATTTTCAAAACAAAGAGATAGTTATAGAAAAGCCTTCTTATTTGGGTGCTGTAAATATTTTTAAGATGAATAATTTATCTATGAGACCAGTAGCTTTGGATTATGATGGGATAAATATAAAAGAGTTTAATAATATATATCCCTCTA
>Ga0193955_1001333_pt1 | contig 11751 bp, 12 predicted proteins | sample BB_6_MG_FD_140343 | JGI IMG/M metagenome (GOLD analysis project Ga0193955, IMG submission 140343) | Microbial mat bacterial communities from the Broadkill River, Lewes, Delaware, United States - BB_6_MG | ecosystem: Environmental > Aquatic > Freshwater > River > Microbial mats | place: USA... | reverse complement strand
TTTGATTTAGAAGATGAAATATTTAATGTAGAGTTTGAAATACATAGAACTCATATAAAACAATTTGGAATAGATTCATTAGATGATTTCTTTAAACATGCGGTTAGACTATTTCAATTTTCTATGAATGATATTAGATTAGTAGATATTAATTCATTAAGTGATAATGCAATTGAGCATAACAATAAAAGAAGAGCAGAAACTTTACCTATATGGGATGAGATACAAAGAGAGTTTAATTTAAAAGAATTTTTACAATCTTCTTTACCATTAGAAAGAATTAAAAGAAAAGTATCTATTTATGATGATACTAAGTTTGAGTATGAATTTATAGTTTTAATTAGAAAAGCAATAATAAATGATTTAAATCTAGATAGAGATTATTTAAACCATTTATATGAAAAAGGAAAAGATAGTTTTAAAAAGACTACCACACCAAAGCAATTAAAACAAGATTATATAGATATAGAGTTTATCCATGAAGATGGAAAAGTAGAGAAATATAGACAATTAGATAATGGAGAGATTATTAAACCATTAAGGACTTTAACTATTACAAAATTAAGTGATTATGATTTACATAGGTATTTAGAAAAAGTTACCCAAGTTCAACATTTATCTACTAGAAACAAACATATATTTGAGGTAGCACATAAAGAAGCTATGAATAGAGGATTAATTCCTAGTATTAGTTCTATTGAGTCATTAGAAGATGAAGAAGATAAGTTAGATTTTTGATACTTTTTTAAAAAGTATATACAGACATAAGGGAATTTATTTCCCTTGCTTAAACAGATAAACAAACAAAAAGGAAAGAATATATGAGCAATTTTTTGAGAATAAAAGATGTTATGAAGAAAACGGGTATTGCAAGAAGTACAATTTGGCTATGGGTTAAAGAGGATAAGTTTCCTAAGCCTATTAAGTTGAGTCCTAGAATCACAGTTTGGAGTGAGGATGAAATAGATAATTGGAAAACTAATTTTATGTTAAATTAATTAATTATATAATAATTTATGATGACTTTTAAAAACTTATACCATGGTACAGCTTACTTATTTAAAAACTTTGATGATAAATATAGAGGTAAAGGAAAAGGTGATGCGGATGTAAAAGCCTTTTGGTTTTACACGAGTGTTAATAATAAAGATAAAGCCAAATATGCAGCTTCACAGTATGCATCCGATATGAAAAACAATTCATCTAAATTAAAGAGAATTATTTCAGATGAACCCTCACGTTATGTATATTTAGTAGAAATTAATGCAGATGAAGATGTTATACGAAATGAGAATGATAACCTAAATGAAGATGAAATAATAAAAGTAAAACAAAAGTTTAATATTGATATAGAACCTAATGAAACTGTTTTTAATATAGGGAAAAAAGAAATAGGTAATGACATATTAGTTTATTTAAATATCTTAGTTATAAAAAAAATATCTTATAGTAAAGAAGATATAGAAATGTTTATTATCCTCGAACAAAAAAAAGATAAATCAGAAATTTCAATAATTAAGGTATTTGATGATAAGGATATAAATAGTTGGTAATTTTAGGGATATATTTAGGGGTATATTCTTAAATTTTATAAAACAATCCCTATATACATTAAACTTAAGTTCCCCACATCTCCACCAATATTTAAATATTCCTTTCAAACCCCTAATAAATAGACACTTTAAGAAAACAAATAAATATTTTTTCTCCCCTATTTCTACCCACTAGATATAAAACTTTACAAACTACTATTTTTACTTTTTTTTAATATAGACTTATTCTTATCTTTTATAATTTAATATCCTAAAAAAATTCTCTTCATCTAAATCAAATTCTTCTAAAAATTTTCTTGATAAAAAATATACCCAATAGATACCCATACAATGTAAAACTTTATAATATAAGATAAGATAAATTTACATCATAAGAATTAGATATTATCAAAACTAAGAATTTAATTGTTCAAAAAATTTGTAATCTTCTTTATATTTAAAATTTTGATAATTAAAGTGTGATAAAAACATATCTACCATATCTAAAAGCTCTTCAGGAGGTTCTAGCTGCATTTGTTCTGTTATATACCTATATCTTCTCATAATTTCTTGTGTTTGCCATTTACTATAGCCTTGTGATTTGTAGTAGTTAAACATTTTTTTATATTTTTCCTCATAAAAGTCAAGCACCTCATAAGTTTTAAATGGAATAAGTAGTAATTTGTATAGTAAACCTAATGTCTGATAGTTTTCAACTATTGAATTTTTTAATTCTTTAATATAAAATTCTTCAGGTACTTTATTTTTATTTATTCTATATGGATAAAGTTTTTTCTTGTACATATAGAAAAGTGTAAGGTGTTTTTTTAAATAATTTAATTCTTTTCTAAACATACCTTCACTAGATTTCTTTTTTTGACTTTGATTATAAAATTTTCTCTCATTTATATTTAAATATTCTAGTATTTCATTAAATTCAATTTGTTCATCAACTATATAAATCTCATCTGAAATAAATTTATTTACATCATTTTTGTAAGGGTCAAGAGATATTTCCTTATACTTATTTTCACCAAATTGCTTTTTAAGTACAGTTTTTTCATAAAACATATATCTTGATTCAAGTTGCGTTAATACTTTTGCAGGTATATCTAATGAATTTCTTACATATTTATAAATATCAATATATTCATACAATTGAATTGCAAATTTTCTAGTTGATTTAATTTTAGTCATACTATCAATACACTTCTTTAAAATTTCTGGTTCATAATATTCTGGATTTAATTCTATTTTGTTTGATTCATCAAGATACTCATAATTAGTAAAAACAATTCTTGGGTAATTATTGTTACTGTCAAGCTTAAATATATAATCAGAGTTTTTTTTATTTATACATACTAAAACATTTAATGGTTTATTTACAATGTATGCAAAATTAAATTTTTTTTTCATTCTTTGAAAGATTTGGATTAAATTTTTTCTTTTTTTTCTAATATCTTTTTTAATGTTTGCAGTATCTTCTGTAACAAGGTATTCATCTAGATATACAGTTGTTAAATAATTACCAATATCTTGAATACTAAAATACTCATCAATAAGTTGATTATCAATCATAAATTGTATTTTTTTATTATTCAAAGTTGCTAATTTTTCTTTATTCATAAAAAATTGTATCTATATTTTGCTTAGTATGGTTTGTTATTTATTCTTTCATAAGAAATTATTGGATTTTTTAATTAAAAGTTTTCTATATTAAAATAAGAAAATGGCTATTTTATAGGCATTTAAAAAATATCTATCTAAAACTCTAAATTTAATATTCTCATATTACATATTTAAATATATAACATTTCAGTATCAAAATTAAGTGAGGTACTAAATGAATAGATTCTTTTCTGAAAAAATTAACCAACAATTAAGAGAAAAATATAAAAAAGAAACACTAACAAAAAAAGAGTTATCAAATGAATTAGGTGTATCTGAGTCAACTATTAGTTCATACATTGTAAAGGGTAAAGGTTTACCTGAATACATAAAACTAGGGACAGGTAAAAATGGAAAAGTTTTATTTCCTATTGTAAATGTAGTTGATTACCTATCTAATACAATAAAAGTATCATAAGACAAAAAAAGTCTTATTAAGTGTTTTATGGAACATTTATAAGGTTTTTAAGTCATAGGTAGAAGGTTTCTTAATTAAAATAAAAAAGGTGTAAAAATGAAAAAAGAAAATAGACAAGTAATTCTTAAAAAAAAAGTTGTTGAAAAAACTAATAAATCAGATTATAACTATTTATCTATGAATGAAAATAAGTTCAAACTATATCTATTGTTAATGAAAGAAGGTTTTTCAATATTTATAGATACTGAACATTATAAAAATATTGAAGATAAAAAAAGTGGAAAAGTTAATTTTTTTTCAAGAAGAAAAATAATTGGACTTGAAAAAATGTCATATAGAGATAAAAAAAGAGAAATTTATAGAATTAAACTTTTTGGTGAAGTTGTTAACTATTTTACTTTAAAAAATCTCTACAATAGTTTTTATAATCTTTAATAGGGACATTCCCCTATTGGAGAAATATAATGGAAAATAAAAAACAATATCCAACTACAAAAGATAAGTTCAATAATATTGTAGCTACATTTATAAATGATTTAGAAAGTGGTGTAGAACCTTGGAAAAAAAGTTGGTCAGAAAAAGGATTACCAAAAAATTTTTTGTCTGATAATCATTATAATGGTATTAATTTATTAACTCTTATGAGTAGTGAGTTTAAAGATAATAGATATTTAACATTTAATCAAGTTAAACAATTGGGAGGAACAATAAAAAAAGGTGAAAAATCAAAACCAATATTTTTTCTAAAACCTATGGAAAAAGAGAGTTTAGATGATAGTGGTGAAAAGGTTATTGAAAAATATTTTATTATGCAATCATATCAAGTATTTAATATTGAACAAACAAATGATATAAAATATGAAAAAACTTTTAATAAAAATAAAAATGAAGTAATTGAAAATATTGAAGAGTTTATTGACTCAATAGAAATACCTATATATTCTGGTAGTCCAGCATATTCAGTTGATAATGATTGTATTTTTATGCCAAATATCAATGATTTTAATGATAGTTCTAATTATTATAGTACTTATTTTCACGAATTATCTCACTCTACTGGTCATCCATCAAGATTAAATAGAAATATGGATGGAAGATTTGGTTCTAAAGAATATGCCTATGAAGAATTGATTGCTGAGTTATCATCATCTTTTCTTTGTGGTGAGTTTGGCTTAGATATGAAAACAACACAACATAAAGAGTATTTAAACTCTTGGATTAATGTATTAAAGGAAAAGCCTATGATTTTATTTCAAGTTGCTAGTTCAGCTTCAAAATCTGTAAAATATTTAAAAGAGAACTATGAATTTAAGAGAGAACAAGAACAGAAGAAAAAAAGAAAATTAGGTCCTCAAATAATGAAATAGTTTCTATAAATGAATTATTAATTTGTATTTATTTAAATAATATTCTAAGCCTGGACATTTAAAAAGAATTTTAGTATAATCTCTTTTTATTTAAAGGATTTATTTGAAATATATTGATTTATTTGCTGGTTGTGGAGGTTTGTCACTAGGATTTGAAGCAGCAGGTTTTAATTTAGAATTTGCGGTTGAAAAGTCACCAATGGCAGCTGAAACTTTTTATCATAATTTTATAAAAAGAATTGAAAAAGATGAAGACTGGAAAAGATATTTGTCTTTATCAGATGAAGAAAAACTAGAAAGTAAATTGTTTGTAGGTGAAACATTATCTTTATTGGAAAAATCTAATTTATTGCAGAAAGTTAAATCAAAAGTAAAAGATTTAGATTTAATTATAGGAGGTCCACCTTGTCAAGGATTTTCTTTAGCAGGTAAGAGAAATCCAAAAGATCATAGAAATATGTTACCTTGGCAATTTTTAGAATATGTTGAAATTTTTGAACCAAAAGCAGTTCTAATGGAAAATGTATTAGGTATGAGACAAAATTTTAATAAACATAATGAGAAATCTCCATTTAAGCAAATTAAACAGTATCTTGAAGAATGCAATACTAAGTATGTTGTTCAAGAATTACAATTAAATGCTATGCATTATGGAGTTGCACAACATAGACCTAGAGTGATGCTTTTAGCTATAAGAGCAGATATTGCTAAAAAAAAGAATTTGTATGCTACAGAAGAAATTTGGAAAAGTGAAGATTTTTATAATAACACTGAAATTAGTCCACTTTGTCCCCAACCTACAATGAAAAAGAATTTTTACTTCTCTGTAAAAGATGCATTGAATGACCTAATTGGTAATGAAAAAACTAAATATTTAGATAATATTAATAAAAAAAGTGGTTTCTATAAAGTATTGAAATCATCAAATAAAAATACATTTTTATTGAATCATATAGAGAGAAATCATACAGAAAAAGTTACTTTGAGATTTAGGTTATATCAGTACTTATCAAATAACAATGTTAATTTAAAAATATTAAATTTATCTTCAAAATATATGGTTTCTAAAGATAAAGATATATTAAATGAAATTAAATTTATGTTATCAAATTGTAAATATCCTGCAAAATCACCTGATGGTAAATTACTTGCAAATAATGAAAATGTATTAGTAGATTTAATACTTGAACTTGGTACAAAAAAACACACTCAAAGACCATTAAAAATTAATGTGCCTTCTCCAACTGTAGTTTCAATACCTGATGATGTAATTCATCCAATTTATCCACGTGCTATGACTGTTAGAGAACAGGCAAGATTTCAATCTTTCCCTGATTATTTTGAATTTAGGTCAAAAGAAACAACGGGTGGAGAAAAAAGAAAAATAGAAGTTCCTCAATATACTCAAGTAGGAAATGCTGTACCACCTTTAATGGCAAAAGAAATAGGGAAACACATAATTAATCTTCTAAAAGAAGATTAATTTATTTGTGGAATAGTTTCATAATATTTAATTCTTGAAACCATTCTTCATAAGACATTACAGTACTACTATTTTTAAGTCTTTCATCTATAGCTGTTCCAATAATAACAAATTTTACGCCCTCTTTTTTAGCCTCTTGAAGTTTTTGATTTGTTAAACTATCAGGACCAAGATTTTTACCAAAATTACTATTACCAATAGCTGTACAAGCTCTATTTCTTGTATCTCTAGGCATTTGAGCAAATGTTAGCCTGAATCTATCATTAGAAGTTGTTTGACAAGCTACAGCACAACAATTATTAGGGTCATTTTTATAAGCATCTAAATCAGGAAAAAAGAAATCTAATTTACATCCCTCTTTTAATACATATTCTCTTTGATAATCTGTTCCAAATATAAAACCTCTTTTTTGAAGTAAATATGAAATATGATGCATTAGACTAGAACCTGACCTAGAAACTCTAGATTGTCTATTAGAGTCAGCTAATGCAGTAATTATCATTGTTATACCACTTAAAATTTTTGTTGCTTCTGAATTATTTAAAATATTTTTTTTATAATCATCTATAATATCTCTGATATGTGGAAATGATAAGACTGTAGCTTCATTATCAGCAAAACTTATAAATTCATTATTTATTTGTTCTTGTTTATCAAGATATAAATTATATTCAATCTCTAAAAGTTTATTTAATGCAAAATCTATATTTTCAAAAGTATTATAACTATTTTCATATCTATTTTGAGCCATTATTGCCATTTCATTAGTAGTAGTTAAATATTTATCTCTAACTTTTTTTATTAAACCTTTAGGTCCTTGCATCTCATTTTTTATATCTTCAAATTTATAGTTCATATTATCTCAAAAGTAAATTATTTTTAAATCTATACTAGCACATTTTGAAAATAAAAGCAATATAATTAATTATTAAAAATCTAAAATAACTTTTCTTTTTCTTGAAATAAATTTTATTCTTTTAGGTTTTCTTCCCTTTATTAACCTCTTAATTTTGTATGTACACCTTATATTTTTAAATATATAAACATAGTTATTCCCAATCTTGTTTAAAGATTTAATAGTTAACAATCTATTCTGCAGATATTCAGAACAATTAATTTCATTAGTAGTAATAAGTAATAACTTTTTATCTATTAAGTTTAAAATCTCACTATATTTATTTGTTGTTTTAAATTTTAATGTTCTGTATAAATATAATATTACTTTTCTAGGAATAGATTTCCTACTTGAAGTAAAAAATCTAAAATTTTTATAATTAAAATGTTTATAAAGTTCCAAGTTAGAATTAAAAAATCTATAATCTTTAATTATATATAGGTGATTTACTTTATATTTCTCTGATTCAAATCTTAAATCATTTGATTTTCTATTCATTTTATTTATTTTAAGAACTTTAGTAAAAGTGTCAAGGATAGGTTTTTTATTTTTATAAAATAAAACTATATGAATATGAGGAATTTGATTTATTTCACTAAATTCAATATTTGAGATATATTTTATTGATTCATCTCCATTATACTTCCTATTTTTTTTACTTTCTAATATATTAAAGAAATTAGTTCTTAATTTTTTTAATGTACACATTTGACAATCTTTAGGGGTTAATGTAACCATACATCTTTTCATACCTTTAGTTTCTCTAATCACTCCTAAACAAGACCCAACTATTCTTCTATTTTTATTTTTTTTATTAAGAATAAAATCTTCATATTTATCTTGATTAATTAAATACATAAATCCTACTCTACTTGATGAATTCATCATTTTTTAACTCCTTGTTCAATAATTGGTACTAATTATGCAGCGTTAGAAAAAAAAATAGTTCATTTTTTTAAGATATTAATTGAAAATCTAAAAAATAAAAAAGATAAACTCTACATATAATAATCAAGAAAAATATATAAAAAATTTCCAATAAAGGGGGATATCACAAGGGGGAATTTTCTCCCCTTTGACAAGAATTGGATTTTTATGTTCCACTATAAATCCTTCTTGACCTAAAAAGTTTTATTAAATATTTAATATTTTGTAAAAAAGAAATTTGAACTTTTATAATGTAGATATAAAACATTGTAGGAGGTTAAATTAATGGATACAAATACCTGTATTTTTAGAGGTGTCAAAAGTATTGATAAGTATATATCTTACTTACTTGATGAATCTAAACATAAAGACCAAGAAATATTTCATAATGATGTAATTAGTAAAACTGAGTATTTATTTAATGTGTCAAATAAATGGAAAAGTTTACAATCTAGTACTAAAGGGCATAAACCAAAACCATTATCATTAGTACTAAGTTTTCCACCTAATATAAGTAAAGAGGATTTACTTTTAAGAAGTTTTGGAATTTTAGAAAAATGGATAATAAAAATATCTCAAATGGAGAATTTGAATTTAACTAATGATGAAATTAAATCTTTAGTAAAACAGTTTCCTTTTGTAGGTCATTATAAAAAATCCAACCCTCACATACATTTTTTAGTACCAAAAGTATTTCCAATTAGAACAGATGAAAGTATTGATTTAAAATATATCAATATTTATAAGTTTAAATATTCTAATCCATTGTTTCAATTATCAGGATGGAATTTAAAAGATAAAATCAATACTGAAAAAAACAGATTAAAACAAAAGTCTTTAAAATCATCAGAAGTTTATTTAAAAGATAAATTATATGATGAAATTGATAGATATAGAAATCTAAATAACAAACTAGATAAATTTATAAAACTAATTGAAAAAGATTTAGAAAGAGGACATACCCAAAAAGCACAGAAGAAAATAGAAAAAATCATAAGGAGAAATAGATAATGGATATCCAAGTTTTTTTGATAATTCTTATTTTAGTTATGGGGTACTTTTTATTTAAATCAATGGAACAAATTAAATTTTTAAATTTAAAAGTTGAAAACCTGAAAAATGAACATTTAATTTTTAAAAATGAATATACTAAAAGAATAAAAGTTGTTGAGAAAAGTTCTAATGATATTTATAGAACCATTCCCAATGTTAACTCAAAAATAGATTATAAAGTTAATACTTTAATCAATGAAAGAAAAAAGGAGGTTGAAAAATATGTTTTAGAGTCATTTAAAAAAGTTGGAAAAGATATTTTATTTGAAAATAAAATGGATGAACATAGAACTACTTATATATCTTTAAATGATGTTTTAAAAAATGAAAAAGACAAATATAGTAACTATTTCAATAATGTAATGAGTAATGTACAAATGTTTAAACAAGATGTTCAAAACTCAAAAAATACTATTGAAAAAGTAAATTCTGATATAAATAAAAAATTAAAACAGATAGAAGATATAAGTAATGAACATAAATACCAATTTAACCAAGGTGTTCAAGCAAGACTGGACATAATCAAAAAAATTGAATCAATTGAAAAAAGATTATCTGAACTTTCAAAAAATGGTACTGATAAAATTAGTACTAATTATGGAAGTAGTAATAGTTCAGATAGTGATGATGGTTTTAGAGTGGAGAATAATTTGATAAAAGGTATGAGTGATTTAATAAATGATGGACCACATAATAGAAATCATCTAAAAAAAAATAGATGATTTTTAATAATTAGAATAGCGAATTTATATGGTCTCTACCACTATCAGGAGATAACTTGTAACATAATATTCTTCTTTAAAACAAGCCATCAACATCATTTCTACCACTATCAGGTGCTAGTTTTGCATATCTCATAGTTTGGCTAATATCCTTATGATTCATTCTTTCTTTGATAGTGTAAATTGGAGTACCATTAATTGCAAGTTGAGAGGCAAAGGTATGTCTTAAAGTGTGAATAACAACTTTTTCTCTTCTATTTTCTGCCAGTTGTTCTGCTGTAAGGTTCTCTCTATCTTCATTTATATGTTGATTAAAGAGTTGATTTAAAATTTTTGGAATATTTCTTTCTATGTATCTTACATTAGCAATTAATGTATCTCTTCCTAATATAAATTGCATTGGATTTTTATCTTTAATCTGTTTTTTTAATACTTCTAAAAATTGAATATCATTTTTTAAAAAACCTTTATATGAAGTTTTATTTTTAAAATCTCTTAATTCTATAAACATAGTATTAAAATCAATATCTTTAACTTTTATATTGCATATTGTTTTTAATCTTCCACCTGTTGATAAAGATAGTATTGTAAATAAATATAAAACATCATTGTGCTGAACAGATTCAATAAGTTTCTTTATCTCTTCAATACTTAAAAATTTTGTTCTTTCATTTTCTGTTTTTATTTTTTTTGCACCAATTGCTGGATTAGAAGATTTAAACAAACCTTTTTTTATTGAAAAATTAAATATTGAAGATATCTTTTCAGTAATACCTTTCAAAGTATTAGCAGATAATGAATCAATTTTTTCAAATGTAATATTATCTATATCTTCTGTTTTAATTTCTTCAATATTCATATTTCCTAAATAAGGCTGAATATGATTTAAATATAAAGATTTAGAATATTTAAGATTTCTATTAGTCATTTCTGTAATTTTATCTTTATGATACTCTTCAGCAATCATATCAAAAGTTTTAATTAGTTTTACTACTCTTTTATTTTTAACTTGTGTTGGAGTTTCTCCAGTTCTAACTTGATTTAAAACTTCATTTCTTATATTAACGCAATAAGGTTCAGTTATTCCTTGACTCTTTTTACCAATTTTTAAATATATTTTTTTATTTGTGGCTATATCTTTATATGTAATATAATAAGTTCGATCTCCACTTTTCAATTCATTAAAAAATACACCTTCATATTTTGGAACTTCAACATCTTCACTGAACTCTGCAATTACCATTTTATTTTTATCTGGTATAATTTTTACATTATAAGGAGGCTCATCATCTCCTAAAATATATTCATTAATTTTGGGAACAGTAGTATTTAATTTTTTCGCTAAATCTTGTTTTGAGATAAGTTCTTTAAAAAACCTTTTTTTTATTTCTTTTGTTTGTTGAAGCCCCATCTTTTTTCTCCCCTATTTCTACCCTTGGGTTATAAAACTTTAAAAAACTATACAAAACAAAAGTTTATAAAAAGGTTAATAAATACCATAAACAAAGGATTACAAGGAAAAATGACCATTTTAAGGTTTTTCTAAAAAGTGCTTAAATAGTATCTCCACATCTCCACCAAAAATCTACTATAAAATCTTTTAATATTAATTATTTTATAAATATTGACTACCAGTAAATATTCATTAACTTATTATTATGTTAAAAGAAGAAAAACATCAATTTA
>Ga0193955_1001331_pt1 | contig 11764 bp, 9 predicted proteins | sample BB_6_MG_FD_140343 | JGI IMG/M metagenome (GOLD analysis project Ga0193955, IMG submission 140343) | Microbial mat bacterial communities from the Broadkill River, Lewes, Delaware, United States - BB_6_MG | ecosystem: Environmental > Aquatic > Freshwater > River > Microbial mats | place: USA... | reverse complement strand
CTGTCTTCGGTACGCGCGGTGGAAAAGGCCTGCAACATAGAGATCCCGGAAAATGCACGGATCGTTCGTAACCTGCTGCACGGCAGCCAGTACCAGCATGACCACATTGTTCATTTTTATCATCTGCATGCCCTGGACTGGGTGGACATTGTCAGCGCCTTGTCCGCGGATCCGGCAAAGACGGCAAAACTGTCTGAAAACGTATCCGGACGTCCCCAGAATTCGGCTTATTTCAAAGAGGTCCAAACCCGGCTGAAAACCTTTGTGAACAGCGGGCAGCTCGGCCCATTTAACAATGCATATTGGGGACATTCGGCCTATAAACTGCCGCCCGAAGCCAACCTGATGGCAGCTTCCCATTATATCGAAGGGTTGAAACTCCAGGCCAAGGCTGCGCGCATGCACGCCATTTTCGGCGGAACAAATCCCCACCCCCAGTTCCTGGTTGTCGGTGGTATTACCTCCGTAAGGGACCTGACCCCCGAAAGAATTGACGAATTTACACAGATCTGGAAAGAGACCAAGGACTTTATTAACGAAGTATACCTGCCGGATCTGCTGGCCATTGCATCTTTCTATAAGGATTGGGGGGCCGTGGGCGGCAACAATGACACCTATCTTGCCTATGGCGAATTCCCCCAGAAGCATATTGATGACGACCTGCTGCTGCCCGGCGGTGTTGTCGATGCAAACCTGTCTTACTCGGCTGTGGACACAGACAAAATTGCAGAAGACGTTACCCGTGCCTGGTATGAAAAGGGCGAACCCAAACATCCCCTTTCCGGCGAAACCAAACCCATCCCCGGAGAGGTGACCTACAATACCGACGATAAATATACCTGGATCAAGGCGCCCAGATATGCCGGTAAAGCGGCCGAAGTCGGACCGTTGGCACGCGTCCTGATCGCCTATGCAAAGGGTCACGGCCAGGTGAAGAAAATGGTTGATCAAACCCTTAAGACCCTTGGCGTGGGAAAAGAGGCCCTGGCCTCCACCCTTGGCAGGACAGCCGCGCGTGCCATTGAAACCGTGGTTATTTCAGATGCCATGGAAGGCTGGATTGAATCATTAAAATCCAATCTCGCAGCGGGCAACAAAAAGACCTATCAGTCCTGGACCATGCCTGACAAAGGCCAGGGATGCGGTCTCAATGATGTGCCCCGGGGAGCGCTGGGACATTGGATTGATATCAAAGGCGGTAAGATTAAAAATTACCAGTATGTGGTGCCCTCCACATGGAATTTTGGTCCCCGGGACAGCAAAAAACAGCGGGGCCCTGTGGAACGAGCCCTTGTGGGTACACCGGTTGCGGATGCGTCCAAACCGCTGGAGGTACTGCGGACCGTTCACTCCTTTGATCCGTGTATTGCATGTGCGGTTCACGTGATTGATCCTCACACCAATCAGACCTACGAGGTCAAAGTTATTTAATTTCGCTTCTGGCGTACTTGAAAACTCGGGTTGCGGCGGTATTACCGCCGCAACCTTTAATTTTTATATACTTAGATGGGCATATACATTATCTATGGATGTGAATAATATAACAGTTCTGGGTGTGGGAAATATCCTTTACACCGATGACGGTGTAGGTATCCGGGTGGTTGAAAAGCTGGAGAAAGAGTACGAATTCTCTGACGATGTCGATATTATAGACGGTGGCGTTCTCGGCGTGAACCTGCTGGGGGTCATCTCCAATGCAGGCCGCCTTATTGTGGTGGATACCGTACTCAATCACGGTGAGCCGGGAGATCTGCATCGGCTTGACCATGATCAGATCCCCAACAGGATTCTGGCAAAAAATTCGCTGCACCAGGTGGATCTTATTGAAGCATTGACCCTGTGCAACGCCCTGGACCATGTGCCTGAGACCACCATCATCGGCGTTGAACCCAAGGACATTGAGAATTTAAGCGAAGCGTTAAGTCCGGAAGTCGGGGCACGGCTGGATGACCTTGTGCAAAACGTTCTTGAAGAAATCGCCCGCCTTGGCGGTTCCTTTCAGCCTAAAGCATAACCTTGGTCTCCGGTTTTATCTCTTGTATGGATCATTTGAAATTTGATACACGTTGGGGGTGGCTTATAAATGATTGATCGCTAAAAGAGAAGGTTTAAAATGTCCAGAAGAATTTCCCCGGCATGGTAGCCGGCTTTAGCGTTGGCGTCTCCGATTCTTTTTCCACTGCTGTTTGTAAAGAACCGCCGATATAAGCAAAACGTTGAAACGTCCCGGAATTTAAATAACGCGCGCATGGAAAAGGCGACAGGGCTTGAACTGCCTGAGCTTGAGCAGTTTGAGGTAACCGTGCTTCTGGAACAAAGTGCCGCCCCGGGGTTTCTGGGAGCCCCGGGTGTCTCCTATGCAATCAAAACCGATAAGGGGTCTATCCTCTTTGATCTGGGATTCGGTCCTGAGATGCCGGCGTTGGCCCACAATGCAGCAAAACTCAAATTTAAACTTGATCAGGTTGACGCACTGGTCATCTCCCACCTGCATCCGGATCATATGGGGGGCTTTAAAGCCGCCCGAAAAAATCGGATCGCCATTCCCGGTGAATGGGGCAATCCCGATGGGATGGTCTGTTTTGCCCCGGAGAGGGTTGATGCCCAAGGGTTTGAAACCCGTGTTGTTCAAAGTCCCAGGATGCTGCCGGCAGGCATTGCCTCCACAGGCCCTTTGGCCAGAAGTCTTTTTCTTATGGGATGGACCGAAGAGCAGGCACTTGTGGCCAGGCTTAAAGGCAAAGGGCTGGTCGTGATTACCGGATGCGGCCACCCAACCATCGAAACCATCGTTCAGATGGTAAAGCACATTTCCGATGAACCGATCTACGCCATTGGCGGCGGGCTTCACTTTCCTGTTACCGACAGCCCCCTTCGCAAACCCGGCCTTAAAGTCCAGATGATTTGGGGGACCGGAAAACCGCCGTGGCAGAAAATCACAAAACAGGATCTTGACCACACCATTGATAACCTGAACACTATCAATCCCAGGCAGATATTGCTTTCGCCCCACGATACCTGTCATTATGCGCTGCAAAGATTTAAACGTTCGCTTAACGGCCAAACGCATATTCTTGAATCCGGTGTGACGTATTCGCTTTAAACGGCGGCCGGATCAGGTGGGATTGCGAATCGCAACACGATAAAAATCAAATCCAACAAAAGAGAAACTTGTCCCGGCCCAACTTTCTGTATAGAATGCTTAGATTAAGTATTCAAACACAAAAGGCGAAAAAACGGTTTGCGACCGTTATAAGGATAACTGACTGATGAGAATATGGCCCCTATTTTTAAAGGCGCCTCAATACCTTAGTTTCTGGATGCTGGTGGATACTGCATATGTTTTTTTGCTGTTCTTTTTTTTGCATGCCATTATTCCATTAAGCTTTTCTAAATTTATTTTTGTTCATTTTCTGGCCATAGGTGTCGGGTCCATGGTGATGTTTACCGGCTTGGGCGCGGGTATTCTCTGGATACCGGTTTTGACCTTTCTGGACATCAGGCCTTCTGAGGCAGTTGCCATTTCTATATTTACCCAGATTGCCGGTAAAGGAACCGGTTCTCTGACCTATTTTTTTAATGGTATGGTCGATGTGAAAACGGCAGTTGCCTTTATTCCCATGGCGCTGACAGGCGTGACCCTGGGCTTTTTATCCAGTTTTTGCATCTCCAGGGGATATGAACAGTTTTTGCTGTACATTTTTGTGGCTATTGCGGCCTATCTTCTGATCCGGACCATTCAATCTTTAAAAAGTCCGGTTCCGGTTATTGACGCATTGCCTGTGATCCCTGCGCCTATCATCTATGCCAAAAGTTATCCTGTGGTCATTTTGTCTTCATTTTTTACGGGACTGCTGAGTATCGGTAATACGGATTGGCTTATCCCCCATATGACCCTGAAACTCAAAATGCCGACCTCCCGGGCTGTGGCCACCAGTCTACTGATCATGTTTGTGACCATTCTGTTTTATCTATGCCTGACCTGTATCAGTGTCTGGCAAGGGTATTCTTCCTGGCCCCACGGCACCCATCTGTTGTTTGCCACCTGCAGCGGGGTGATCCTGGGCGGGCAGATCGGTACCCGCCTGGTTCGTATTCCATGGTTTGAACGCTACCAGAAACATACATTTATTGTGTTGCTGGGCGTCTCCATCGTTCATTTACTGTTTTAAAATAAGTCGGAAGTTAAAATTCGTTCAAAAGGACATCAAGGTATATGCAAGAGCAAGATAAACCCGATCGCATGGGTAGAGGAAAATGGATACAGATGTTGGTTCTGGCCGGGGTCGCCCTGGTTCTGGTAAAGGTGTTTGCACCTGTTTCACCGTCCCCGCCTGTCCCGGCCGCAACGCCGGAGGACTGTCTGGCATTTGTATACGCAGATGAAAAAAACCTTCACATTCTCGAAGGCCCCAGGCCCCCGGGCAATATTCTTCATGATATTGCCCCCCTCATCTGCAGAGGGCGAAAGGTGTTTGACAATCTGGTCTCCATGGGAGAAGCCATCTCGCCCGGAACCGTGACCTTGAAAGTCGTCGTTGAATATAACGGAGAGATCATCTCCACCGACGTTCAGGAGACCAGCATTGACTCCCGGCGTTTTTTAAACGAGTTGATCGGGATCTTTAACATGAGTGACTTCACATCCTGGAACCGGGAAGACGAAAACGCTGTGTTTACTTATACAGTCCGTTTTGGCCGCTGAAACGAATTTTATAAAAATAGCATAAAAAATGGGGAGGTGCCGTAGCGGCACCTCCCTCTATTTTGAGTGAGCAACCAGCGAATGGTTTATATCATACTGCGCAGTTTTTTAAGAATGTTGATCGCTCGTTTGGAAATGTAGACGGTCTCGGCAACATCATCATCGCCCGAAGCGTATACGGTTACGCCGGGAAGGTTGATTTTTCTGCCCTTAACTTCCATGTAGTCTGCGCCCAGCGGAAAGGTGACAATGCCACCCACAGTAAGCACATCGTTTTCCACATCGATTTTATAGTTGCTGGTCACATCTTTGATGTCCACATAGAGTGTGTCGGTGGCACGATCAAGACTTACGCCCATGACATCGGCCACGATTTTTGCAAGCTCGGTGTTATCGATAGTGCCTTTGATATCAATACCGTAGGACCAGACCGGTACAGTGCCGGCGTCATGACCGTGGGAGGTCCAGCCGATGGCGGTATAGTTTGTGCTGACGAGCCGGGCCAGTGCGTAGCTTTGGCCGACGCTGCCAGAGAGGTCCATGATCTCCTGGGCCACTTCAGGTGTGCAGGTGATACCCCAGTAGTCCGTCAATCCGGCGATAATACCTGCTGTGGTCCAACCCAGATCGCTACCGTTGATTTTGTCAACCAAGGCATTGGCGGACATGGTCATTCCCCGCAGGGGATCAAGGAGTTCGTCTTCGCCCAGGTCAGTGTAGCTCAGGCCGTAGTTGCCGATGGTCATACCGCCGGTATTGTGGTCTGGAAAGGCCAGAACAATGGTGTTCCCGTCCTGCTTGGCAAAGTCCACGGCGACTTTAACCGCCTCATCAAAGGCCAGAAAATCGGTCAGCATATACTTGGGGTCGTTGTTGTGCCCGGCCCAGTCCACCTGGGACCCTTCCACCATAAGAAAGAACCCGTCGCGATCCTGGGAGAGTAGTTCAATGGCCTTTGCGGTCATATCGGCAATGGCCGGCTGGGTGGGATGAAGGGTTTCACGATCTATTTCAGGGTCCATGTGGCTGTCGTCAAACATCCCCCAGGCTTTGCCCGTGGTCAGGGCTTCCATGTCATCCTTATTATCAACGAACTGGTAACCACGGTCCAGAAGTACCTGTATGAGGTTTTGACCGTCCTCGCGTTTTGGTGACCAGGTGTCGCCGAAGGTGGTGGTGTAGTCTTCGGAGATCAAGTGACGGGCGCCGCCGCCGAAGACCACGTCGATATTGTTGTAGACTTGGTGTTCGATGATGTCGTTATCCCAGCCGCGGTCCTCAATGTGGCAGGAGAAACCTGCCGGTGTGGCATGACTGATACGGCTTGTGGCCACAAGGCCGGTGGCTTTGCCGTCCAGTTTTGCCGCCTCCAGAACGGATGCTACAGGCGCATAGGGCTCTGCTGTGGGCTCAACGCTTGGCAGAAGATCCGATGTGCGGGGGCCGACGCCCAAAAAGCGTACAGTGGTTTTGTGACCGGTGGCAAAGGCAGTGGATGCTGCCGCAGACCCGGTGATCACAGAGTTGGCCATGTGGATTTTAACGCTGCCGCCCTGCATGCTGTCCACCTGAAGGGCCTCTCCCTTGTACCACCGGGCCAGGGTCTGGACAGATTCATCACAACCGTCGGGAATCAGAACGATCACATTTTTGTTCCGGTGATGTTGAAAATTACCGCGTGCCATGGCATTCGGCGCCAAAAGCGCCATGACCGCCGCGCCCACTGCTAAATGTTTTACAAACTTACGCATGTCTCACTCCTTGCAAAAACTTTCTAGTAAATATAAAAAAAATACGGTATTGCCCTACACATCTCATCAGGCTCTTTTGGCCCTTAATGCAGGTACCGCTAAGCCCCTATGTTTGAGGATAAAATATACCAGAAGGGTTTTTGGCAGGTTAGGCGTTGACTAGTAAATGGTTAATTAAAGTTAGGAAATTGGGAAAAAATTAACATAAAACAGCCGGTTTATTTCTTTTCAAGTCCCTTGGGGGGTGGGGGTACCGGCAGGGGCAGGGGCGCGCTCTGGCTCTTGCCGTCCACCACGCGGATCTCTTTGAGGTTGGGATAAAGGGTGCCAATAAAATCAAGATAGAGTTTGCGGCGACTTGCAACGGGGTGTTGCCGATAGCCTTCCAGCCGGGCAAGGAACCGGGAAACCTGGCCTTCGGCTTTAAGGATGCTTTCGCGTTTGCTGGCCCGGGCGCTTTGCAGCCGTTCATCCGCATAGGTCCTGGCTTCGGGCACCACCCGGTTGTAGTAGCCCTGGGCCTCATTGAGCACCTGATTTTTTTTGACTTTGGCGTTGGTTACCTGGTTGAATGCCGCTTCGACATTCTCAGGCGGCGACATACGTTCCATTTCTAGAAAAGAGATGTTGATCCCCGTATCAAGCGGTTCGATTTCGGTTTTTAAGACCTGGAGCAGTTCAAGTTCGATCTGTTTCTTACCAAAGGTGAGAATTTCATCAATCCGCCGTCCGGCCAATTGTCGAACAATGATCGCGGCTGCCGTGCGCTCGATAAAGTATTCGCTTTGTTTGTGTTTCATCAAGTATTTTACTGGATCACCCACGGTGTATTTGAGCATCATGTTGACAGCCACAATGTTATTGTCGCCGGTAATGCAATATGGATCTATCTCGGTCTCAAAGGCAAACGCATTGCCCCGGGACTCGGTGATGGGTTTGTTTTTTTCTCGTATAAAATCGGATAAATGCATCGTTTTAACCTGTTTGACAGGGATGCAGCACACCTCATCCACCGGCCAGGGCAATTTGTAGTGAAGCCCGGGAGGGACAGCGGGATGCAGGATGGCCCCCATGCGCATGACCACTCCCACCGAATCTTTGTCGATCTTATAAATGCCGCTGAGCAGATACGCGACTAAAAGGACCAGCATTAACCACTTAAGATAGATGAACACAAGCTGTCTGAGAGCACAATAAACTGCCTGCCTGATCCCGCCTTGGTTCATCGGTTTTCCTTGTCCGGGTTCAGGCCCAGGTATTTAAACAGTGGCGATTCAGGCGAGAGGATCAATGTTGTGTCTTTGCCCAGAATCTCACTGTAGGTGTCCAGGGACTGGAGGAACTCATAAAACTCCGGGTCTTGTCCGTAGGCCTCGGTGTAGATCAGCATGGCCTGTCGTTCGCCTTCTCCTGCCAGCACCAGGGCTTGTTTGTCCGCCTCTGCCTTGATCTCCCGGGCTTCCTTATCCGCCTTGGCCATCAGACGTCCTGCCACCTCGGCCCCTTCGGCCTTGATTTTATCCGCCTCCTTGCGCCGTTCGGATTTCATGCGGTCATACACGGCCTGGACAACAGCCGACGGATAGGCCAGGCGTTGAACCCCTATTTTTACAATGTGGATGCCGTAGCGTTCCCGGGCCTGCTGATTGGTGACCTTGACCATATGGTGTTCGATTTCAGACAGCTTGACCTTGTCGGGGGCTGTGTTGATAATATCTTCATCGGTGTAATCCCCTAAAACGATGCTCAGCCGGGAATTGACCATGTCGCTGATTTTTTGAACGGCGTTGGGCACATCGCCCACAGACTGGAAAAAGGCCAACGGCGTGTCCACGGTCCAGGCCACAAAGCAGCTTATAATGATGGGTTTTTTGTCCCCTAAGAGCAGCTGGGTCGGTGCGGTTTCAAACACTCCCACCCGGCGGTCAAAACGGTTCACCTGTTCGATCCCCCCTGGCAATTTAAAGTGAAGACCGGCCTTTTGAAGGGTTCTGACCGGTTTTCCGAACTGGGTGATGATCACCACCTCATAATTTTTGACGGTATAGCAGCACAGGCCCGCTAAAATGCCTATGAACACAATTAACAACGGCCAGAATCGTACAAATTTCACCTGAAATCCTCCCGGGACATAAAATTTTCAAAATAAAGCATTCGGCCGTCGATGCCGCTTTTGGGGTCTATTAAAAACAATTCTTTGCCTTTCAGGTTTTTCACTGCGGCCCGCTGCCTAAGCATGATTTTTCCGATCTCTCCGCTTTTACGGAAGCCGGCCAACCGCATTTTATAATTTTCAGCCTCGCCCTGGGCCTGTTTGAGGCGGCTTCGGGCCATGCTCTGGGCTTTGCTCACTGCCTTGTGGGCTGCATTTCGGGTTTCGGGCAATTTGGTGTTGTAGTATTGCTGGGCCTGGTTCAGGCTCTGTTCCTGGTTTTGGTAAGCGGCCACCACATTTTCGTAACTTGCGGCAATATCTTTGGGGGGGTGCAGATCCCGAAGGCAGAATGAAACAATCTCTAATCCGGCATTCATCTCATCAAGCCTGTGTTGCAGATCTCTTTGGGCGACAGCCGTCCATTGCCGACGGTCAAATAACGCGATATCATAATAATTTTTACTTACAAAGGTCTGTGTGAGAATTCGGTTGGCCTCATATTCGAGCAGCCGGTCGGCAGAACCGCTGCGGTAGGACAGGTAATAGTCCTGGGGGCTTTTAATGCGATAGTGCAGGATCAGGTAGGGTAAAAACAAATTGTTGTCCCCCGAAATAAATGTGGTGGTGTCACCGTGATCAATCTGCCAGATCATGGGCGTATTTGCGTCAGCCGTGTTTCCAGCGGCCAGGGAGAAAAGGCGGCGGCTCCGGACCCGGTGGACCTGGTCAACGGGCCAGGGCATCTTCCAGTGCAGCCCGGGTTCCATCACCCGATCCGGTTCAACGATCTGCCCGAACCTGAGCACCAGGGCCTGCTCATCAATGCCCACCGTATAAAATATGCTCTGCAGAACACCCAGCACCAAAACAGTCACGGTGACACGTACCAGCCAACGGCGAAGGGATACAAGACGTATCGGGATTGATTCTATTCGTGCCCGGCCTTTATTGGAAAAAGAAAAATACTGGCTGACAGCGGCCAAGAGCCGGGTGTATGTCCGGGGCCGCAGGGCTGCCCGGCAAATGTCGGTGAAGCGGTATTCGGCGGTCAAACCGGTGCTGCCTTGAAATATGCTGATGGTCACATTGAGCAGCATCTCCACGGCAAAGGAAAAAATGAATAAAGCAATATAGACGCTGACCCAACGGTCGATATTATACCCGAAATAGTAGAGAATCAGGGAGAGGCCCGTGAGCAGGGATATGGCCATGTCCGCCTGGTTATGAAGGCTGTCGGCCCGCAATGCCGCAGAATCCTCTTTGCGGCCCATCATATCCTGGAACCGGTACAAGAAAAAGGAGCCAAAAGACAAGCCGATAAAGATGATGCCGGTGGCCAGCGGTCTTTCTATGGATGCGGGGGCGGTAAATATGGCCCGCCATAATATCAGCATTGATACCGTGAGCAGGACCAGGCTGATGAAACCGGCTGTTTTTAATTCTGTATCGACCTGGGGCAGCCAGCTAAAAAATGAGCCATTTGGGGGCAGGGCGGTGTCTCCCTTTTGGCGCGTTTTCTTTCGCTCCCGGCGGAAAACAGTGGTTAATACCAGCAGGGTGGTTGCGATATCTGAAAAGCTGTGCCATGCTTCGGAAAGCACCGCAATGCTGCCGGACAGAGAATAGAGTATAAATTTTAGCCCCGTGATCAGGGTGACCACGAGAAGCGAGATGGATGCCGCTTTAATTCTGTCTGTCATTTGTTCATCTGCTGTTGATCACTATTCATTCAATAAATTTTTATTTATAGGCAAAAGGCCGTAAACGGTAAAGTGCCAACGTTCTGTTCTAGTAGAGAACTAACAAAATCCGGACAAAAATAGATCATTGCACGGGCATTTCAATTATTATAAGGTATCTGGTAACCTTTCTGCGCCAGCGCGGTTATATCTGGATTGAATAATATGCGGTTAGATCAGTTAAATTCAGCCGGTCATTTTTGATAAAAATACCAAAGGAGAGACATTATGACATACGAAACCATCATTGCAGAAACCCTTGAAGGCCATGTGGCCTGTGTGACCCTGAACCGGGCCGAGGCGATGAACACCTTTTCCAGCCAGATGGCGCAAGATCTATATGATGCACTGAAGGCATTTGAAGCGGCCCCCGATGTCAGGGTGATTCTTATCAAAGGGGCGGGCAGGGCGTTTTGCGCCGGTATTGATGTCAATGAGCTTAAAGGCAAAACAACCCAACAATATCGTGAGTGGATTGAACGCATGGAAGCTCCGCTGGTGTTGATTTCTAAAATGCATACCCCGGTTATCGCCCAGGTCCACGGGGCTGCGGCCGCTAACGGTATGGGGCTTGTGGCGGCATCGGATCTGGCCATTGCCGCCGATAACGTTAAAATGGGACTGACCGCCATCAATGTGGGGTTAAACTGCGTGGGGCCGGTGATCCCCGTGGCCCGGTGTGTGGGGCAAAAAAAGGCTTTGGAATTGTTGCTTTACGGCGATTTGATTAAAGCCAAAGAGGCTTTGGAACTTGGGCTCGTTAATCGAATCGTACCCAAGGAGGAACTGGATGAGGCTGCCCTGGCCTGGGCCCGGGATCTGGCAAAAAAGAGTCCGGTGGCCGTAAAAATTGCCAAGTCTGCGTTTTATGCCTCCCGGGATATGCCCTATGACGCCCAGTTTGCCTATATGAACGAAGCCTTTGCCAGATTGTGCGATACAGATGATGCCAAAGAGGGAGTGGCCGCTTTTTTTGAAAAGCGACCGCCGGTATGGCAGGAGAGATAAACCGCCACAAAGATAGGATAAAGGTAAAGAGATTTGATGATTCATTGGATTAGAGCCATCCTCCGCGCCAGTTTCAATAGTCATGGGATGACCCTTGTCTTGGCATATATGCTGCTTTTGGCTGCCTCCACCGGGCTGATCTGCATTGCAGAACCCGCCGACAGCGCCCTGAACCACCCGGGCCAGGCCCTGTGGTGGAGCATCGTGACTTCAACAACGGTGGGATACGGGGATATGTATCCTGTTTCCTCCTGGGGAAAGGTGATTGCTGCAGTTTTACCTATGTTCATGGGAATTGGTCTTGGGGCGGCATTTATTACGCACATTGCATCGATTTTGATAGAGAGGAGAGACAAAAACATGCACGGGGAAACACCGTATAAAGGATCCGGCCATATTCTGCTGG
>Ga0193955_1001330_pt1 | contig 11766 bp, 10 predicted proteins | sample BB_6_MG_FD_140343 | JGI IMG/M metagenome (GOLD analysis project Ga0193955, IMG submission 140343) | Microbial mat bacterial communities from the Broadkill River, Lewes, Delaware, United States - BB_6_MG | ecosystem: Environmental > Aquatic > Freshwater > River > Microbial mats | place: USA... | reverse complement strand
GTCTGCGGCATGACACCATCATCAGCCGCTACCACAAGAATAACAATATCCGTTAACTTAGCACCACGTGCTCGCATCGCAGTAAACGCCGCGTGACCTGGTGTATCCAAAAAGGTAACCATGCCATTATCGGTTTCAACATGATAAGCACCGATATGCTGTGTAATACCACCGGACTCACCCGCAGCGACACGTGTGCGACGGATATAGTCAAGCAATGATGTTTTACCATGGTCAACATGGCCCATCACGGTAACGATAGGCGCACGTTCTTGTTCGTCACCTTCTGCGCCCTGCATACTTTCCAGCAGCGCCTCTTCAATTGCATTCTCTTGAAGCGGCTTAGCAATATGGCCCATCTCTTCAACAACCAATACAGCGGTATCTTGATCAATAACTTGGTTAATGGTCGCCATAGCGCCCATTTTAAACATTACTTTGATCACTTCAGCCGCTTTAACGGTCATTTTCTTCGCAAGTTCAGCAACAGTGATACTCTCAGGGATACTGACTTCATGCACTTTCGGCGCTTGAGGTTCAGTAAATCCGTGGGCATTATCATGCTTAGGTGCTGACTTTCGACCTTTAGATGCATTTCTTGAAATTTTACCGCCGCGGCGCTCGCCACCATTTTCAGAAAATCCACCACGCCCTCCCCCACGGGAGTTTTTAGTAGGCTTTTTATCTTCACCTCTAAAGGCGCGTTTTTTATTGTCTTGATCTTCCACTTTTTTCACCGGCTTACTTGGTGCTGCAGCAGGCTTAGCCTCAGGGGCTTCCTTAACGGACGGAGCCGCAACAACTTCAACTTTTGCCTTTAATTCAGCCTCTTCCTTGGCTTTTTGTTCAGCAGCTTCGCGTGCTTTCTGCTCAGCTTCTTTTTGTGCAGCGGCCTCTTGCTTTAGTCGCTCTTCTTCTAAGCGCTGCTGCTCTTCTGCTGCTTTACGTGCAAGTTCTTCTGCCTCTAGCGCTTCTTGAGTTTTAGACTCGCCTTCAACTTCAGAACGCTTAACATAAGTGCGGGTTTTACGAACTTCTACGTTAACCGTTTTCTTCTTGCCCGACGCACCAGCAACTTTGAGCTGAGAGGTTGTCTTACGCTTCAAAGTGATTTTTTTAGGTGAGGTGACGCTTTCATCCTCTTCACCGTGTGAACGTTTAAGGTGCGTTAGGAGCGTTTGGCGCTCTGATTCAGAGACCATTGATTCTTCTTTTTTACCTGCGATTCCCGCTTCCTGCATCTGCGCTATCAAACGCTCAACGGGAACACCAACCACATCGGCAAGTTGTTTAACAGTGACTTCTGCCATATTGGTATATCTCCTCCGTTGAATTAGGCTTCATCCGCGAACCATGGTGCACGCGCAGTCATGATTAACTCTGCAGCCTTTTCTTCGTTCATACCTTCAATCTCAAGAAGCTCTTCAACAGACTGCTCTGCCAAATCTTCCATGGTAATCACGCCTTTAGCCGCCAGCAGGAACGCTAAGTGCCGTTCCATACCTTCCATTTCCAGCAGATCATCCGCTGGTTCGGATTTCTCGAGCTGCTCTTCGTTGGCTAGCGCCATATTCAATAGAGCATCTTTTGCACGAGTACGAAGCTCATTTACTATATCTTCATCAAAACCGTCGATTTGTAGCATCTCATCGACTGGTACATAGGCTATTTCCTCAAGCGTACTAAAGCCTTCTTCTACTAAAACTTCAGCGACATCTTCATCTACATCCAGATGCTTCACAAACACATCCATAACAGAGCCAATCTCTGACTGCTGTTTTGCAGCGGCATCTTCCTCAGTCATTACATTGAGTTCCCAGCCTGTCAGCTCAGACGCTAAACGCACATTCTGTCCGTTACGCCCAATGGCCATAGCCAAAACCTCTTGAGCAACCGCCACATCCATTGAATGATTCTCTTCTTCTATTACGATAGAAGCGACATCTGCAGGAGACATTGCGTTAATCACCAACTGTGCAGGGTTGTCATCCCACAAAATGATATCGACACGCTCACCACCCAGCTCATTAGACACTGCCTGAACACGTGCGCCACGCATACCCACACAAGCACCTACAGGATCAATACGACCATCATTGGTCTTCACTGCAATTTTCGCACGAGAGCCTGGATCACGAGCAGCCGCACGGATCTCAATAACCTCTTCGGATATCTCTGGAACTTCTATACGGAATAGTTCAATCAACATCTCTTCACAGGTACGACTCAAAATCAGCTGTGGGCCACGCCCTTCTGCACGCACTTCCGTTAATACCGCACGTACTCGGTCACCCATACGAAACATTTCACGAGGCAACACGTTATCTCTAGGCAATAAAGCTTCAGCATTGTTACCTAGGTCTACGATAATATTATCGCGTGTAACTTTTTTGACACTGGCCGAGATCAACTCTCCTAGGCGCTCTCGATAAAGTTCAACAACTTTTGTCCGCTCTGCTTCACGTACTTTCTGTACGATCACTTGCTTGGCGGTTTGTGCTGCAATACGCCCAAAAGCGACAGACTCAACCTGCTCTTCATAAATATCACCCGGCTTTAGTGCAGGATCAATCTCTTCAGCTTCTTGCAGGGTCAACTCAGTTCCCAGCAAGGGAACGTCATCGTTACTTACCACTTTCCAACTACGGAAAGTTTCGTAACCACCCGTCGCGCGATCAATAACCACACGAATTTCGGCATCTTCGTCATAACGTTTTTTAGTTGCTGTTGCCAATGCTAGTTCAATTGCTTCGAAAATGACGTCTTTCGCAACGTCCTTTTCATTAGATACCGCTTCTGCAACCAGTAGGATCTCTTTATTCATGCTACTGCCTCGCCTATTCCTCGAAAGTGCTTCTTAAAACTGTGGAACAACCTGCGCCCTGTCGATTAAATCAATCGGCAACAAGAACTCTTCATCATCCACAACCAGCAAAATATCGTCCCCTTCTACCCCATTAAGAACGCCTTTAAAATTGCGTCGTCCTTCAAATGGAATACGAAGTTTGATTTGTACTTTGTTGCCCTGATAAGCAGCAAACTGTTCTAATTTAAATAGAGGCCTATCCATACCAGGAGATGAGACCTCTAAAACATATTCACCACTAATTGGGTCTTCTACGTCCAGAATACCGCTTATTTGATGACTTACCGCAGCGCAATCATCGACACTTACACCATCTTCTTTATCAATATAGATGCGTAATGTGCTATGCCTGCCCTGTGATATATAGTCCATCCCCCAAAGCTCACACCCCAAAGAGTGCACAATAGGCTCTAACATATCCTGTATTAACTTCAGCTTCGCTGACACTAACCAACCCCAATAACATTTAGCAGAAACAAAAAATGGGCCCATTGGACCCATTTCTGAAAAATAAAAATCACATACCTACGAAAAAGCCCCTTAAAAGGGGCCTTCGAAAATATGGTAGCGGGGGCTGGATTTGAACCAACGACCTTCGGGTTATGAGCCCGACGAGCTACCAAGCTGCTCCACCCCGCATCAGAAACAGGGGCGTATTATACATACAATACACTCCCGCTGCAAACAAATATGGTGCCCAAGGCCGGACTCGAACCGGCACAGCCGTAGGCCACTACCCCCTCAAGATAGCGTGTCTACCAATTCCACCACTTGGGCATAAACTTCAACAACAGATATTAAAAGACTACTCGGTTTTAGGTATATCTGTTTCTGCAGCACTTGGAGCTTTTTCAGCTTCAAGAGCTGGCAACGCTGAACTCTCTTCGATCACTTCAACAGAAGGTATTCCAGCATTACCAACAGATGCAGCTTGTTGCTTAGCGTATACAGCCAAAACAAAACTTGTCACAAACAAGCCTGTTGCCAAAACCGCTGTCATACGGCTCAGGAAATTACCTGTTCCCTGGCTTCCAAACACGGTTTGAGAAGCTCCGCCACCAAACGCAGCACCCGCTTCAGCACCTTTACCCTGTTGAAGCAATACTAGAGCAATAATGCCAGCAGCAAGCAACACATGCGAAGCAAGAACAAGAGTTTCCATATTATTTACCACCTACTATAGCGTTTGCGCAATGATCGCAAATCACCAAAAATTCTTCTAACTTCAATGAAGCCCCGCCAACGAGACCCCCATCAATATCTGTCTGCGCAAAGATCTCAGCAGCTGTACTAGCATTTACACTACCACCATATAAAATGGAGATATTCTGCGCAGCTGCTTCGCCCGCCAGTTTCACCAAAAGCGAGCGAATAAGCGCATGAACCTCTTGGGCCTGTTGTGGCGAAGCGGTCTGCCCCGTACCAATAGCCCAGACTGGCTCATACGCAACAACAAGAGACTCAAACTCTACCACATCTAATAGGCTAGTTCCCGCTAAAACCTGTGCTGAAATTACCTCTTCCAGCTTTCCAGAAGCTCTTTGCTCTAGCGTTTCTCCAACACACAGAATTACTTTCAGATCACAATCAATAGCTGCTTTGACCTTCTTTGCAATCTGGCCATCAACTTCTGACAATAACGCTCTGCGTTCAGAGTGACCAACCAAGACATATTCACAGCCTACGTCTTGAAGGATCTTCGGGGATAACTCACCCGTATAAGCACCCGAGGTTTCAAAATAAACATTCTGAGCGCCAACTTTTGCGCCTTTAATCTGACTAGATACAGTCAGCAAATAAGGAGCAGGTGGACAGACAACAACATCAATAGCATCAGGTAATACAGCTCGATTTACACCAGAAACGAAGTCATTAGCAAACTCTAGACTCCCATTCATTTTCCAGTTACCAGCGACTATTTTCTGACGCATTGCCACCCTCCACAAAAGAGGCGCAGATATTAACCGAGTTAGTCCTGAGTGACAAGCGCTTCTAAAGCATTTCTTACTTCTTCAGCTAGCTCTTTACAAAGTTTCTCAATAAAGCACTTATCTTCGCCTTCAATCATAACGCGCACAACAGGCTCCGTACCAGAAGGCCTTAGCAATACCCGACCAGAATCACCTAATTGAGATTCTGTATCTTTTACAGCGCTTTGAACAGCATCAACCCCCCTCAGATCAACTCTTTTGGGCATTTTTACATTAATCATAACTTGCGGCATCTTACTCATCCCGCACTTCAAATCATGTAGTGACTTGCCTGTTTCACGCATCGCTCTAAGCACTTGCAAGGCTGATATGATACCATCACCAGTACTGGTGAGATGGCGACAAACTATATGTCCAGAACTCTCTCCACCCAAGATCCAGTCCTGCTCAGCCAAGGCCGCCATAACATAGCGATCACCAACATCAGCACGAATAAAAGGCACGTTCATCTCATTCATTGCTCTTTCAAACCCGAAGTTGGTCATCAATGTGCCAACCACGCCTCCGGTTAAAGCTTCTCGTCCATGCATTCTCTGCACAATAATGAAGAGCACTTCGTCGCCATCGATTACTTCGCCTAAATGATCCACCATGATCAAGCGATCGCCATCACCGTCCAGCGCAATACCTAAGTCGGCTTTTTCCGCCACGACAACCTTTTGAAGCCGCTGTGGCGCAGTTGCACCACACGCTTCGTTAATATTGAGACCATCAGGCGCGGAAGCTACTTCAATAACGACGGCCCCTAACTCCCTAAGCACCTCAGGAGCCACATGGTAAGTAGCACCATTGGCACAATCCAACACGATTTTCAGTCCACTCAGACTAAACCCCAACGGCACCGTAGATTTACAAAATTCAATATATCTCCCCGGCGCATCAGGAACTCGACGAACTTTACCTAAGCTGGCAGAGTCCACTGTTGTCATGACCAGATCCATCTGTGCCTCTATTGCGTGCTCTAACGCGTCCGGGAGTTTAGTACCTTCTGTAGAGAAAAACTTAATGCCATTATCGCCAAATGCATTATGGGATGCAGAAATAACAATCCCTGCATTCGCCTGAAATGTTCGCGTCAAATAAGCGATTGCTGGAGTAGGCATTGGTCCTGTTAACAGAACATCAACCCCTGCTGCCGACAATCCAGCTTCTAATGCAGATTCAAACATATATCCAGAAATTCGCGTATCTTTTCCAATCAGGATTTTACTATGCCCCTCTCGAGCAAACACCTTACCTGCCGCCCAACCCAACTTCAGCATAAAATCCGGCGTAATCGGAAACTGCCCTACTTTTCCACGAATACCATCTGTTCCAAAATACCTTTTACTCATAACTTACCCGCTTTTCTTGCATTACAGACTCAGTCATTCTGACCACATCGACAGTTTCGGCTACATCATGCACTCGGAGTATTTTAGCGCCTTTCATGACAGCAATAGCTACCGTTGCCAACCCTCCGGCCAAACGCTGATCAACTTCCTTATCTAGCACGCCGGCTATCATACTTTTCCTAGATGTACCTACCATTAGTGGCAACCCAATCGTATTCAGTTGTTCCAAACGATTCAGCAGCGTCAGATTATGCTCCAAGGTTTTACCAAATCCAAAACCGGGATCCAATATGATACGATCTTTTGGGATACCCGCTTGTATACAAGCTAAAATACGCGCCTCAAGAAAAGCTGTAACGTCGTGGAGAATATTCTCATACTCAGGATGCTCCTGCATGGTTTCAGGGTTCCCCTGCATATGCATGAGGCATACGGGCAATCCTGCTTCGACTGCAGCTGCAAGCGCCCCGCTCCGCGTCAAAGCACGCACATCGTTAATTAAACCCACACCGTGGGAGGCCGCTTCTTTGATCACTTGTGCAGAGCTACTATCTACTGAAATTACAATATCCAGCTCTCTGTTTAACACCTCGACCACCGGCAATACTCTGTCAAGTTCCTCTTGTAGAGATACGGCTTGTGCACCAGGGCGAGTCGACTCTCCTCCTACATCAATAAGGGTCGCACCTTCATCCACCATCTCAGCCGCTTTTACTAAAGCCCTGTCAACAGAGAGTTGAGAGTTATTATAGAGGCTTCCACCATCGGAGAATGAATCAGGAGTAACATTCAGAATGCCCATGACATGAGCATGATTTAAGTTAAGTGTTTTTTTACCACATTGTAGCTGCATGACTTTCTACCAAAAACAAAAAAGACCGGATGTAGCACACCCAGTCTTTTTATACTCAAACTACCAAACTATACAGCCTTGCCATTTCCATCAGACTCAGGCTCATCCGGTTCTTGATTTTCCAGCTGTTCTGAATCTATTTCATTGACGTCAGCTTCTGAAACTGGACTAGGTTCGTCACCTTCAACATCATCTGTAGGTGACTGGTCTTGGTCATCTACCCACCCCTCGGGATCAGAGACAGGCTGCCTAGCCATCAATTGATCAATCTGTTCGCTACTAATCGTTTCATATTTAATGAGCGCTTGAGTCATCGACTCTAGTATATCTCGATTTTCTTCCAAGATAGTCTGAGCCCGAGCATAACATTCATCAATGATACGCCTAACTTCAGCATCAATCTGTCGCTGAGTCTCTTCTGCGAGCGGTTTAGCGCCCTGCCCATACCCACGCCCAAAGGGATCACCCTCTTCATCATCATAGAGAAGCGGCCCCAATGTTTCAGACAACCCCCATTTAGTGACCATATTTCTAGCCATGGAAGTAGCACGCTGAATATCGTTTGATGCCCCCGTAGTTACACCTTCTTTACCTAGCGTCATCTCTTCAGCAATTCGCCCACCATACAGGGAGCAAATATTAGATATAATAGTTTCACGGCTATAACTGTAACGGTCTTCGGTTGGCAAGAACATCGTCACGCCCAGCGCTCTGCCTCGTGGAATAATCGAAACTTTATAAACAGGATCATGCCCAGGTACTAGACGCCCAACAATCGCATGCCCCGACTCATGGTAAGCGGTATTTAAACGCTCTTTATATGACATCACCATAGACTTGCGCTCAGCACCCATCATGATTTTGTCTTTAGCACGCTCAAACTGATCCATACCCACTGTGCGTTTATTCTCACGTGCAGCAAACAGTGCTGCCTCATTCACCAAATTTGCCAAATCCGCACCCGAGAAACCTGGCGTACCACGAGCGATCAACTCAGGCTTAACATCATCAGCAATAGGCACCTTACGCATATGCACTTTGATAATCTGCTCTCGGCCACGAATATCAGGCAATCCAACGTGAACCTGACGATCAAATCGTCCCGGACGCAATAGCGCAGGGTCTAACACATCAGGACGGTTAGTCGCAGCAATGACAATGATACCTTCTGTACCTTCAAAACCATCCATTTCAACAAGCAACTGGTTAAGCGTTTGTTCGCGCTCATCATTACCACCACCCATACCAACACCACGATGGCGTCCAACAGCATCAATTTCATCTATAAAAATGATACAAGGAGCATGTTTTTTAGCCTGCTCGAACATATCTCGAACACGAGACGCACCAACGCCCACAAACATTTCAACGAAGTCTGAACCGGAGATTGAAAAGAAGGGAACTTTAGCTTCACCTGCGATAGCTTTTGCCAATAACGTTTTACCCGTACCCGGACTGCCCGCCATTAATACACCTCGCGGGATATGTCCTCCAAGACGCTGAAACTTGCCTGGATCTCGAAGATAATCGACTAACTCTTTGACTTCCTCTTTTGCCTCTTCAACCCCAGCGACATCTTCGAACGTTGTTTTAATCTGATCCTCACCCATCATTCGAGCCTTAGACTTACCGAAAGACATTGGGCCACCTTTGCCACCACCGCCCTGCATCTGACGCATGAAGAACATGAAAATCGCAATAATGACCAAAATAGGGAAAGAGGCAACCAACAACTGCGTCCAAATACTTTGCTGCTCAGGCTGTTTGCCTTCAATAATGACATTATGTTGCAACAAGTCATCTACTAGTTTTGGATCCTGCAATGCTGGCCGTACCGTTTGAAAACGGTCCCCATTGGTTTTTTCACCGAAGATGGTGTATCCATCAATAACCACTTTGGATACACGGTCTGCTTGAACCTCAGCTACAAAGTCAGAATAGTTCAAGCGCCCCTGTTCAGCCTCAGCACCAAAGTTATTAAAGACCGTCAAAAGGACCGCCGCTATAACCAGCCAGAGCACCAAGTTCTTAGCCATATCGTTCAAAAGATAACCCTCTAATTAAACCTTCCTCAAACACCCCGGCTAAACTACACCAGATTAATGTGTTTGACTAACGAAACTCATTGATAACCATGACCTATAATATACACTTCTCGAGAACGAGCCCGAGAAGAGTCAGGCTTTCGTGTTACAACCTTCTTAAAGCTTGTACGTACATCTGCCAAATATTGATCAAAACCCTCGCCTTGAAACACTTTGGCAACAAACACACCATTTGGTTTCAAAACTTGCCGTGCCATATCTAAGGCTAGTTCCACCAAGTACATCGCTGCTGGCTGATCTATTGAGTTCATACCACTCATATTGGGGGCCATATCCGAAATTACAAGGTCTGCCAAATCTTCGCCCATCACCGAGAGGATTTCATTAAGGACAGCCTCCTCTGTGAAGTCACCCTGCACAAACTCAACACCCGCCATGGAGTCCATGGGTAATATATCGGAAGCGACGACCCGTCCACTTTCCCCAACAAGTTCCGCTGCAACTTGCGACCAACCTCCAGGCGCTGCACCTAAATCAACCACCATCATACCTGGCTTAATAAGGCGATCCTTTTCCTGCAGCTCAAGCAACTTAAAACTAGCTCTTGAGCGATAGCCTTTCTCTTTTGATAATTTTACATAATGGTCATCGAAATGTTCTTTCAACCATTGGCCACTACTTTTTGATCTGGACACGAATTTATCTCTATTGTTTTACGCTGGGCGGCTCTCAGGTAGAATAGATCTTTTAGCACGTGGCAAATGCCACCTAACCTGAGAATCCTATTTTAGTATGAGCCTGACGCCCGAGCAAAAGAAACAGTACCGCACTATCGGTCACAACCTAAACCCTATCGTTACGGTTGCAGGTAAAGGACTGACAGAAAATATTCAATTAGAAGTAGACCGCGCCTTAGAAGATCACGAGCTAATCAAGGTGAAGTTTGCTGTTGGAGATCGTGAGATTAAAAAACAGCTAATCAAAGAACTTTGCACCATCGTTGAAGCCACTATCGTACAAGAAATTGGCAATATTGCCTTAATCTACCGACCTTCGATTGATCCTAACCCTAAACTATCCAACCTGCTCCGCTAATAATAAAAGGCCGCCCGAGGGCGGCTTTTTAACTTTCAAGATTATAGGTGCAAAACCTCTTCAATCTCGTATTCAACGATGCCCTTAGGTGTTTGAATACCCGCGACATCACCTTCAGACTTGCCAATTAAACCTCGTGCAATCGGGGAATTAACAGACAATTTTCCAGACTTAATATCAGCCTCATCATCACCGACAATTTGATAACGAACAGATTCGTCCGTTTCACAATTAATAATGACAACGGTTGTTCCAAAGATGACCTTACCTGAATGCGGGATGCTTTTTACATCAATCACCTGAGCATGAGAAAGTTTCCCTTCAAGCTCCTGAATGCGACCTTCAATAAACCCCTGTTCTTCACGCGCCGCATGATATTCAGCATTTTCTTTCAAGTCACCATGCTCTCGCGCTTCTGCGATTGCCTGAATAACTCTCGGCCGATCTGTGCTTTTGAGCCGATCTAACTCTGCACGTAATGCTTGTTCACCGGCGGCCGTCATAGGTACTCGACTCATATCTATCTCCTTAGTGAAGGTCTTGAAGGCGGCGTACAACTTTTTCTTCGCCATATTCAAGTGCCATCACAATTGCCTCAGCACCTGCCAGCGTAGTGGTATAAGGAATTTTATGCTGTAGCGCGCTACGACGTATTTCAGCCGAGTCAGCGATCGCCTTACGCCCTTCTGTTGTATTGACTACGTAAACAATTTCACGATTCTTAATCAAATCGATAACATTAGGACGCCCTTCTGTCACCTTGTTTACCGTATCCACATCAAGGCCATTTGCCTTCAGAAACGCTGCTGTTCCACCTGTAGCAACAAGTGAGAAGCCAAGATTAATCAGCGACTTAGCCACAGGCAAAGCACCATCCTTATCAACATTTCTTACAGAAATGAAAGCCCGCCCTGGCGTAGGCATTTTTTCACCAGCACCAATAGTAGCCTTCATGAAAGCCTCACCAAACGTTTCACCAGTGCCCATAACCTCACCAGTAGACTTCATCTCAGGCGACAGGATAGGGTCAACACCTTGGAACTTGTTAAATGGAAAGACGGCTTCCTTCACATGATAAAACGCTGGGATAATCTCTTTCGTGAAACCAATTTCAGCCAATTTCTTGCCCGTCATCACCAAAGCAGCCACTTTCGCAAGAGATACACCGATACACTTAGAAACGAAAGGCACTGTTCGAGATGCACGTGGATTGACCTCAATGACATAAATTTCGCCATCTTGGTACGCAAGCTGAGTATTCATCAGGCCTACCACGCCAAGCTCTAAGGCCATCTTCTTCACTTGCTCGCGCATCTCATCCTGCACATCAGAAGGCAGGCTATATGGAGGGAAGGAGCACGCCGAGTCACCGGAATGAACACCCGCTTGCTCGATATGCTGCATGATGGCTCCAATCACGACCGTTTCCCCATCACAAACCGCATCAATATCAACTTCTACAGCTGCGTTTAAGAAGTGATCCAGCAAGACAGGCGCGTCGTTAGAGACTTTTACCGCCGTATTCATATAACGGCGCAGCTCTTCCTCTTTGTAGACGATTTCCATAGCACGTCCACCTAAG
>Ga0193955_1001329_pt1 | contig 11774 bp, 9 predicted proteins | sample BB_6_MG_FD_140343 | JGI IMG/M metagenome (GOLD analysis project Ga0193955, IMG submission 140343) | Microbial mat bacterial communities from the Broadkill River, Lewes, Delaware, United States - BB_6_MG | ecosystem: Environmental > Aquatic > Freshwater > River > Microbial mats | place: USA... | reverse complement strand
TTTGGGCTGACCGGTATTGACCTCCCTTTGGGAGCCCTATTTTGATGCGGTTCCATCTCAGGGTCAGGATACCCGGCTGCCCCTTGTGTTTTTGGAGGGACCCCAGTGAAGCTTTCTGCCTTCTCTTTCAGGGAATTCAAAATCTCTTTTACGACAGCGTCCTGGCTCTTTTTTTTAAAAAACGGCATTTCCGTCTGCCCGGCCAGCCATGTGGATTCAAGGGCGCTGACACGCCCATCGCCGTTTTTTCCAATACCGGAAGTGGCGGCAACAGCATAGGCAAATTGAAGCAAGGCTGCCATATTTTTTTCTTTTCCGGATGCCTGACCCGGATTTTGATAAAATCTCACACCGGAACACACCCGGGAAGGGATATGCCATATATCCAGTAATTTTGATGCGATATGGGCGTCCGTTGCACCAAATTCATCCAGTTCCACAGTATGAAGGGGCAATTTTAATCTGGCTGCAGTCTGGAGGCATTTTCCAAATTCAAACGGATATTGAATCGCCAGAATCAACTTTCCGATACCATGAAGCAATCCGGCAATATACAATTCACCGGGATTGACATCCATATTCATGTTTGGATGGCCCAGACGCCTTGCGGCGTTGGCGCAGGCCCAGGAAAATGCCCAATAGGCCTGGACGTTAAATCCATCTATTTTAGGAATCTTTGGAAACAGGCCCTGGAAAAAATAGAGGTTAACAGAATTGATGGTCTCCTGCAGCCCGACACGGACAATGGCCGCGCGCAAACTGGACACTTCATCAACACCCTTAAAATAGGCTGAATTGGCCAATTCAAGAATCAAAGATAAAAGCCCTGGATCAGAATCAATGATCTTTACAAAATCGTCCACGTCAATGGCATCAATGGGCTTTCTAACCAGGGATATCAGCTTAGGCCCATTGGCCGGCATGGGCGGTATTTTGAATTTTGAATTTAATATGTCCAATGCAACGGCATTGGCAATGGTCTCTTCGCCCCGGTTTTGTTCTTGTGTCGTCATCTTCTTTCCTATCAATTCAAGTCATGTCGCTGGAAAATTATGATCCGAAAATAAATGAAGTGAATAGACTTTGGCTTTTTTTTCTGTGTACAGAAAAGCACAAAAAAATTTCAATTTCAAGAAGTTAAACTTTAATTTTATGGCGGGGCATCCCGCCCGATAAAAAAGCTGCCGGGAATACTCCCGGCAGCAAGAGAGAAGAGAGAAGGTGCCGCTTTCAGGCGGCGGTGACGTCCAGTGTCAAAAGGTACACCAGATTTTTTTGAAGGGTTTTATAAAGAATATTGTCAGCACCGTAATGCTCGGCCACAATGGACATTGACTGCTCATAGGAGAGAAGCGCCTTATCCCACTGCCCGGCCATGGTGTGCAAATTGCCCTGGTTGTTTAACAGCTTTGCCGTCAGACAATTTTTATTAAGCTTGTGCGTTAACGTAAGCGCCTGGTTCATATTTTTAAAGGCGGTATCAAACTTTCCGGCATTTCCGGCGGCCATGGCAGTTCGGTTCATAAACCCGATATCCTTGAGCATGGTTCGCAGACATTTTTTTTGTTTAGGCCGCATCAATCACATCCTGTGTCCATTCATTAATTTCTGATTCTTCGGGCTCTCCGTCAATTCTCAGGGACTCACACACAAGGCGTGCCCCAAGCTTTGCCAGGCGTTCTTCAAGGGCATCCACCGCGCCGCAGAAGTATTCATAGGAGGAATCTCCGCAACCGAAAACGGCAAATTTTTTGCCTGACAAATTAAGTTCCCCGTTCAGATTTTCATAAAAAGGGGCAAAATCTTCCTGAAATTCAATCTCATCGTCGCCCCAGGTGGAACTGCCAAGCAGGTACAGATCAAATGACTCATTAAGAATCTCCACACCCACATCAGACACGTTAATTTTTTTAATGGTATAATCCGCCTTGGATAGATCTGTTGAAATGATATCGGCAACAGATTCGGTATTTCCGGTGGTAGATCCATAGACGATCAGTGCGTTGCTCATAAGCCCTCCAAAATTAATAATTTAAGCGTTTCAATTTTAGGATTGGCTAACAATAGAAGTTTAAAAAAATCATGTCAAGCATTTTTTTAAAAATCTTTTTTTATGGGGACTTGTATTAAGTATTAGAAATTAAACAGAGGCAAAATAACAGCTATGGGTTGAATCCGGTCTATCATTGACCGGATTCAACCCATAAGGGAAACTAAGGAACTTAGTGGCGGCATAGGTTTTCAGACAAAACCAGTTGGCCGTAAATTTAAATCACGCCGGCCAGTTCGTGTTTCAAAGACCTGCCCATCAAGCGCTCGACGGTTTTTTCCACAGGACTGTTTTCAAACAAGACAGAATAGACTTCACAACAGATCGGCAAATCGACATCAAGCTTTTTGGACATATTATAAATGGACCGGGTGGTCTTGACCCCTTCGGCGACCATGCGCATTTCCGAAATAATGTCATCCAGGCACTTGCCCTGGCCAATTTGTTTGCCCACCGTATAATTTCGGCTTAAAAATCCCGTGCACGTCAGGAACAGATCGCCAACGCCTGCCAGCCCGGACAGGGTTAAGGGATCTGCGCCCAGACGGGTACCCAGACGGTTCATTTCCGTTAAGCCCCGGGTGATCAACGCCGCCCTGGGATTAAGCCCCATATTCATCCCGTCGCAGGCGCCTGCGGCAATGGCGATGACGTTTTTCATGGCCCCGCCGATCTGGGTGCCGACAATATCGTGGTTCACGTAGACCCTGAAATTGGGCCCGGAAAACACTTTCTGGATAAATTCAGCCACCTCATTTTTCTTTGCGGCCGCAGCCACAACAGTCGGCAACCCTGCCGCCACTTCCTTGGCAAAACTTGGCCCCGAGAGCACGCCGAAATTGTGGTCGGGCAGAAAATCTATAATTTCGGACAGGATATCGGTCATGGTCATGTGAGTTTTATTTTCAATCCCCTTGGACGCACTGACCAGGACAGTACCCGGGGAGATAAACGGTTTCATCTGTGTGGCCACGGCGCGCATGCAATGGGAAGGCACCACCATGAGCACGAGATCCTTTCCAGACACGGCCTTTTCAAGGTCATTGGTGGGTACAAGCTCCGGTGGCAAGTTAAACCCGGGCAAAAAACTTTTGTTTTCCCGGTGCAGGGTAATTTCCTCTTTTACCTCGGGCTCAAACACCCAGTGATCCAGGGTAAACCCTTTATCTGCAAGCAGTTTGGCAAGTGCCGTTCCCCAGGCACCGGCCCCGACAACGCCGATTTTTGTATTCATGATATCCATAGACGACTTTATTCCCACCCGTCCCGACAAATTTGCCTGGAAGGATTTTTGATTGAGTTGTTAAAATTAGGTTAGCAGTTATATATCACTTTTCAAAGAGATTCAACTTCAAACCCTTTAGATTGCTAATCCCTTACGCACCTCCTCCACCGTCTCCGGCGAAAAAAGCCGAGCCACAAGTTCCAGGGCAAAATCAAGACTTGTGCCGCCGCCCCGTGATGTAACACAATTGCCGTCCACCACCACATCAAGATCTTGGGTGTTACCGTTATCAATGGCATGCGTAAAAGCGGGGTGACATGTGACCTTTCCCGGCGTAATCAGACCATGGTGGTGCAGCACAACCGCAGGCGAGGCACAAATGGCCCCAAAGAGCCTGCCCGACGCAGCTTGGGATTTGAGCATCTGCCCAAGAATCTCAGATGCCGCAAGATTATGGGCCCCGGGAAGCCCACCGGGAACCGCGATCAGATCAAAGGTCTGATCTTGGCATTCGGAGATCAGACAGTCGGCAATTATCTTTGTCCCCCGGGCCGCCGTGATATGAAGTTCATCCACAGAGGAAATGGTAACATCCGCCCCTGCCCGTCTGAGCACATCAATGACGGTTATCGCCTCCATCTCCTCAGTTCCCTGGGCCAGGGGAACCATTACACGTTTGGTCATCTTATCCATCCTTTCTATATGATTCCAACTTTACTGCTTGCCACCCACCCCACCTTATCTTTGGCAAAGCGAATTTTCATGTGGCTCTCTTTTTTTTCCAGCACATGCACCCGGGTTCCTGCATGCAGATCAAATAAAAGTGTGGCGTTATCCATGGTTCCGGAACGTACGTCGGCCTGCTCGGCAAGGATAACAGCCTTTACATCCGAATTAATCCGGTTGTATTCAAGACCTGCAGCCAGGGTGGTGGCGGCAAAGGTCAGAAAAATAAAAATACCGACGACTGAAAAAATCTGCCGGCCCCGGATCTTTTGAACGGTGGCCCAGATAAAAAAACAAAATGAGAGTGTGATCGAGGTATACTGGAGCCATTTTAACGATACCATGCCCTGCCAGAAATAAAGGACATCGGCAAAGGAAAAACCGGCCTCTTTTTTATCCTTTAAAAGGCTCTGGGCATAGGCCAGATTAAATTTTAAATCCGGGTCCGACGGTGCAAGTTTTTTTGCCCGCTCGTACCAGAGAATAGCCCGGCCTAAATCCTTGGCTTTCAAATATGCATTACCGATATTGTAGAAAAGATCGGAATTTTTTACGCGGGTTGCGGCAATAGCCTCAAACTGTGCGGCCGCCGCCGCATAATTACCGGCCTTATAAGCACGCACCGCATCCACGAATACCCCGGCATTATCTTTGACGGCATGAACTTGTTTTGGAATGCCTGTGTCAGCGTGATCCTGGGCCGCAAGTCCCGTGCCCCGGGCCATGAAAAGGGAGGCACCCACACACACCACAATCATCAGCGTCCGGATCAAAGTTGCTACCTGGGCCAAACTTCTTTTTGCCGTGTTCTCATCCATGGGCTTTCCCCCAAAACGGGCCGCATCCATGGTATCCATCAACTGGGTAACGTTATCCACGGTTTCCCGGTCCCGACCGCTGTGGGAGAGAATTTGCCGGGCCTCCTCCCGGGTCAGGCTTTCGCCGCCCTTACCACCCAGACCCAAAACAGCATAGGTCAAGGCTGACGACAGATCCGGCAAAAATTCGGAAGTTTCCGGTGATGCTTTACGCGCTTTTTTTAAATATTCCAATGCCTTTTCACGGTACCTGGCTTTTAAAGATTTTTCCCTGGCGCCGAACCGAACCGCCGTGCTTGCCGCCCCAAAGGCCAATGCCGGCAGGCAGATCAAAAAAGCAAACCAGGCCATGGAGAGACTGGGTTGGGAATGGATACTTGAGATCTCCTCTTTGATATCCAGAATATCCCGGTTCTGCATCTTGACCTCGGATTTTTTAACTTTGGACACTGCCAAATCGCTGTCTCCTGTATTTGCGGCAGGTGCTGCATCCACAACCGTGGCGGGGCCACCTGGCTGAACATCAAGGGTCAACGGTGCGGTGGCAACCGTCTTGTAGGTATTTGAATCCGTATCAAAGAAGACCAGAGTAACTGCCGGGATAACGGCCTTGCCGGGTACAGAGGCGACCAGGGCCTGTTTGAACACCTTGTGTCCCTCAAACCCCTGTTCTGTGACCTTTACATCCTGGGCCGGTGTGTCTTCATATACCTTGAATTTAGCCGTATCCAGGTTCAGGTCAGGCAATGCTGCATCCATGATATTACCCGTGCCCTCGATCGTTACAGTCAAAGTGGCGGACTCCCCTGTTTTCACCGTAGTTTTATCCAGGGCACTTGCGATGGAAAAGTTTCCCACTAAACCTGAAAACGCCTGATCTCCGTGGTATACGGGCAGGGCCGTCACCGTCAAATCCACAGGATTGGAAACCACGCGCACAGGCTTTGCCGGGGTGGTATCAAAAAATGAATCCCGGAAAAATGAATCGTTGAACATGGAATTAAACGGATCTCGCTGTCTGGCCCGCTGCATGGGCACCTGGGCCACAAATACAGCCGGGTCAATGGTAAATTGCCCGGGGGCGTCGGCCTGGACCAGATATTTTGCCTCATTGACCATAAAGGCCTGCCCGTTGATGGTCCGGGTGTATTTAGACCAGTCCGTCAACTGCTTGGCTGTCAGGCCTTTAAACGAAGGGGCATCAAAAGAGGCGCCTTTGATGCGTTTTGCCACGCATAGTTTTATCGTATAAACGGCCTGCTGGCCGGGCACGATGCGATCGTTGCTCAACGTGGCCTCGGCAAAGAAATCGCCCTTGTCATCCATAGCTTGTGCCGAAGGTTTCTGGACGAGAATTTTAATTTCCTTGGTCAACACGGATTCACCGTCCCGGACACAGGTGATGGGGGGAATAGTCAAAACGCCAGTTTTTAGCGGAATCAGCATATACCGGTAGACAACCTTATGGCTCCATGTGCCGTTTATATAGCTTCTGCTGGACTGGGTACCGGCTGCATTCACTTGAAACCCGGAGATGGCAGATGTATCCACCTCGGCATCTCCGCCATCCACGATCACCTGTAATGATACAACATCCTGGGGGGTGATCCGGGTCTGGTCCACCTGGGCCGTGGCGGTAAAGGCAAGGGCCGTGCAGGGCAAACAAACGATCAGCAATGCCAGCAGGGCCAAGCCTGTAAAGAATATTCGATTCATCTTGGCAATATTACCAGTCTTTATCATTGTTAGGCACTCCGGTTTGGGGAATCAAGGCCATGCCGGGCTTATCTTCCAGGCGGTTGAGACGGTTTTCAAGCATTTTTGACTGGGCCTGCTGCATGTTTTGCCCCTTTTGATCTTTGCCTGCGTTTCCTGCCTGGGCAGCCTGGGATTGGGCGTTCTGCGGGTTGCTTTGCTGTCCATTTTTTTTAGAATTATTTTGTTTGTTTTTATCCGCCTGGCTTTTTTGCCCCTGTTGATTATCCTGTCCCTGGTTTTGCTTTTGGGACTGGTCCTTTTGACCTTTTTGATTCTTTTGATCTTGGCTGTTCTGCTGATTTTGCTTGCCCTGCTTTTGATCCCCCTGATCCTTGTTTGGATTGTCTTTATTTTGTTGTTTATTCTGATCTTTCTTTTGGTCTTTTTGACCTTTTTCGTCTTTATTCTTCTGGTTTTGCTGCTGCTTTTTTTCCTCCTCAAGCTTTTTCTTTACAAAGGCAAGATTTTCTTTGGCCTGGACGTCATCGGGAAATTCCTTGAGCAGATTCTGGTAATCCTCCACGGCCTTATCCAGATGATTTTTACGGTAACGTGTGTTGGCAAGGTTATACAGGGCATTGTGTTTCAAATCCCTATCCTTGGCATTCAAGGCCTGGGCAAAGTTGGATTCAGCCAGGTCATAATCCCCGGCAGCGTAGGCTGCAGCCCCGATATTATAGTAAAGACGCGGGTCATCCGGATTCTCGAGCTGTGCGTCGATAAAATGCTTTTTTGCCTGGTCGTATTGTTTGTTATCCCAGGCCTGCATGCCCTCTTTAACCGGGGAGGTCCACAGCCCGGCCCGGGCAAGGCCCGGCGTCATAAGGCCCATGGCAATGGCCAGGCAAATCAAAGAGCCACCGGCTTTAACGCCGCGTTTTCGCCCCGGGCCCTGGGGGAAAAGTAATTCTGCAAGCAGCAGCAGCACACAGGGAAGCAAAGCCCACTGAAAGCGCTTTTCCCAGACTTTTTTACGACCCTGGGTCAGTTCCTTTCGCTCCATGGTGCCCAGAATATCACCGGAATAGATCTGTTCAAGATCCATATCCCCGGCTACGGACCGGACATACCGGCCCTGGGTCATGGCCGTAATCTTTTTAAGCATGGTTTCGTCCACTTTTGACAAAATGATATTACCTGAACTATCCTTTTTAAATCCGCCGCCCTTGGCCGGAATCGGGGCTCCGGCCGGGTCTCCCACACCGATAGCGAAAATACGGATCTTTTCTTTGGCAAATTTTTCCACCGCCTGGGTCAACGCCGCTTCATCACCGGCAGTATCCTCACCGTCTGTGATTAAAATGATGGCTTTCCCCGCAGTGGATGACGGATCAAACCCGTTGTAACAGGTCTCAAGGGCTGCCGTCAAATCCGTTCCCCCCACCGGCAGATAATCGGGGTCCAAGGCATCAAGAAAAATCCCGAATGCGTTATAATCAAGGGTCAACGGACATTGAAGGACCGCAGCCCCGGAAAAGGCCACAAGCCCTGCCCGGTCCGAATGCATCAACCGGGTCAAATCAATGATTTCGCGCTTGGCCCGGGTCAGCCGGGTTGGAGAGACATCCTGGGCCAGCATGCTGCGTGAACAATCCAGAGCGATCATAATATCCACCCCTTTCTGGGTGGTTTTTTCCCAGCGGTACCCGGCCAGGGGGCTTGCCAGGGCCACCACGGCAAAGCCTGCGGCAAGTACGGCCAAAATGGCTTTTACCCACTTGGGGCCATAGGAAAACCCGGGCAGAATATGGTTGTACATGGCATCATCCGCATACCGGGCAAGAATCTTTTTATGCCTGACAATCCCGTACACCATCAATCCTGCCAACGGCAGAAGTCCCCATAAAAAAAACAAAATATATGGATGTTCAAATTTCATGTGTGCATCCTTTTATCACCCTAGGGCAGTTCAATCAGCCGTGTGCTTCCAAGGCCCAGACACGCCAGATACAGCAGCAGACCGGGGATCAAAAACAGGGAATAGAGCTCTTTGTAATCCACCCATTTGTCCACCTTGACCTTTGTCTTTTCCATGGAATCAATCATTTTATAGATGGATGCAAGGCTTTCAGTATCCTTGGCCTTAAAAAACGTCCCGCCTGTTTGCTTGGCAATTGAATCCAGGGCATCCCAGTCCATATCCACCTGCCGGTACACATACTGCTGTCCGAAAAGCCCGTTCACAAGGAAAGGTGCCTTACCCTTGGACCCCACACCGATGGTGTGGATTTTAACGTTGCGCTGGGCGGCGATCTTGGCGGCCTCCTGCCAGGACAGTTCTCCGGCATTGCTCTTACCGTCGGTAAGCAAAATTATAATGTTCGATTTGGATTGAATATCCTCCAGGCGTTTGAGGGAAATTCCCAGGGCATCGCCAATGGCGGTGTTGGGTCCGGCCGCCCCGATCTTTAAATGATCCAGCATAAAGGCAATGGTGTTGTAGTCCCGGGTCAAGGGGACCTGGGTAAAGGCATGGGTGCCGAATACCACCAGGCCGATGCGGTCCCCTTCCCGCTTCATGATAAAATCGGACACCACGCTTTTGACCGCGTCAAGGCGGGTGACGATCTTTCCGTCATGTTTAAAATCAAGGGCTTTCATGGAACCTGACAGGTCAAGGGCCAGGACAATATTCACGCCCTGGGTATCCACGTTGATCTTGCGCTCACCGGCCTGGGGCCGGGCCAGGGCAATGATCATCAGGCTTAGGCCCAGCACCTTCACCAGGGGCATCAGCCGGGCCAGCAAAACGGCAAAACTGAAAGGCACCCGGCGTGTACCGGTCAGACTGGAGACCCGGATACTGTGCCCCGAAGACTTAGGCAACCACTTAAATGAAAACCGTCCGTTATTTTTGGCCGTGTGAACCAGCAGCCAGATCCAGGGTAAAATGAGCAGCAGCAGAAACCATGGGGAGGCAAATCGAAACATCAGGCATCCTCCGTATCTTGTTTGGCTGCCGCATCTGCAAGCACCTGTTCAATTTGGGCCACAAGATTTCCGGCCAGTGCCAGGTCCTGCTGCATGCGCCCCGCGTCCAGGTTGCCCTGGGCATCCAGGGGCATGTAACGAATGGGGTCACACTGGTCCTGGAACTGAATCAACTGGGTTTTAAGAGCGGCATCCGGAAAATCAAGCCCTTTAACGGCCCTGGCCATCTCCTGGGAGGTCATCTCGGAACAGTTGATTTTAAACGTCCCTGACACATAGGCTTTGAGAATACGGCTCAGTTCAAAATAAAAAATTTTAGCATCGTGACCAAACCCTGCCATGCACTGTTCCAAATCCCGAGAGGCTGTCTCATATGGGGAGAGCAGCGGCAGAGCAGCAGCATTATGAATCTTTTTATTCCTGTGTTTAAGCCAGTACCGTATGATCAAAAAAACGAGTACACAGAGCACAATGGCTCCTGCCCCCCAGAGCAGTGCCCGGACAAGTCCCGGGTCCATGCCTGTCATCACCGGCGGTCTTATATCATGAATATCTTCAAGCATCAGCGTCTGCGCTCCCGAAGCATGAAATACCGGGTCAATACGTCGGACACACTGTCTTCCGTGGTGACGTCCACAAGATCCACCCGGGCCTTGGTAAACAAGGACTCTGTAAGGGTATGAATTTTCTGCCGCTGGTCCGTATACCATTGCCGCATTTTTTTGCTGCCCGCATCCATCAGTGTCTCTTCTCCGGTTTCAAAGTCTTTTATCCGCACAATACCGGCACAGGGCAAATGAAAGGCACCCTCATCAAACACGCGCATTCCCACCACCTCGTGCCGCCGGTTTAAAAGGCGCAGGCTCTTTTCATATTCGGGACTAAGATAATCGGAAATGACAAAGGCAAAACTGCGCTTTTTGCTGATTTTGGCCATAAAATCCAGGGCACATGCGACGTCGGTTCCAACCCCTTTGGGCGCAAAGGTAAAAATTTCCTTGATCACCCGCCAGATGTGGGCCGAGCCCTTTTTGGGCGGGATATACTTTTCCACCTGATCCGTGAAAAAAATCACCCCCACCTTATCGTTGTTTTTAATGGCGTTGAACGCCAAAACCGATGCCAGTTCCGCCACCTTTTCAAGTTTGCTGCCCGAGTGGGTCCCGAAATTCAAGGACGCGCTCATGTCAATGAGCAGCATCACAATGGATTCGCGCTCTTCCCTGAAAAGCTTGACAAACACCTTGCCCGTACGCGCTGAAACGTTCCAGTCAATGGTTTTGACATCATCGCCGGGAGCGTACTCGCGCACCTCTTCGAATTCAATGCCCGAGCCCTTAAACACAGACCGGTACTGCCCGGCCATCAGGGTATTGACGGTTTTACGGGACTTTATATGAATCTGCTTGATCTTTTTTATGATATGAGCAGGAATCATTACGTGACCACCTAATCTTTTAAATGTGCGAAAATTGACTTTTTCTTTTTATGTCTACGGCACTTCTACGGAATCAAACAGATCCGCCACCACCTGCTCGGTGGAAATCTCTTCGGCCTCGGCCTCAAAGGAGAGCAGAATTCTGTGGCGCAGCACATCCGGTCCTGCAAGTTTTATGTCCTGGGGCGTCACATAGGCACGGCCGGCCAGAAACGCGGTAACCCGGGCAGCCTTGGCAAGGAAGATGGTTGCCCTGGGCGATGCCCCGAACTCAATATAATGACCGGTCTGCATCTTACACGATTCCGGATTTCGTGTGGCAAAGATCAGACTGACGATATACTCTTTGAGCTTTTCATCCACATAGACCTGATCCACAAGGTGTTTTAACTGGGCAAGTTCGTCACAGGAAATAACGGGGGATGTCTCTTCCTGTGCTGTAAAGCTTGTTTTTTTAAGAATCTCAAGCTCCTGGGCGCGGCTGGGATATTCCACCAGCACCTTGAGCATAAAACGGTCCACCTGGGCCTCGGGCAGCGGATAGGTGCCCTCCTGCTCAATGGGGTTCTGGGTGGCCAGCACAAGAAATGGGGTCGGCAGCTTATAGGTGGTGTCGCCGATGGTCACCTGCTTTTCTTCCATGGCCTCCAAAAGTGCGGACTGCACTTTGGACGGCGCCCGGTTGATTTCGTCGGCCAGAATAATATTGTTGAACAACGGGCCCTTTCGGGTAACAAAATCCGTGGTTTTAGGACGGTAAATTTCGGTACCGGTCAGATCGGCCGGCAACAGATCCGGCGTAAACTGAATGCGCTTGAAATCTGCCTG
>Ga0193955_1001328_pt1 | contig 11777 bp, 10 predicted proteins | sample BB_6_MG_FD_140343 | JGI IMG/M metagenome (GOLD analysis project Ga0193955, IMG submission 140343) | Microbial mat bacterial communities from the Broadkill River, Lewes, Delaware, United States - BB_6_MG | ecosystem: Environmental > Aquatic > Freshwater > River > Microbial mats | place: USA... | reverse complement strand
TCATTAGGTATGGATAGTAATGAAATATTAAGATATTTGAGTTTACTAAAACCAGTGGCAGGAAGATTAGAAACGATACTCTCAAAAGATGGAATAATGGGTATTGTTGATTATGCTCATACGCCAGATGCTTTAAAGAATGTATTAGAGAATATTGTAGGTCTAAAAGATGTTAGGCAATCTGTTATTACTGTTGTAGGTGCAGGTGGTGATAGAGATAAAACAAAGAGACCAGAAATGGCAAGAGTTGCAGCAGAATATAGTGACAAACTGATATTAACATCTGACAATCCTCGTAGTGAGAATCCTTCTGATATTATAAATGATATGAGAGAGGGGTTAACTGCTGCTGATATGTCGAAAACAATCGCAATAACGGATAGGAAAGAGGCCATAAGGACATCAATAATGTTTGCAAAAAAAGGCGATATAATATTAGTTGCTGGTAAAGGACATGAAACCTACCAAGAGATTAATGGAGTTAGAAATCATTTTGATGATAAAGAAGTAATAAAAGAAAATTTTAATAATTAGCATATGTTATACTCTCTGTTTAAATATTTAAATGAAATAGATTTTCCAGGTGCAGGAATGTTTGAATATATAACTTTTAGATCTGCAATGGCAATGATTCTATCCCTGATTATATCAACAGTATACGGGAAAAGAATAATCAGAATTCTACAGAAGAAGCAAATCGGTGAAGTTGTAAGGAATCTTGGTCTTGAAGGTCAGATGCAGAAAAAAGGAACTCCTACGATGGGAGGGATTATTATTATATTGTCAATAATTGTACCAGTCTTGTTATTTGCGAGATTGGACAATATTTATATCATACTAATGATAGTTACAACCTTGTGGTTAGGAATGATAGGTTTTATTGATGATTATATAAAAGTCTTCAGAGGTGACAAAGAAGGATTAAAAGGGACATTTAAGATTGTCGGTCAGGTAGGATTAGGACTAATTGTTGGACTAACACTTTACTTGAGTCCTGATGCTGTTATCAGGGAAAAGGCCTCGATTAGTGAAATAGGAACAAAAACAGAAATGGTAGATGAAGGATTCACCAAATCTGGAATACAGTATATGAAAGATTCTAAATCTACAAAGACAACAATCCCTTTTTGCAAAAATAACGAATTTGACTATCAATCATTGGTGAATTTTACAGGAAGTTATGCAACACCATTTGCATGGATGTTATTTATAATCATGACTATTCTGATAGTTACAGCTGTTTCTAATGGAGCAAACCTGACAGATGGACTGGATGGTCTGGCAACAGGATCCTCTGCTATTATTGGAGTTACCTTAGGTATTCTAGCTTATGTCTCCGGTCATTATGTTTATGCCGACTATTTGAATATTATGTATATTCCTCATTCCGGAGAATTAGTAGTTTTTATTGCCGCATTTATAGGAGCAACAATTGGTTTCTTATGGTACAACTCATATCCAGCTCAAGTATTTATGGGTGATACAGGAAGTTTAACTCTTGGAGGAATAATAGCAGTATTTGCTGTAATTATCCATAAAGAATTATTGATTCCAATATTATGTGGGGTATTCTTTGTAGAGAGTCTATCAGTAATATTACAGGTATCATTTTTTAAATATACTAAGAAAAAATTTGGAGTAGGAAGACGAATATTCTTAATGGCTCCACTTCATCATCACTATCAAAAGAAAGGATATCCTGAAGCTAAAATTGTAACTAGATTCTGGATTATTGGAATTCTACTTGCGGTAATAACAATAGTAACATTAAAAATAAGATAGTAATGTTAAAGAATTTCTTAGTAATAGGCGGAGGAGAAAGTGGTGTAGGGGCTGCAGTTCTTGCATCGGTGAAAGGTTGGAATGTATTTGTTACAGATAAAGGAATAATAAAGGATAAGTATAAAAGGGTATTAAATGAATATTCGATAGATTGGGAAGAGGGGAAGCACACTATTGACCGATTCAATAATATAGATTTAGTGATAAAAAGTCCTGGAGTTCCTTTCTCAATTCCAATGATTCAAGATTTTGTAGAAAAAGGGATTGAAGTGATAGATGAGATTGAGTTTGCTTCTTTTTATACGAATTCAAAAATGATATGTATAACTGGAAGTAATGGAAAGACGACTACTACTCTTCTTACGTATTACCTTTTAAAAAAAGCAGGACTTAAGGTTGGTTTAGCTGGGAATATTGGTAAAAGTCTGGCATATCAGGTCGCTACAGAGAATTTTGATGTATATGTAGTAGAATTAAGTAGTTTTCAGTTGGATGGGATGAATAAATTCAAGGCTGATTTTGCTGTGATAATGAATATTACTCCAGACCATTTAGATCGATATGACTATAGTATAGAGAATTATGCGAAGTCTAAATTTAGAGTTACGCAGAACATGAAAAAAGACGATGTGTTCTTGTATTGCAAAGACGATGAATTGACCAATAAATATATATCTGACATAAACATTAAAGCGAAGCGTTATCCTTTTTCAATAGAAGGGGTATCAGAGTTTTATGTAAATTATAATAATAAAGAGATTCAATTATCTAGTTCAGAATTATCTTTGAAAGGGAAGCATAATAAATATAATTGTATGGTTGCAGCCACAGCTGCACTATATATGAATGTTTCAGAAGATATTATAACAGAAGGATTGAGCGATTTCTCACCTGTCGAACATAGATTAGAACCTGTTTCAACTGTTGGAGGAGTTAGATTTATCAATGATTCAAAAGCAACTAATGTTGATTCTTGTTGGTATGCTTTAGATAGTATGCCAACAAATGTTATTTGGATTGCCGGAGGTAAAGATAAAGGTAATGACTATTCCGTATTATTTGATTTAGTAAAAACAAAAGTAAAGGCACTTATATGTCTAGGAGTAGATAATGAAAAATTATTAGAAGTATTTACGCCAATAATAAATACAATAGAAGAAGCGAAGTCAGCAGATGAGGCAGTAAGTATAGCTAAAAAGATATCAGAAAAAGGTGATGTTGTACTATTGTCTCCATGTTGTGCAAGCTTTGATTTATTTAATTCTTACGAAGACAGAGGAAGGCAATTCAAAGAAGCTGTACAAAAATTAAATGAGAATGAGTAATATTATAAATAGGATAATAAGTTTTAGAGGCGACAAGGTGATATGGTTTATTATAGCGATATTGTTTGGAGTTTCGTTACTTACAGTGTATAGTGCAACAGGAACAATTGCTTTCTTGAAAACACAGAACACTGCTTATTTCTTATTGAAAAGAGGGATTCTTATTGCAGTATGTACTTTCGCTATGATATTTGTTTCTAAAATACATTACAAGAAGTTTTCAACATATTCCGGATTAATACTGTTTATAGGTTGGTTAGCCGTTTTATTGCTTCCAGTTATTGGTGTAGAAGTAAACGGATCCAGAAGATGGATAAGGATTCCAATTATAGGAATGACAGTACAGCCTTCAGAAATAGTTAAAATAGGTTTGATAATGTATACTTCTCGCGTATTGTCTCTATATCAGGAATCTAAAGAGCTCTTAGATAAGGCTTTTAAGCATATTATGATTGTTTCAGCAATTGTATTGATTGTTGTCTTTCTACAAGATTTTTCAACAACAGCGCTAATAGGATTAACCATTCTTGTGTTGTGTTTTATCGGTAGAGTGAGATTGAAATTGGTAGGATCAGTAATAGGTGGATTATTAATGGGCTTAGTATTGCTTATTGTTATATCTAACTACGTTCAAATACCAGGAAGAATAGGGACAATACAAAATAGAGTATTGAGTCATTTAGGAATAAATTCAAATGAAGACTCAAACGAAATATATGAAAATCAGATTGTACAATCAAAGATAGCGATTGCAACAGGTGGATATACAGGTAAGGGTCCTGGTAATAGTATACAAAGGAACTTTTTACCATTGCCATATTCTGATTTTATATATGCGGTCATTGTTGAGGAAGATGGATTAATAGTAGGAATTATAGTAATTTTACTATATCTAATCTTAATGTATAGGACAGGAAAGATGGTGTATATAAGCAAAAAAGTCTTTCCAGCCCTACTAGTGATAGGGCTATCGTTATGTATTGTGTTGCAAGCAATGGTAAATATACTTGTAGCAGTGGGATTAATGCCAATAACAGGACAACCTCTTCCTTTAGTAAGTATGGGAGGGTCATCATTGTTATTTACATGTATATCATTAGGAATGATACAAAGCGTTAGTCATACATTGAAACAAGAAACAGAAGTAGTTGAAGAAATAGAACAGGAAAATAAATAATTATAAAGATGTCAAAAAGGATAATTATTAGCGGAGGAGGAACAGGAGGTCATATATATCCTGCTATTGCCATCGCAAATGCATTAAAAAATATAGATAGAGAAACAGAAATCTTATTTGTTGGAGCAGAAGGCAAAATGGAAATGCAGAAAGTGCCAGATGCAGGTTATAAGATTATTGGTTTACCTGTAAGAGGTTTACAAAGAAAATTCTCTTTATCGACATTAAAGACAATATTTAAACTGCTAAAAAGTTTATATAGTTCTAATAAAATAATTAGAAGCTTTAAACCTGACGTAGCGGTAGGTGTAGGAGGATATGCAAGTGGACCATTGTGTTTTGTAGCTTCTAAAAAAAAGGTTCCAATAGTATTACAAGAACAAAATTCGTACCCAGGAATTACAAACAAATTATTAGCTTCTGCAGCATCAAAGATATGTGTTGCATATGAAGGAATGGATAGATTCTTTGATAAAGATAAAGTGTTATTAACAGGTAATCCTGTTAGACAAGACTTGGTTAATGTGGAATCATTAAAAGCTGATGGTTATAAGCATTACAATCTTGATCCTACTAAAAAAACAATAGTAATTGTTGGAGGAAGTTTAGGAGCAAGAACACTTAATGAAAGTGTATTAAGTTCTTTAGGAGTTATAAAAAGTACAAGTAATATTCAAATTGTATGGCAAACTGGTTCTTTTTATAAGGATGAAATGCAAGAAAGGATGGAGAATAACAATATATCTCATCTGCATAGGCATACATTTTTAGACAGAATGGATTATGTTTACTCCGTGGCTGATTTAATAATTTCCAGATCTGGAGCTTGTACTATTTCAGAATTGTGTATAACAGGCAAGCCTGTTATATTGGTGCCATCTCCGAATGTAGCAGAAGATCATCAGACAAAGAACGCCTTAGCTCTTAGTAATAAAGGTGCTGCAGTTCTGGTAAAAGATACAGAAGCAAAAGATAATTTGATTCAGAATGCTTTGGATATTGTAAATGATGAAAGTAAACTAAAAGAATTGTCGACAAATATAAAGAAAATGGCTTTAAATAATTCTGCAGATATTATTGCAAGAGAGGTTTTAAAAGTTTCTAATTAGTTTTAATAATATTTATATGAATCTTAGTAAATACAATAATATATACTTTGTAGGAATCGGTGGAATAGGAATGAGTGCCTTAGCAAGGTATTTTAATTCTAAATCGTATAATGTTGCTGGTTATGATAGAACTGAATCTTCTTTAACAAAAGAACTAGTAAAAGAAGGTATATCTATTACCTGTATTGACGAATTAGGTGTTATTCCAAGTGAACATAATGATAGTGCAAATACTTTAGTAATATATACTCCAGCAATTCCTGTTACTAACAATCAGTTACAATTCTTTAATAACAATGATTATAATGTTGTAAAAAGATCTAAGGTTCTCGGAATGATTGCTGAGAATTATAAGTTAGTTGGAGTTGCAGGAACACATGGAAAGACTACCGTATCTTCAATGGTAGCTCATCTATTTAAGAATTCTCATCTTGATTGTTGTGCATTTTTAGGGGGAATAGCTAAGAATTTTAATAGTAATCTGGTTATTGAGGATTCAACCGATTGGACAGTGATGGAAGCAGATGAATTTGATAGATCATTTTTACAATTATACCCTGATATTGCTGTTGTTACTTCAATGGACGCTGATCATTTAGATATATACGGAGACTCTAGCGAATTGAAACGCACATTTAATGAATACGTATCACATTTAAAGGAGGGAGGAAAACTAGTCTACAAATATGGACTAGATATAGAAAAGGATAGAATTGATTCATATTCATATTCAGTTGATAATGTAGCTTCGGATTTTTATATAAAAAATATGAGAATTGAAGAAGGAGCATTTCATTATTCATTACATACACCATATAGAGTAATAGATAATTTGATTATGAATTATCCGGGACGAGTTAACTTAGAGAATTCTGTTGCTGCTTCTGCCGTTTCTGTATTGAGTGGTTTAAGTGATGAAGAAATCAGATCATCAATTATGAGTTTTCAGGGAGTTGTTCGTAGATTTGATGTTAGATATAAATCACAGAACAAAATATATATAGATGATTACGCTCATCATCCAGACGAGCTTAAAGCTGTTATCAGTTCAGTAAGAGAGTTGTATCCTTCTAAGAAAATACTAGGAATATTTCAACCACATTTGTATACAAGAACCCGTGATTTTGCAAAAGGGTTTATGGAATCTTTGAGTTTGTTGGATGAATTGATTTTATTAGATATCTATCCAGCAAGGGAAGAACCTATTGTTGGAGTTTCATCAGATATGCTAGTAAAAGGGATAAATATTCCAACAATAAGGTGTAGAAAGGAAGATTTAATGATGGAATTGGAGAGATGTGAATTTGATATATTATTAACTCTTGGTGCAGGAGATATAGATAGACTTGTTGGAAAGATTACAAATTTTATGGATAATTAATGATAAAGAGAATACTAAAAATATTATTATGGATTCTTATATCCATCAGTTTTATTATATTAACTTATGTAGTTAATAATGATAAGAAAGATCTAGTTATAAAAGATTTTAATATAGAGATAGTTGATAGTATTAGGAATAAATTTGTTCTCAAGAAAGATATAATTAGAATATTAAAAAACACGAATGGTAATTTAAAGGGACTTAATTCTTCCAGTATAGATAGGGATAAAATAGAACGAAAATTAGAAACACATCCATCAATTTATAGATGTCAGGTATATACTCTTTCAAATTCAAAATTAAAAGTTAGAATCTGGCAAAGAGAGCCAGTGCTGAGAGTCTTATCTAAGAAAGGGTATTACATAGACAAACACAGAAAAGTAATGTCTTTAAGTAATAATTATACCAAAAGAGTTATGATAGTAACTGGAAGAGTCTCTGAATCTATGGCAACAGGAGTGTTATTTGATTTATGTACATTTATTCAAGCAAATGATTTTTGGAATAAATATATTGGAGAAATACATGTGAATGCAAGAAATGAACTGGAGTTAGTTCCTATGATTGGAAGTTTTCGTATATTACTAGGAAAAAGTCAAAATTTCAAGAAGAAATTATTTAAACTAAAGTGTTTTCTTGATAGAGCTCAAGAAAATAAAATATGGGGACGATATAAGTATATAAATCTTAAATACAACAATCAGATTGTTTGTGTAAAATAGAATACTATGGCCAAGGATATTAAGATGGGTATTGATATAGGATCTTCTAAAATAATGGTTGTACTGGGGTATTTTACCGAGTATAATAAATGGAAGATAATTGATCTTGAAAGAATTCCTTCAAAGGGAGTTCTTAGGGGAGAAGTGACCGATGTGCAAAGTGTTGTTAGGTGTATAAAACAAGCACTTAAAAGAATTCAAGGGAGAGGAAATGCTATTCCTAAAGTTGCGAATATATGTATTGGTGGACAGCATACAAAAAATACCAAAAGATCATCATACTCTAAGTTTGATGTGAATACGATATTTACTGATAGTCATTATGAGGATTTAAAAGGGAGAAGTGATTCTGTTGTAAAGGATAAAGAGGAAGAAAATTTCTTGGTTCTACCTATGGGGTTGAGAATTGATAGAGGTAGTTACATTAAAGATGGAAGAGGAAAAGAAGGAAAGATCTTTGGTGCGACGTTTAATGTCGTTTACGGAAAAGCCTTTTCTCTTAATAGGTTGAAAGAATCGATATTCGGCTGTGGGTTAAAAGTGAATGAGATTCAGTTAAAGCCAGTAGCTATTGCAAACTCAGTGTTAACTCATGAGGAGAAGAGAGAAGGAGTTGCTTTAGTTGATATAGGAGCAGGAACAACAAGTATTATTATTTATGAGAATGACATACTAAGACATGTGGCTATTATTCCTTTTGGAGGTAATACAGTAACAACAGACATAGTAAAAAGGTTTAAACTATCACCTGTTGATGCTGAGATTATCAAATGTAAGAGTGGATCGGCATATGCTAGTGTGAGTTCAGATGAAATAGAAATGTATACAGGTAGGGCAGAGATAATTAATTATAACACTAAAGAATTATCAACTGTTATTCAGTGTAGAATGGAGGAGATAGTTGATTCTGTTATATTTCAAATCCAAACTTCTGAATTTAAAAATAAGCTTAAATCTGGTATTGTATTAACAGGAGGAACTTCATCAGTTCGTGATTTTAAAGAGTTGGTGAATAAGAAAAGTGGTATGAAAACGCGTTTAGGATATGTTAATAATGATATTGTAGAAGGGGATAGTATTGATGATTTATCATATACTACGGCAATAGGAGCTATGATATGTGCAGATTCAAAAAAGGTGAGTAAGACAGAAGGTCTTAAGAAGATTTTTACTGGCATTTTTAAATAAGAGATATAATTATGGATAATGATACTTTATTACCTATAGTTTCTGAAGTAAAGAAAAGTAATATTATAAAGGTTATTGGCATCGGAGGTGGTGGTAATAATGCAGTTAATTACATGTACAATAAAGGTATACAAGGTGTTGATTTTATTGTGTGTAATACTGATATACAAGCATTGAGATCTAGTCCTATTCGTACAAAGGTACAGATAGGAAAAACCCTTACATGCGGATTAGGATCAGGGAGTATACCTGAGAAAGGTAAAGAATCTGCTTACGAAAGTATTGATTATATAGAATCCATTTTACAAGATAATGCTAAAATGGTTTTTATTACAGCTGGAATGGGAGGAGGAACAGGGACTGGTGCAGCTCCCGTTATTGCAGAGAAAGCGAGAGAACTAGGTATATTAACTGTTGCAATCGTAACAATTCCGTTTTATTTTGAGGGAAGAAGAAGACTAGAAAGGGCCTTAGATGGAATAAAGGAGCTTAACCAACATGTTGATGCAATACTTGTTATAAACAATCAAACCTTACGTGATATGTATGGGGATTTGAGAGTGTCAGAAGCTTTTGGTAAAGCGGATGATGTATTAGCAATAGCGGCGAGGAGTATTGCTGAAATTATTACAAGAACAGAAGATGTAAATGTAGATTTAAAAGATGTTGAGAGTATTACTCGTAATGCAGGTGTAGCAGTTATGGGGTCTGGAGAGGAAGAAGGAGAGAATAGAGGATTAATTGCACTTGATAAAGCTTTAACATCACCATTATTAAATAGTAGTAATATATATGGTGCTTCAGATATATTGTTGAATATTGTAGCTGGAGAATCAGAACCAACTACATCTGAGATACGAAGTATAACATCGAAAGTTAAAGAATTAGTGGGTTCTGCAGTTAATATTATTTGGGGATATGGGAAAGATGAAACTCTAGGTAAAAAAGTTAGAGTAACTATAATTGCAACAGGATTTCCTCGTAAGCCTATACCAGATTTTGATGAGATGGGAGAAGAGGAAGAAGTTGAGATTCCTTTTGATGTTACTAATCCAAATGAGATTAATCGTAATATAGAAAACGTTGAAGAATCTGAGCAAGAAATTAATGAGTCTAGAGAAAAGAAACGAGTTCCTAAAGAGAAGAAAAATGAGAGGGAATCTGATGATGCTTGGTTTAAGAGGCGTTTTAATAAGTTATTTGAAGATAGAGATACAAGTATGTAATTATAATAAGTTTCATAATGGAAGATGTAATGAATTTTATTTCTGAGGATGAAAGGACTCCTATTATTTCTGTAGTTGGCGTTGGAGGCGGAGGATCTAATGCAGTTAGGGATATGTATGATAAGGGAATTGAGGATGTAAATTACATAGTGTGTAATACCGATTTGAATGCATTAGAACTTTCACCTGTACCTTTAAAAGTATTATTGGGTGAAAGGCTCTCTGATGGAGATGGAGCTGGAAATAAAGCAGATAATGGAGAGTTTGCTGCTATTGAATCATTAGATGAGGTAATGGATTCTATAGAGGATAATACAAAAATGGTTTTTATCACTGCAGGAATGGGAGCAGGAACAGGAACTGGGGCAACTCCGATTATTGCGAAAGCAATAAAAGAAAGAGATATTCTTACAATAGGTATTGTAACTATCCCTTTTCGTTTTGAGGGACCAAAAAGAATTAAACAAGCAGCTAAAGGCATAATAAAACTTGAGCAATATGTTGATTCTTTAATAATTGTAGATAATGAAAGAATTTTTGATTTATATCCAGATATTTCATTTTCAGCAGCACGTTCAAAAGCAGACGAAATCGTAGCTAATTCTGCAAAGGGGATAGTAGAGTTAATAACTTTAGGTGGATATATTAATGTCGATTTTGAAGATGTTAAAACAGTTATGTCTAATAGTGGAGTAGCATTGATGGGATCAGCTGAAGCATCAGGAGAGGAACGTGCTCTAAATGCAATTAAACTTGCACTAAAATCACCTCTACTTGAAAATAGTGATATTCAGGGAGCTAAATTTATTTTATTAAATATCATATCAAGTAGTGGACATGATGAAATACGAATGGATGAGGTTTCAGAGATTACTGATTATGTTATAAGTCAGGTTGGAATTGAATCTCAGGTTATTTGGGGATTAGGCTATGATAATAATTTGGGTGATGAGGTTTCTGTCACTATTGTGGCTACTGATTTTAAAGCAAAAGCAATAGAGGAAATATTGGAATTGGAAGATTTCGATCTCGGTGTAATACGTGAGGAAATCGTTAAGGAGTCAAAAGTATTACCTAAGAAAGAGAAAATAAAGATAGAGGAAGATATCTCTATAGATGATGAGTTAATAGAAGAAGACAAGGAGTTAGAGAAAATAGTAGAAGTTGAGAAAGAAGTAATCGAAGGTGTTAATAATCCTGAAACAATACTATCAAATAAACATGTAGATAGTGTTATCATAGATAATAAAGAGATTACTTCTAAAGTAATAGAACCAGTTGAAAAGACAGAATATAAAACGAATGAGAATATTGCAATAAAATCTCAAATAGAGATAAAAGAAAAAAAGGAGGTTAATAATAAGTCACGATCGGATTTCTTTAGAGCACAAATCGTAATGCATCCAGATATGCGTGAAAAGGATATCGAAAAAATAGAGAATACACCAGCTTATGAAAGGCATAAAACAATAATAGAGTAAAAAAAGCTATCTTGATTTTCAAGATAGCTTTTTCATTATATAGCATTTCTATTATTCAACTTCCCAAGTATCACCACTATTTAGAAGATCATCCATACATTTAATATTAGATGTCTTTTTAACTTCAGTGATTTGTTCTTCCATTTTCTCATTATAGCATGATTCTTTAACATTTCTGATTACACCTAGTGCTACAGGGAGTTCAGGAGCAGTCATATTTGCTAGTAACCAATGCATATGAGGATCATCAGAACAAGAATCATGAATTAGAATATCTTTTTCAGAGATTCCATGTTCTCCTATAGTAACGACTATTAGTCTACCTTGAGAATTCAGCATTAATCCCTTATTCTTTTCCTTACCAAATATCATTGGTTTTCCAT
>Ga0193955_1001316_pt1 | contig 11825 bp, 9 predicted proteins | sample BB_6_MG_FD_140343 | JGI IMG/M metagenome (GOLD analysis project Ga0193955, IMG submission 140343) | Microbial mat bacterial communities from the Broadkill River, Lewes, Delaware, United States - BB_6_MG | ecosystem: Environmental > Aquatic > Freshwater > River > Microbial mats | place: USA... | reverse complement strand
TCTATAGGGAAGTCTTCTTCTATAGCTTTGTAAAATGAATATATCGATCTTCCTGTTGCAATAACTCTAGTGTATCCTTCTTTTTTTATACTTTTTAAGTCTTCAACTACTTGTGTGTTGATTTTTCCATCTCTTTTGAGAAGTGTTCCATCTAAGTCGGATATTAGAATCTTTTTCATATTAATTGTATAATTCTTTTAATGATGGAAGAACAGCTTCTTGATTTATTCCGTTCAAGGGGTCGTGTTCTTTTTTCATTGTTTCTTTTATACCATCTACAATAAATTTAGTTGCATTGTTTATTGCTGGTTCTATTTTGTCTCCATTTAATAATGATCCGGTTAATACGCTTGTAAATGCATCACCTGTTCCAGGATATGAGGCATGAATATATTCGTTGCTTATTATATTGAATCTATCGTTGTCCTTTTCATAGTATAATACGGCAGTTTGATCTTTGTCTTGCGAAGGAGCTGATGTTATTATTATTGTATTAGGTCCTTCAAGGGCTAGCGTTTTGGCACATTTCTTAATTTCTTCAAGTGAACTGGATTTGTTAATGTTCATTCCTGAAAGATATGCTGCTTCTGTAAGATTTGGTGTTATTATGTCAGCGTCTTTTATTAAAGATTTCATTTCTTTAACAAGTTCCTCTGTTGTTCCTGGGTATAATTGTCCATTATCTCCCATTACAGGGTCAACAATTATTAGTTGTTTTTCTTTTTTGAAGTCTTGTATGAATTGTTTTACTATATGTATTTGTTCTGCAGATCCAAGATACCCACTATATATTGCATCAAAAGTTAAGTTTAATTCTTTCCAATGGTTTATTATTGGCTGCATATGATTGGTTAAGTCTATGTAGTGAAAGTTTTTGTATTCTGTGTGAGTTGAAAGTATTGCCGTTGGTAGTGGGCAGACTTGTATTCCCATTGCAGATAAAATAGGAATGACAACTGTTAGAGATGCTCTTCCGTATCCAGATAAGTCGTGGATGGCTGCAATTTGAGGTGTGTTATCTTTTTTCATTTCACTTTATGTTTATTGTTACAAAATTAGTTATTTATTTTCATCTATTCCTTGTTTGTATTTGTTTTTACAGATGGGGTTGCTTTGAGGGGTTTGTTTTCTGAAAATATATAAAATACATTACACACCCCCTTTGCGCAGGGGGTGTGTTTGGAAATTAAATAATAATTCATACATTTGTGTGTCGATTATAGGTACTATGTAATAAAATCTCTAAAAATGGCAAGAAATAGATTTATAGCATTGGAGCAGTTAAATAATAGAACTGCTGTAAAAATAGATAATAGAGATGGAAGAGATTCTGATCTTTTTGGTATTAATGTTTTTGATAAAATAAAGATGCGACAGTATCTTTCGAGGGAGGCTTATCTTGCTGTTGTGGATGCTATTGATGAGGGTGTTGTCATTGAAAGAAAATTGGCTGACCAGATTGCTTCTGGAATGAAGGCTTGGGCGCTTGAGAGAGGTGCAACACATTATACTCATTGGTTTCATCCTTTGAATGGTGCTACTGCTGAAAAACATGATTCTTTTTTACATTTAAATCCTGATGGAGTAGTTCTGGAAAGTTTTGATGGTGGCATGCTTGTTCAACAGGAACCAGATGCTTCTAGTTTTCCAAGTGGGGGTATTAGAAATACGTTCGAGGCTAGAGGTTATACGGCTTGGGATCCTACTTCTCCTGCTTTTATTAGCAATAATACATTGTGTATTCCTACTATTTTTGTTTCATATACTGGTGAGGCTTTAGATCATAAGACTCCTTTGTTGAAAGCTCTTACTACTATTGATAAGGCTGCCGTTGATATTTGTCAGTTGTTTGATAAGAATGTGACTAAAGTTATTTCTACTTTAGGGTGGGAACAAGAATATTTCCTTGTTGATGAGGCTTTATATAATGTTCGTCCTGACTTGATGATGTGTGATCGTACCCTTATGGGGCATGAGTCTGCTAAAGGTCAGCAGCTTGATGATCATTATTTTGGTTCTATTCCTGAGAGGGTTACTTCTTATATGAAGGATTTTGAACTTGAGTGTTATAAGCTTGGAATTCCTGTAAAGACTAGGCATAATGAGGTAGCTCCTAATCAGTATGAGTGTGCTCCTATTTTTGAAGAGGCGAATCTTGCAGTAGATCATAATCAGTTATTGATGAGTACAATGAAGAGAATTGCTCATAAGCATAAGTTTGTGGTGATTATGCATGAAAAGCCTTATAAAGGTATTAATGGTTCTGGTAAGCACAATAACTGGAGTTTGATGACAAATACTGGGGTTAATCTTCTTTCTCCTGGTAAGAATCCAAAATCAAATATGCAGTTTCTGATTTTCTTAGTATGTTCTATTAAGGCTGTTCATGATTATGCCGATTTGTTTAGAGCTGCTATTGTTTCTCCAGGTAATGAGCATCGTCTTGGTGCGGATGAGGCACCTCCTGTTATTATGTCTGTTTTCTTAGGTCGTTATCTTTCTAGCATGCTTGATGAGATTGAAGAAAAGGTTTCTGAGAAGAAGATGAGTCCTGATGAGAAGACTGAGCTTAAGCTTAATGTTGGTAAGATTCCTGAGATTATGATGGATAATACTGATAGAAATAGAACTTCTCCTTTTGCTTTTACTGGAAATAGATTCGAGTTTAGAGCTGCTGGTTCTTCTTCTAATTGTGGTTCTTCTATGACAATTCTTAATACGGCTGTTGCTAAGATTCTTATTGATTTTAAGAAAATGGTTGATCAGCTTATTGAAACTGGGGTTAAGAAGGATGAGGCTATTTTTCAGGTTATTAGAAAGTATATAATCGATTCTAAGAAGATACGTTTTGAGGGTAATGGTTATGGTGAAGAGTGGATTAAAGAAGCTGAAGAACGTGGATTGACTAATGTCAAAAATTGTGTGGATGCTGTTAAGGCTTTTGTTGATAAAGATATTGTGAATCTTTTTAATGAAATGGATGTTCTTTCTGAGAGAGAATTGGCTGCTCGTTATGAGATTCATAATGAGATATATGTGAAAAAACTACAAATTGAGGCTAGGGTTTTGGGTGATTTGGCAATTAATCATATTATCCCAACTGCTATCAATTATCAGAATATTCTAATTAATAATGTTAGAGGATTAAAGGATGTTGTTGATGAGGAGCTGTTTAATGATTTAGCTGAGGTGCAGTTAGAGTCAATTACTAAGATTTCACGTCATATTAAGGCGATTAGGAGAAATGTTAGTGATATGGTTTCTAAGAGAAAGCTTGCTAATAAGTTGACTGATGAGATAGATAAAGCTCAGGCTTATTCTAATGATGTTCGTCCGTGTCTTGAGTCTGTTCGATATGATATCGATAAGCTTGAGTTGATTGTGGATGATGAGATGTGGCCTCTTCCTAAGTATAGAGAATTACTTTTTGTAAAATAAAGAAGCTTAGTGCTGATATTGTCTTTTAGACATACTGCGAAATTTGGGGCTGTACTTTTATAGTACAGCCCCATTTATTTTATATAGAGAATGACATCTTAAAGATTCCCATTCCTTTGTAGCTATCGAAGTTCTTTCCATCTGCGAAGTATGGTCTTAACTGATATTCTAGTCCGAATTTTGCTTTGTGACCAGCCATGAAGAAGTTCATGCCCATATTATGGTGTAGGGCTTTGTCGTTTAGTGCGTCATAGTCTTTTAGGTCAAAAGTATAATAAGGTTGAAGTTTAATTGCTGATTTGCTTGGTATTAGATATGCAATTTGTGTATTCATAGCAAAACCTGTTCCTTGTTGTGGTTCTTTTATAGATCCACTGTGTGTATCCATTACTCCATAACTTAATAGATAGTTTTTACCGTAGTCAAATTTGAACACTCCTGTGTAGAATGTTATTGCGCTTCCATCTTTGAATGGTAGATCCATAAATACGTCTGCTGCTAAGTGCAGTTTGTCGTTTAGTTTTGAATTATCAGCACTTGTATAAGTTATTGTTGCTTCTGGTTGGTAGTCAAATCCAATACCGAAGTTTAATACTTTTTTCTTACCTATATATGTGCTTGCTTTGAAAGGCATTTCATGAGTTTCTTTGTCCCATAGTTGCATTGTGAAATATCCTTTAACTCCTAAATTGTCTGCTGGTATGTCAAATGCGATGTCGTTCTTTGGACTATCGTCATCATTATATTTTACATTGTCAGCTCTGAATGGTTTTACGATACTGATTCGGTAGTCAAACATTCCGAATTTACCAGTTGCAAATAGTCCTAAGTGACGAGCATTCTGTGCTGTTGTCAATAGGTCAGGACATGCTACAAATGGAACGTCTGCTGAAAGTGCTTTTGATGATGTTGCACTTGAATATCTTGATAAACCACTGTACATGTTTAGTCCCATACCCATAGTTAGGTGTTCGTCTATAAGTCTGTAACTTGCCCATGTGTCATACAGGAAGAATTCTGCGTTTTTGTTTCCTGCATATGCTCCTGTTGATTTTGTGTCTGTTTGTGAGCTAACTCCTACCATTGAGAAGATAGTGAATCTGTCAAATTTTGTATAAAGACTGAAGAATGTTCTTCTTAGTGAGATATCGAAACCGCTTGATTTACTGTCCCCATACTTGTTTGGTACATCCTGATTGAATTCAGTGTATCTTGCCCATATTTGTGAGCCTAGTCCAATTTTTGCGAAGTTTTTCCCATCTTCTGTTAGATTGAACTTAATCCCGTCTTTTAAAATTTTCTCCGTTGTTGTTTGTGCTTTTGCTGTAAAGGCAAATAGCATGATAATACTTAAAATCTTGATTTTCATGTCGCTAATTTTTATTTTGGGACAAATATATAATAATTGGCAAAAGAGTTATGTAACTTTTATTACATATATTTGTGAATGTAGTTGTAATGATACAATACTTTTGTATTAATACTTACGTGTTTTTTGAAGTTTATTCTATTCTAGTATGAAAAATTATAGATTTATATATCTGATTCTTATTGTTTTATCTCTTTCCTCTTGTTCTCAAAAAGTACATATGATGAAGGGTGATAAGTTTTATAAGGCAGGTAAATTGTTTTTGGCTTGCGATCATTATTCTAAGGCTTATAAGGAAATGAATTCTATGAAGGATTCTGATTTTAAAGTTAAGCTAGCTGAGAAGATTGGTGACTCGTATTTATCAATTAATAAGAATCGGAAGGCGTATGTATGGTATCGTAAGGCTGCGTATAAGGCTGCTGATACAAGTGCTGTTCATCAGAAATTAGTTAATCTTGCTTATTTGATGGGCAAGGATAAGGATTTGTATAAGTATGAGACTAAGAAGGGGCTTGTTCCTGATGGTTTTACTGTAAATACTGAAATTAAGAGATATGTAGTTAGTCCTTTTAATGTTGTTAATACTCGTTACGACGATTATTGTCCTGTTTTTAAAGGAGCGGATACAACTGAGTTGTATTTTTCTTCTAATAGAAGAGTAAGAGGTAAGAAGTTAAGGTCTAAGAGTCCTGTTTCTGGTAGATATTTTTCAAATATTTATAAGTCTGTTTTTACTGATGAACTAAAAAGGGGAAAACGGATAAAATATTTAGATTTTCCTGAATGGATGGCTCCTGTTATGTTGTGTGATTCTACTGTTAATAGTAGGTATGACGAAGGTGTTGTTTCTTTTGTTGAGAAGGGGAATCGTATGTTTTTTACATCTACGCGTTTATTGCATAGAAGGAATGATGGTGCTAAAATTTATCAATCCAGACCTGTTGGAGATGTGTGGAAAGAGATTAAGTTGGTTAAGCTTGTTGCTGATAGTCTCACTGTTGGGCATCCTGCTGTTTCTCCTGATGGTGATAGATTATATTTTGCTGCTACTCTTGATGGTGGTTTTGGCAAGTCTGATATTTGGTATGTGGAACAGGTTAAAGGGAAGTGGTGTAAGCCTATTAATGCTGGTGGTATCATTAATTCTGAGGGTAACGAGAAATTTCCTTATGTGAGTTTGAATAATGAATTGTTTTTTGCTTCTGATGGGCATAGTGGATATGGTGGTCTTGATATTTTTAGAGTTAATAATGTTAAGGGTGATATTAGTATTCAGAATATGGGAATGCCTATGAATTCTAAGGCTGATGATTTTGGTATTGTTTATTATCCGGGCGAAGATAGGGGGTTTCTAACTTCTTCTCGTGGTAAGTTGGGTGATGATAATATATATAGTTTTGCGTACGATCCTCTTGCTTTTACTCTTAATGTTCAGATTCAGGATAGTAAGTCGGGAGAGTTTCTTAGTGATGTTTCTGTCAAGATTGTGAATGATAAGGGATATATGAAACGTGTTGTTACTGATTCTCTTGGTGTGGCTGATGTTTCTTGGTTGGGGCATGCTGAGTCGGTGTTTATGATTTATAAGAAGGGTTATTTAAAGACTAAGTTTATTATTGATACACGTGACGAGGATGATAGTGCTGTTTTTACCAATAAGATTAGTTTGAATAAAATGGATGAGGCTATTGTTATTCCTAATATTTTCTATGATGTTGATAAGTGGACTTTGAGGCCTGAGTCTGAGAAGGCTATGAAGCTGTTGGTTGCTGTTCTTGAGGATAATAGGTCTGTTACTATTGAGCTTTCTGCTAATACCGATATGATTGGTGAGTCTGATTATAATAATGAGCTTTCTAAGCGAAGGGCTCAGTCGGTTGTTGATTTTTTGATTGAGCATGGAGTTGAGAAGGAAAGGCTTACTCCTAAGGGTAATGGTGAGTCTAATCCTAAAGTGGTATCGCGTGTTGATGCTGAATTGTATAATTGGCTGAAAGAGGGGCAGTTGCTTACTTCTGAATTTATAAATGGCTTAGATAAACAAAGGCAGGAAATAGCTAATCAGTTGAATCGTCGTACTGAGTTTAGGGTACTTAGAAAAGATTATATTCCTAAACGCTAAATTATTGTTGAAAATATTATCTTTGTCCGATAATTAATCAAAACATTATCACTCTGTTATGAGAAAAGACGCTAGATACAACATGAGAGGGGTTTCGGCCTCTAAGGAAGATGTTCATAATGCTATAAAGAATATCGATAAAGGTCTATATCCTAAAGCTTTCTGTAAAATTGTTCCTGACTATTTATGTGGCGATGAGGATTATTGTAATATCATGCATGCTGATGGTGCTGGTACAAAATCTTCTTTGGCTTACATGTATTGGAAGGAAACTGGAGATCTTTCTGTGTGGAAAGGTATTGCTCAGGATGCAATCGCTATGAATATCGACGACCTGCTTTGTGTTGGTGCTGTTGATAATATTCTTCTTTCTTCTACTATTGGTAGAAATAAGAATCTTGTTCCTGGTGAAGTTATTTCGGCTATCATTAATGGTACTGAGGAGTGGCTTGAGGAATATCGTAAGATGGGTGTGAATATTTATTCTACTGGTGGTGAGACTGCTGATGTGGGTGACCTTGTTCGTACTATTATCGTTGATTCTACTGTTACTTGTAGAATGAAGCGTGAGGACGTTATTGATAATGCAAATATCAAGGGTGGCGATGTTATTGTAGGACTTTCGTCTTATGGTAAGTCTACTTATGAGGAAGAGTATAATGGTGGTATGGGTTCTAACGGACTTACTTCTGCTCGTCATGATGTGTTCAATAATTATCTTGCTGAGAAATTTCCTGAGAGTTATGATAATGCAGTGCCAAGTGATTTAGTTTATTCTGGTGATTGCAAGCTTACTGATGTAGTTGAAGGTGTAGATATTGATGCTGGTAAGTTGGTTCTTTCTGCTACTCGTACTTATGCTCCTATTGTTAAGAAGGTGCTTGATAAGTATAGAAAGCAGATTAGCGGTATGGTTCACTGTTCTGGTGGTGCTCAGACTAAGGTTCTTCATTTTGTAGAGAATCTTCATGTTATTAAGGATAATATGTTTGATGTTCCTCCATTGTTTAAACTTATTCAGGAGCAATCGGGTACTTCTTGGGATGAGATGTATAAGGTTTTCAATATGGGGCACCGTTTTGAATTCTATGTTCCTCAGGAGATTGCTGATGATATTATTGCTATTTCTGAGAGTTTTGGTGTTGAGGCTAAGATTGTTGGTAGATGTGAGACTAACGAAGGTAATAAGCTTACTATTAATAGCGAATTCGGAGAGTTTATATACTAAGATATAACGACTGTTGTCGTATTTAAATATAAAACCCCGTTACCTGTATGATTACTGGTAACGGGGTTTTTGTTTTTATATCGAATGTTATTTTATAACATTTCAATTTCTCCATTAATTTCAACTCCTGCTTGTGTGAATAGTACTCCTACTGGACAAGTTGTTTCTACTAGGTTTAAGCATTTCTCAACTTTTTCTAATTTTGCTGAAGTCTTGATGCTTAGTTTGTAGTCAACGCGCTCTATTGTTGGTGCGTCATCTGCTTTACTAGCTACTGCTACTACTTCTAGTTGTTCGAATTCTAGTCTCATCTTTGGTGCTACCATTGCGAAGATTGTTTCTACGCATCCTGCTAGTGACATTACACATAGTTCTAGTGCTGATGTTCCTGAATCAATTCCTCCTTTTGCTGGTGGTACGTCAATTACTGTACTGTGATTTCTTTCGTCTTTTACTATCCCCTGTAGTCCTTGTGTCCAAGTTGCAATTGCTTTCATAGTTTCTCTGTTATAGGTTATATTTTTAATATAAAAAAACTGAAAGAACTTTTCTGTCGTTTCAGTTTAACTCGTGCAAGATATAATTATTTTTTTAAACTACAAAGAGTTATTTTTGTAATGATGTTTAGGGGATTTCTAGTTTTTGTTTTTTATTCCTTCTACAATACTGTCTTGTATTTCTAGTAGGGCTACTTCTAGTTTGGTCATTTTGTCTATGAAAAAGTCGTAGATTTTTTCGTGATCTTGTATTTTTAGTATGTCTACGTTTTCTAGTTTGAAGTATGCCATTCCTACAAATCGGTTGTCGTTTGATAGGTAGTCTTTTTCCCATGTTAGTGGTTCTTCTAACAGGTCTTCTAGTACCACTTTGTAGGCTTCCCAGTATGAGAATATCAGGTATTTTTTGTCTATTTTTCTGTCGTCTATTTGTATGCCCACTATGGCAAATTCTCTGTTTGCATCGAATTTTAGTTGTGATGATGGTACTGATATGTTTCTTAGTAACCATCTTCTTCTTACTTTCTTCGATTTGCAGTGTGCTTTGAAGTTGTCCCAGAATTGTTGTTTTATTTCTTTTACTTCGTCTTTTGTAAACATAGTGGTTCTTTTTTTTACAAAAATATAAGAATTATATCTCTTTGGGTAATCTCATGGTATATTTTTGTAAATTTGGTTTGTATTAAAGATTATTGTTATGGATTCATTTGCTGATATTTTCGACTTGCTGGTGCGTTTTGGTGTGAATATTGTTTCGTGTTCGTTGATTACTTTTTTTGTGTATCAGCGGGTGCATCGTAAGAGGGGGTATGATTTTTCTTTTATGATTCTTTCTACGGTTATTTTCTTTTTGTGTTTTTTCCTTTCTGGGGTTGAGTTGCAACTTGGGCTGGCTCTTGGTTTGTTTGCTATTTTTGGTATTATTCGTTATCGTACTGATGCGGTGCCTATTCGTGAAATGACTTATCTTTTTATGGTTATTGGTCTTGCTGTTATTAATGCTCTTATTAATGTGAAGGAGTTGTGGGTTGAGACGTTTGTTGTTAATGGTGTTTTTATATCTTTGCCGCTGATTATTGAGAGTCTTAAGGGGGATACTAAGGAGCAGTTTGTTGTGATGTATGATGATATTTCTCTTGCTGGAAAGTCTAAGCGTGGAGAGTTGATTGCTAATCTTGAGAGGCGTTTGAATATTAGAATTCTTGATGTTAAGATTGAGAAGATTGATATTTCTCAGTCTAGAATGAAGATTGTTGTTGTGGTTGATAATTAGTTGTTGGTTTTATGTTAGAGTTGATATATAAAGAGAATACTATTGAGGCTGGTTGTGATGAGGCTGGTCGTGGTTGTCTTGCGGGGCCTGTGTTTGCGGCTGCTGTTGTTTTGCCTTCCGATTTTAGTAATGAGTTGCTTAATGATTCTAAGAAGCTTACTGAGAAGAAGCGTTATGAGTTGAGGGAGGTTATTGAGAGGGAGGCGCTTTATTGGGCTGTTGGTGTTGTTGATAATAATGAGATTGATGAGATTAATATTTTGAATGCTTCTTTTCTTGCTATGCATCGTGCTATTGATCAGCTTGGTGTTGTGCCTGAGCATCTTATTATTGATGGTAATCGTTTTAACAAGTATAAGAATGTTCCTCATGAGTGTATTGTTAAGGGGGATGGTAAGTTTTTGTCTATTGCGGCGGCGTCTGTTCTGGCTAAAACGTATCGTGATGATTTCATGATTAAGATTGCTAAGGACTATCCTTATTATGATTGGCCTTCTAATAAGGGGTATCCTACTAAGAAACATCGTGCTTTGATTAAGGAGAATGGTGTTAGTCCTTTTCATCGTAAATCTTTTAATCTTTTTGATAAACAACTTTCTCTTGATTTCTAGTATTTTTAGTATATTTACCTGAAACTAAAATGCTAGATGAATGGTGCTTAATTCTTTAATTTCACTTTTTAATTTACGTAGGCTTTCTCAGATTGAGTTGTTCAAGGAGAATCCTGTTCAGGTTCAGAAGTCTGCTCTTTATGATCTGCTTCAAAAGGCGGCTAGTACTGAGTGGGGTGAACGTTATGATTTCAAGTCTATTAGGTCAAGAAAAGACTTTGCGGAACGTGTTCCTATCCAGACGTATGAGTCTCTTAGTCCGTGTATTGAGAGAACGTTTAAGGGGGAGAATAATATTCTTTGGCCTGAGGATGTTAAGTGGTTTGCTAAGTCTTCTGGTACTACTTCTAGTAAGAGTAAGTTTATTCCTGTGAGTAAGTCTTCGCTTGAGGATTGTCATTTCCGTGGTGGTAAGGATATAATTGCTCTTTATAATAAGAATTATCCCGATAATAATATGTTTAAGGGCAAGAGTCTTGCTCTTGGTGGTAGTCATGAGGTGAGTCAGTATAATAGTAAGAGCTTTTATGGTGATCTGTCGGCTATTATTATTGAGAATCTTCCTTTCTGGGCCGATTTTGCCCGTACTCCTGATGCTTCTATTATGCTTATGTCTGAGTGGGAGGAGAAGTTGAAGCGTATTGCTGAGACTACGATTAATGAGAATGTTACTAGTCTGGCAGGGGTACCTTCGTGGTTCCTTACTCTTATTCGTCATTTGCTTGAGACTACTGGTAAGAATCATCTTCATGATATCTGGCCTAATCTTGAGCTTTTTGTTCATGGGGGTGTGAGTTTTGTTCCTTATCGTGAACAGTATGAGAAGCTTTGTCCAGGTAAGCCTATGCGTTATATGGAAACGTATAATGCGTCTGAGGGGTTCTTTGCTATTCAGGATGATCCTGAGGATGATTCTATGTTGCTTATGCTGGATTATGGTATCTTTTATGAGTTTATTCCTATGACGGATATTGATTCTGCTAATCCTCGTGTTCTTCAGATTGATGATGTTGAGATTGGTAAGAGTTATGCTATGCTTATTACTACTAATGGTGGTTTGTGGCGTTATATGATTGGTGATACTGTTACTTTTACGTCTCTTCATCCTGTTAAGATTAAGATTACTGGGCGTACTAAGCTTTTTATTAATGCTTTTGGTGAGGAGATTATTATTGATAATGCGACGGCTGCTATGGATAAGGCTTGTGCGGCTACTGGGGCTAAGGTTCGTGAGTATACGGCGGCTCCTATTTTTATTGGTGATAAATCGAAGGGGGCGCATGA
>Ga0193955_1001313_pt1 | contig 11829 bp, 11 predicted proteins | sample BB_6_MG_FD_140343 | JGI IMG/M metagenome (GOLD analysis project Ga0193955, IMG submission 140343) | Microbial mat bacterial communities from the Broadkill River, Lewes, Delaware, United States - BB_6_MG | ecosystem: Environmental > Aquatic > Freshwater > River > Microbial mats | place: USA... | reverse complement strand
CTGTAGCATGATCGTTCCGTGACCGTTAAGTTTGAGGTCCCCGCCTGTGGACGTGAAGTTGTCGATGGAGAGTTGGCGCTCGTTTTGACTCGCCTGCAGTTCAATACGGCCAAGATTCAGTTGATCAATGGGGGCACCAAACTGCTTGATACCAGAGATGGTCAAGTCGGCAAGGAGAAGTTCTAATTGCTCAAGTTGGTTGATGGGATTAAGAAACCCACTGCTGCGTAACGTCTCAATGGTGGTGTTGAGGTGGATGCTTGGTAACTGTGGTAGCGGCTGGTTCCAGTGTAAATCGTTGGCCAACAGTTGTAGATGGCGCGCACTGTCGAGTTCAGCGCTAAAGTTACCGCCAAAGGTTTCCCCTTGAAGAGATACAGCGGGCTGGCCTGTGAAAAGCGACAACCACAGCGGTCGAACCTTGAGTTGATTAAACTCTATACTAAAGCGCGGCAGAGCCTCTGTTTCGATGGTGTCAACGGCCAAGGTTAGGGGCAGTTCTAGGTCAACTTCTCCGACCTGCACGGGACGTTGAAGTTGCTGGCTGAGCTCCTGCTCAAGGCGAAATTGTACCCCTTGACCCGGAAAGAACAGCCACAATCCCATCATGAAAAAAACGGCGAAGACGACAGGAAGGATACAGATATTGCGCAGTGAACTGTTGGTAGAATTATCTTTTGGTGTCATCATTATTTCTTACTATACGCTGAAATATGCAGCGAAGCATCAAGCTGTTGTGGGTTGTCAAAACGCACTTTGAGTTGCAACGTTTTCACTTGCAGGGCCGCAGGAGCGCTATCGATGCTTTGTAGCAGTTGCATCATTTGACCTAACGAGACTTTTTCGAGCTTAATCTCAACCGCTTGCTCAATCATCTTGTCATGATTTGTTGCGGGTAATGGACGCATGGCTGTCAGGTTTTCCCGACGGGCAATACGGGTCACATGGCTTTCGATAAAGCTAAACAGCGAGAAGTTTTCTGTGCTTTGTTGGCGGTTCTCACGTGAGTTAATTTGAGTTTGAATTCGTAAGTACTGTTGTTGTAGGTGCTGAACTTGCTGCAGTTGCTTGCTGCGTGAGGCAATTTTACTGTCGAGTTGTTCAATCGCATTATTGTAGGGCTGAATCATTGCAAAATAAACGAGTGTAATGAGGCAACAGATAACACCAGCACCAACCATCAGTTTTTCACGTGACGAGAGTGATTGCATCATGATTGCCCCCCTTGTAGACCAATGTTGATTTGCAGACGGAAATTAACCGATTTGCCGTCGATGCTTGTTTTCGCATCGGCAATATCTACTTTAGTGAAAATGGCCGATCGCTGTAACTCACTGGTTAAGCGATTAATACTATCAAAGGAGTTCGTTTCACCATCGACCACGAGGCTGTACTCTTCCATATTGAAATTCTTGATGTCTACTTTTAAATCCGTTGGTGTGTGTGCTGAAAATTCACGCAGAACGGATAGGGCCGATGTCGATTTATCAACCCCCATCAAAGCGCCTGTGGTTTGCAATTGCTGCAGCGCTGATTGCAGTTGCATGGGGATATTGACGATGGCTCGGGTGTTGGGTAGCGTTTGGCGGAAGATCTGTGTCATCTGCTTACGGTAGCCTTCGGCAATATCGGTTTTATGCTGGTAGGTGCGAATCGCGGTAGCGCTCATAATAATAAGGGCAGCTCCGAGCAGTGCTGCTCCGCTATAGAGATGCTTTTTCATCGCCGCCCATTCACTTTTTAGGGTGAAAGGGCCGGTGCGGAAATTGATGGTTGGTTGATTTGCCGCTAACGCTCGCGCACAGACGGGTAAAAAAGCGGGATCAATTTTTTGGCTGTTGGCATGAATGGGTAATTCAACAAGTTGATAATCACGCTCATTCAGAGCCTTGCTAAGCTCGGCTGTGACGTTATCTCCAATTAAGCACAGTGGTTGATTATTAACTCGCGCGCTACGGCACATCATCGCGACCTCACGATGGATACGACTGGCTAAGCTTGGTGCATCGTCACACTCTGCGCTGCTCACTTGGCCACAGGTTTCGAAACTGACTACGTCCCCTTGCTGAATTAAGCTAATCAACAATTGATTTTGATGCAGTTGGATAAGGATCCCTGTGTCGAACCAGTCTTTAATACCGCAGGCTTCCGTAAATGGTGACAGGCCAAGAACGTGAAGTGGGAACTGATTACCCTCAAACGGTTCCAGTGCAGCTGTAATTTGCTCCTCGGTTGCGGTCGCAGCCGTAACAATTGCATCACCTTCTGAATCCTGTGGCGCGCTGGTCGCAATCACATGATCACTGATATCGCTCGGCAGTTGAGCCGTTAGCTCCATCCGCGCAGCAGCGGCAATTTTGCGCGCATCGCGGAATGGGAAGCTTAGTTGGCGCACAAAGCCAGCACTGGTTAAGGTGCTGCAGGTGCGATCAGCAATGCCCGGCCGTGAACCGAGCATCTCGAGCAATAGTTCGCCGATTTTGCTGTCAGCATCCACAGCGCGTTCCGTGTGCTGAAGGAGTGTTGGATTTTGTTTGTCATCGTTAAAGACCGCCATGCGAATACATTGATCGGTGATCTCTATTCCAACCCGTCGTTTAATCATAGGGTCAACCTCTGCGTTGTTATAAAAGTTGAAAATATAGAAGTTTATTAAGTTTCTTATCGACCGTGGCACTTGCTCGCCGCCGTCCGTCACCAACGCGAGCACTGGTCGTCACGCGATAGGTGTTACAGCGTACCGTTAGGTAACTATTGATCGCCCAATAGAAACTATCCATATCAGGTAATTGCTTTAGCTCGTCTAGTGTTTGATACGGACCGCTTTTACGCTGATCGACGATCATTTGTGCTGTTGACAGCGAAACCTCATCCGCCAATGCTGCAATCACTTCGGCGCTTGCCGAGTTAATATGTATTTCATTCTCACCGTGAACGGTAATATGTGGTCGTAACTTGTCGATCTCCTTAGCACTAAAACCAGCAACCCGCACTAATTCATCGAGGGTGTCTAGTGGCCCATTTTTGCAGTACGCTGTGGGTGTTTGCAGTGCATAATAACCTGATTCAGCGCCCGAAGGTTGCGGGTTGTCGTCGGCATCAATCCAGTCAATGATGGCATCGACACGTGAATCGCCTTGCTCCATTTCGAGAGCTTCAAAGAGTCGTAAGCAGCGATCCATAATGATGGCATCGATATTACCGGCGCTGGTCACCAGATTGTTGATGTTGATTTTGCCATCAAGTGGCGCAATGGTTAGGCTGAGTTCTCCTAAATCACCAACGGGGTAGTTCGCTACGCCCTGCGCCCACAATTCATTGTTGCTATCAAAGTTATTGGTGTCGCTTTTTAAAATCATCTGAGCAACCTGAACTCCACCTTTGGCAATATAGTGGGCGCGGGTGCTATCGCGATAGGTTTCAGTCAGACGCAAATCAACAAGCGATGAAAAGGATAGTTGGCTCAGCAGTGCTGCTAACAATGCCGTAATGGCTAACACGAGTAACAGCGCGACGCCGCGATCATTGTTGATTGTTTTCATTTTTCAACCCTCTGTAAAGCGAGGTCGAAGGCTGTCATCACACTGATCTCATGGTCGTTGTTCATAAGTACCATGCTCATCTCAACAGCTTGCGGCAACGAGTTGCTCTGCTGACTATCCCATTCTTCCTGCCATTCACTGCCGTCATAAAAGCGCCAATTTAATTCTTTGACCTGCGAACTAAGGCGTTGAAAGTTCAGGCGATCTTCGGGAGCAAAAAGTTCCACAGCGCTACGCTTTAACTTGCCAACCTGTTTATTTCGCTCTGTTTCTAGCTCGTAGCGTAGGCGAACTAAACCGCTTGGTGCGGCGCCCTGAATGATGGCCGAGGTCGAGGTGAAGCTTAAGTGTGGAACCGTATCACTATCATCACTGGCACTAAAGGTTGAACGTTCATTACTCGTTGACAGGTAACTACCGCTGAGTTCGCGTCCAACACGGTCAAAAATAACACGCGCTTGATGGTACAGCTCCGATTCACTTTGTAGCCGCTTCTCTGTGGTGCTAATGGTGGAAAAAATACCATAAACACTCGATAAGATAAGGCTCAACAGTGCCACCGCGACAACCACCTCAATGAGGGTGAAGCCATGGTTTGACCTCGCGACATCTGAGCGTTTACTGGTTGAATAAAAATGAGTCAATACGGACCTCTTCATTGCGCTGCTGTTGTCCCCAAATAATGGCAACGGTTACCTGTTGCACGCCACTCACTGGGGTGTCGTTAAATTCAACTTGCCATCGGTATTGACCATATGGTTTCGGCCAGTCGCCTCTTTGACTTGAAAGGCTGAGTCTACCGTTTCGAGATTGAACTTCAAGCTCACTCATTTTGTGCTGGGCAAGCATGGTGGCAGTAGTGATCCGTTGTACCTGTTCGTGGCTATAAATACAGCGATTGGTTAGGGTTAAGCAGGCGATAAGCGCAATACCAATAATAACTAGGGCAATCATCACTTCAAGGAGGGTAAATCCTTGGGTATTGCTCCGATGATTAGTTGAATTCATGGTAACCCTCTTCAATTTCAGCTGTTCCTGTAAATGGCAACACGTGCAAACTTAGCTGTGTTTCAGCTTGTTGAAGGTGAAGAGTTGTTGCAGGTAGCCATCCTTGGGGGTGGAAATTGATGGTGGCACTGCCACTTGACAATACTCCTTTACCATCGATCCATACCTCTTCGAACTGTACATTTGTTGGCAGTTGATATGCCCGAGCGCGGCCATTCGCTGCCTGCCATTCACCATGATCCGATAGCTGCTGTGGCGTGCACAGTCCGTCGTCAATTTGAATGATTAAGCGGTGCGGGGTAGCGGTGAGTGCTGCCTCGTTATACAGATATTTGGCCATACCACTAATGCGCCGTGCGCTGTGGTTAAGGTTGTTTTCGCCAACACTGCTGAATAGCGGCACCGAGACCACGGCAAACAAGCTAAGCAAAAACAGAACAATGCATAGCTCCATTAGCGTGAAGGCGCGCTGGTTATTCAATCTCCCAGCTCTGAACATCAGCATCTTTTCCTTCACCACCGGGCTCGCCATCGGAACCGTATGACAGGAGATCGTAATCACCATTTAAGCCGGGAGCGAGGTAGATATATTCGCCACTCCATGGATCCGAAGGAATTTTTTTGATGTAGCCGCCCTCGCGATATTTGACTGGAATTCGACCACTTTCTGGCTTCGTAACCAGAGCAATCAGGCCTTGATCTGTGGTTGGGAACATACCGTTGTCGAGTTTGTACAGAGCAAGAGCCTCTTCGAGTCCTTTGATTTGTAACTCGGCTTTGGTCCGTCGTGCATCTTCAGGGCGATCGAGTAACTTAGGTACAACGATGCCAGCAAGAATACCAAGGATAACCACGACCACCATTACTTCGATTAGGGTAAATCCACGTTGATTGTGATTGCTATATTTAGGTGACACTGTGTTCATCTGCTAGTTCTCCTCGTCTATATTGAACTGAGTCAATTGTTTTGATTTAGCCTAATCCTTGGCTTGCTTGAAAAATAGGTAACAGTACCGCGAGAACGATAAAGCCGATAACTCCGCCCATCGCCAGTATCATCAACGGCTCAAGCAGCGATAGTAGCCCTGACAGGGTCACTTCGACTTGACGTTCTTGACTGTCTGCGACTTTAATCAACATCTCTTCAAGGTTACCACTGCGTTCGCCTATGGCAGTCATTTGAGCCAATAGCGGCGGGAACACTTGGGATTGTTTAAGCGGTTCGGCCAAACTTGAGCCTTCACGTACCTCGATGGTTGTTGTTTCAATGGTCTGTTGTAGTACGCGGTTGTCGAGTAGTCCACCACTGATCTCTAAGGCACTTAGTAGTGGCACCCCGCTGTACAGTAATGTACCAAGTGTACGGCTCAGACGCGCCGTTGAAATTTCTCGCTGCATGCGACCGATCAATGGCAGTTTAAGGATCCAGCCATCGCTGCGCAAGCGGCCGTGTTCCGTGCTGCGAAAGCGGCGGAAGAAAAATGCTGCAATAATACAGATAATGGCCATGATCCAACCGTAGCTTGCCAGCGCGTCACTTACCGAGATGAGCAGGCGGGTTGGCAGCGGTAACACTTGCCCCATATCGAGGAGCATGCGGGTAATTTTAGGAACCACAAAACTGACTAAGAACAGCAGGACTCCAGTGCCCACGAGTGCCATCAGCACGGGGTAGGCCAGTGCTGCCACGGTACGTGATTTAAGACGGGCTTGGTCTTCAAGAAAATCGGCTAAGCGCAGCAATACCTGATCGAGTGAACCGCTGCTCTCGCCAACTTGAACCATCCGCTGATAAAGGTCAGGAAAACTACGCCCCTGTTCTGCTAACGCTTGATAGAGAGAATTCCCTTGCCGTACTTGTTCGCGCACTTGGTTGTAAAGACGTGCTTGAGCAGGTTTTTCAACCTGTTCAACCAAAGACAGTAGGGCTTCATCGAGTGGTACACCAGCCTGAAGTAAGGTCGCCAATAGGCGAGTGGTTGTCGCCAAGTCATTGACTGATAATTTGGTGCCACGATTGAAAGACCACTTGATCTTCGGGCGCTGCGCACCTTTTTGTTCCTCGAGATGGCTGACAAAAATACCCTGCTCGCGCAAGGTATCAAGAGCGGCTCGTTTGCTGCTGGCCTCTAGACTCCCCTTGGTTTTCTTGCCGAGGTTGTCAAAGCCGTTGTAATCAAAGAGCGCCACGTTTAGTTCTCCTCTTGAGTGACTCGAACCACCTCTTCAAGGGTGGTAACTCCAGCTCTGGCAGCTTGTAGTCCAGCCTGACGCAGAGGAACCATCCCCTCGTTTATTGCACTTGTTCGTATCGATGCGGCATCGCTGTTTGCAAGCAGTTTGCTCCGTACCGATTCGCTCATGCTGAGAAGCTCATAAATACCACTACGACCACGATACCCGATTTGCATACAGTGGTCACAGCCTACACCACGATAAAACGTATGGGCTTGTTGGCTGTCAAGGCCGAGCTTTTGTAGGATTGATGCCTCGGGTTGATAGGCCTCGCGACAGTGGGGGCAAATGGTCCGCACCAGTCGTTGAGCTAATATTCCGACAATGGAAGAGGCCGCCAAAAATGGTTCAATGCCCATCTCAACGAGGCGAGTGAGGCCACCAGCGGCATCGTTGGTGTGCAGCGTTGAAAAAACCATGTGACCTGTTAGGGCAGATTGGATGGCAATTTCAGCGGTTTCGTGATCGCGAATTTCCCCCACCATAATAATATCTGGGTCTTGACGCAAAATAGAGCGTAAGCCGTTGGCAAAAGTAAGATCAATTTTGGCATTCACCTGAATTTGACCAACACCCGCCAGTTGGTACTCGATGGGGTCTTCGACGGTGATAATGTTTTTTTCACGGTCATTCAAGCGACTGAGTGCCGCATACAGACTGGTCGTTTTACCGCTACCCGTTGGTCCGGTAACGAGAAAAACACCATGGCTATTGTGAATCAGCTGATCCACTTTTTCGAGTAACTCGTCCTGCATGCCAATCTCTTCAAGGGAGAGGACGTTGTTGCTGGTATCGAGAAGTCTCAGAACGATGCGCTCGCCAAAAGCCGTAGGTAGAGACGATACCCGCACGTCGATATCCTTTGCGGCAATGCGCACACGAAAACGACCATCTTGCGGTAAGCGTTTTTCGGCAATGTTAAGACCAGCCATAATTTTTAGGCGCGAAATGATACTTGATGTTGCCTTGAACGGAGGGCGTAGCACTTCATACAGAAGTCCATCAATACGATAACGGACAATAAGTTCCGTCTCGAATGGCTCGATGTGAATGTCACTCGCGCGCTCTTTGTAGGCTTGAGTAATCAAACTGTTAACAAAGCGGATGATAGGTGCTTCATCGTTGCTGTCGAGCAAATCTGTTGGTTCGAGGTTGCTGACAAAGTCATCATCGTTATCGCTAATATCGTTGACCACGTCATGTGCGGCACCAGCGTGGCCCTCAAAACTGCGATTGATGAGAGCGGTGATCTCCTCGGTCGGTGCTAAACTGATCTCAATACGAGCGCTAGCAATGCTGGATAAATCGTTGACAACATTGCGCTCAAAAGGGTCAGCCATGACAACGTGTAAACACTCCCCTTGACGGCGCAGCGGCATAATGACGTGTTGGCGCGCGTAAGCCAGAGGGATGAGTTCCAGCAGCTCAGGTTCACTAATCACATTGGGAAGTTGGTCAATAAACGGCAATTCTAACTGCTCGGCCAAGGCGCAATACAGCTGCTTTGAAGTGATCGCTTGATCTTCAAGTAGCAATTCGCCCAACCGTTGCGAACTCTGCTGTTGGCGATCGAGTGCCTGCTGTAGGGCATCATCACTTAGAGCGCATTGCTGCTGAAGGATCTCACCGAGAAGTTGAAAACTCGCCATCGTTAGTTTTGCTCCGCTGGAGTTGTTTTTCCCGCTTCAGCGCGAATCGTCTCCATCTGTTGCTGGTTGTTCAGCGTGACAGCGCTGAGGTCACTAACCTCTTTAATAATTGTAGGGGTAATGAAAACAAGGAGGTTGCGCTTGACTTCATCGTGACTCGTGCTCTTAAATAACCAGCCTAATAGTGGGATATCACCTAAGAGGGGTACTTTCTTAACGGTGTCGGTCTTGTTGGTAGAGATTAAACCACCAAGGACGATTGTTTGACCGTCTTGAGCGAGAACGGTGTTGCTGATCTTGCGAGTGGTAAACGTTGGCCCGACATTGTCGACATCGCCAACGTTGCTACCGTCTTCCACTAAATTGGTTGTCTCTTGGTAAACATTGAGTCGTACTAAATTTCCTTCGGTAATTTGCGGAGTAAAACGTAACGTTAGCGCAACATCCTTGCGTTCAACTGAGACACTTTGCGCGAGACTGTCACTGCCTGTGCTATCGGTAAGACGTGAAGTGATGATTGGCACATTGCGACCAACAACAATTTCAGCTTCTTCGTTGTCTGAGGTCAGCAAGCGTGGTGCCGAGAGAATGTTGACATCAGTATCTTTTTTAGATAGGTCAATAAGGGCAGAAAATGCTGGAATCGAGACGATATCACCGTTTGAATCGGTTACTTCAATCAGTTTACTAAAGCCACCAGCCATGATCCCATTGACCGATTTTGTAAGGACGTCTGCTGAGGATCCTGTCCCACCGAGGGTGCTGATACCACCCGCACCGCTGGAGCCAATACCAAATCCACCTTGAAGCTGAACACCGATAGCCTCGGTGGCATCCATCGATAATTCCATAATCAATGCTTCGACATACACCTGCTTACGACGAATATCGAGTTGGCGAATGATCTCTTTTAGTACCAAATAATCCTCAGGAGTCGAATTGACAATGAGGGCGTTGGTGGGCTTATCAGCGGTGACAGAAACATTGCTACTGAGTGCCGCAGCGATCACTGGTGCATTCGCAGTTGTCGCCGATGTTGCGCTCTTCTTAGGTTGCTTTATCCCGGTGAGGATTTCGTTAAGGGTTTGACCCAATGTTTCGGCGTCGGCATTTTCTAGATAGTACAGATTAATACGTGAGTGCTCTTTCGTCGGGACACGATCCAGCTCAGCGATCACTCGTTTGAGGGTCTTTAGGTCCTCCTGCGTTGCCATAATAACGAGACGATTCGTGCGTTCGTAAGGGATTACTTTACTTGGCTTAGTGTTGGTACTGGTGGTGACATTCTTACTTACGGCGCGAGCCGCCTTTTGGGGAGCTGTTACCAAGAGGTCGTTGCAGATTTTTGCTGTTTCTTTCGCATCAGCATATTGTAGTGCAACAATGGTCGTCTCTTGCAATGCGCCAGGTATATCAAGCTCCTTGATGATTGTTGTCAGTCGCTGAATATTGGCTGCGTTGTCCGAGATAATCAGCATGTTCGATGGTTGGTAGACCACAACATTACTGGTTTTTGGCATCAATGGAGCAAGAAGTGTACTGGCAATGTCCACAGCGTTGATATGCTTTAGGCTGATCATGCGAGTGACAAATTGATCTTGGTTTGATTCCGTTGTATAGGTTGGCAAGTTGCTTTCACTGGCCAGTTTGGTTGCCACAATTTTATGTGTTTTACCCGTTGGAACAACCGTAAAGCCTTTGATGCTCATCACTGTTAAAAACAGTTGATAGGCTTCCTCTTTGGTCATCTTTTCCGATGAGATGATGGTCGCTTTGCCACGAATCGTATCATCGTAAACGAAGTTTTTACCCGTTAAGGCGCTGATCGTTTGGATCAGGTCGCCGAGTTCGATATCTTTAAAATCAAGAGTGATGGAGGAATCGCCATTGGCTGCATGCACGGTCGAAGTGATTGGGCTAACGAGGACGAGTGAGCAGAGCAGTAGTGCTAGGCCTGTGAGTTTGACGGTTTGTATAAACACCAGAGAGTTCTCCTTACTTGATTTCGTATTGAAAATTCATTGATTGCCCAGCACGCTTGAGATCGAGACTGAGAGATTTCGCCTCACGCAGTTGCTGGAATATTTGTAACCCTTTTTCGGGGCTATCGAGTGTGACACCGTTGATGGCGTGTAAAACATCACCACGTTTGAGTCCCATTTGACTTAATAATGTATTGCGTTGAATCCGTCTGATCACAAATCCCTGTGTCGCGCCATCGACAATGCGTGGATCAATTCGCGCTTGTTTCATCACCGAGGCAATGTTGGTACGGATGCGTTGTGCTTCAGCTGTAGGGATAAGCCAGCGATTACTACCTAGGCTAATGATTGCTGAACGATTTGCAGAACCTGTAGATGCTTGAGCGCCTGATGCATGGTTTGAACTCACACCACTGTTGTCGAGTTCCAATATTCTTCGCACCCCTTGATCGGTTTCGATCTCAATGAAGTCGCGTCCTACAGCGATGAGCGTGGTGCTGTTATCAATCCTATCGTTGAGACGAATAACTTCAATTTTGCTACCTGTGTTGATAACCGCCAGCGATTCGTCCTCCGCAACCACCGTGCCGATCAAGGTGAACGGACTGGAGCTTTGGCTCGTTGTCGTGGCTGCTCGTTGTGGTGATACTTGAATATTCTGTGCGGGTTGGGCGGAGTTGAAAATATTGCGTTGTAAAATGATTCGATTGTTCGCTGGCTGCTGCCCCGCTTGCAATTGCCGGTCATTCGCTGATTGTGTAACGATTGTCGCAGAATCACCAGATAGCCGGATCCCTGTTTCGCTGGTAACCAGCCAAGCAAGGGCTAACCCTAGCGCAGCGCTTATCGTGAGGTAATAGAGGGGTAAACCACGGTGAAACAGAGATAGCATATAAGTATGTCCGTTAGTTGGCTGCAAATTAAAAGGTTATTATAGCAAATAATTGGAAGCAGTGTAACAGAGTTGTTTCATAGATAAAACGAATATTCTTTATTGTTATAATTTGACCGAGCCAAAACATTAGCGAGGTGTTCCTTTGCTAATGTTCGTACTGTTTAGCGACGTTTAGGGATGATTTTAAACTCATAACCTTGATAGCTAAGGATCGCGCCGTCCGCTGTGATCTCTTCAAGTCGATAGCGGCCATCGAGGGTGCTTCCTTGGCGCATAATTTTGTTGTTAAGGCGAATAATACTGCTTTCGTCTCCCGCGTAGCCGTGGACCGACATATTGAAGTTGGGTAGCTGTTGCTGAATGTGCATGGGCAGCTCGCGTAGCATTAAAACGTCTGGTTGTTGGCTCGTTTCTGCTGCTAACTCTTGTGTTGTATCCTGCTGTATCGTTTCACTTTCTCCCGCTAACAATAATATCGCCTGAGCCTGAGCCTGTGCCTGTGCCTGTGCCTGAGCCTG
>Ga0193955_1001308_pt1 | contig 11854 bp, 12 predicted proteins | sample BB_6_MG_FD_140343 | JGI IMG/M metagenome (GOLD analysis project Ga0193955, IMG submission 140343) | Microbial mat bacterial communities from the Broadkill River, Lewes, Delaware, United States - BB_6_MG | ecosystem: Environmental > Aquatic > Freshwater > River > Microbial mats | place: USA... | reverse complement strand
CGTTGCAGGTTAACATCGCTGCTGATTTTCCAATAACGACCGTTAAATATGCACTGTTTGGTGTGGCCTGTGTCACTGTCCTTGCGGTTTATGTTCTTAGAAAATTTTTATTGAATCCTGATCGTTCAGGTGGCACTCCTGCCCGGACAACATCGGCCCAACATCCTGCGATAACAAAATATACCACTGTCGTTGTGATCACATCGGCTTTATTGGAAAGTATCGGCATATACGGGGTCGTGTTGTTTTTACTGGCCAAGGACACCCGGTCATTATACCAGTTGCTGATTATTTCCGCCGCTGCAATGATATATTTTCGTCCGCGTAAAGAAGAACTGTTCTCCCTGGCAGAACAGATGAAAAAATACCGGCAAAATTAAAAAACAGAACCGCCGACTCTGAAGGGCCGATGGTTCTGTTGGAAGTTTTAAGAAAACAAATATTTGAACTGCTAAACTTTTCCTTCACCGACCATTCGGGCGAAATGCTCATAACTTCGGTCAAAGGTTTTTTCGGCATCGTTGGGAAAGACACAGGCCGGCAACTGGCGCATTTTTCTATGATACTGAATACATTCACAGCATAGTCCTTTTCTGGCGCAGGGCTCATAGCTGCAGTTACAATGTTTGAGATTTTTGTCCTGCTTGCATTCCATATTATTTGTCTCCTTTCAACCCGATCTCATCTGCGACCTCGCGCATGCCCATGATCGTATCCGTTATCAGGTCACCCACTTCAACTCCCAGCATATCCGCACCTTTTTGGATAATTGACCGATCCACCTTGGCAGCAAAGCGTTTGTCCTTCCACTTTTTTTTGACCGATTTGGCTTTGATGTCCATCACGCTCTTGGACGGCCTAACCAATGCCGATGTCGTCACAAGTCCGGTCAGCTCATCAACGGCAAAGAGCACTTTTTCCATGGTTGTTTCCGGCTTGACATCCGTGCAGATCCCCCATCCATGGCTGACCACGGCCCGGATCAGATCCTTGGGCCAGTCATTTTCCTTTAAAATTTCTTCGGTTTTTATGCAGTGCTGATCCGGAAACTGCTCGTAATCAAGGTCGTGGATCAGCCCTACAATGCCCCATGTCTCTTGATCCCCGTCGTGCTTTTTGGCCATGTAACGCATGACGCCTTCCACGGCATAGGCGTGTTTGATAAGGCTTTGACTTGTGTTGTAGCGTTTAAGAAGCGATAATGCTTCCTCTCGTGTCGGTATCCGGTTGCTCATCAGGTCTCCTTTTTATTTTGAATATCCCATGAGTAAAGACACTACTTAACATAACTTTCATCAGCCGAACAAGTCCGTCACTGCGACCAAATTGTGTTTAAGCGCAAACGCCTACGCCTGGATCCACTACCGATAAATATAATTAATATCTATCTATTATCCTGTTGCGCGAAAACTTCTTTGGCTGCAAATAATCCGTTCAATGCGGCGGGAAAGCCTGCATAGACAGCCATCTGTATCATAATTTCAACGATTTCCTGCCGGCTGCATCCAACGTTTAAAGCGCCGTGGATGTGCACACGAAGCTGGGGAGCTGCCGTCCCCATGGCGGTTAATGCGGCAACGGTTGCAATTTCCCGGGACTTTAGATCCAGGCCGGGCCTTGGGTAGACATCTCCAAAGGGAAATTCAATCAAAAGGTCTGCAAAATCGGGGGCAATATCCTTGAGTGCCGCCACTACAGCCTCTCCCTGGGCACCGTCAATCTGTGCCAATTTGTCCAATCCCCTTTGATAACGTTCGGATTTCATATCTTTTCTCCTTGTAATCGGGTTTAATTTAAAGAAAAGAATAATTCACATAAAATAATATGTCTAATATATACTTATGCCATTATTAATATGATATATATATCAATATGGAATTGCGCCAACTCAGATACTTTGCTGCCGTTGCCCAGGAACTTCACTTTGGCCGGGCGGCGAAACGGATGAACATCTCCCAGCCGCCGTTGAGTATGCAGATCAGAAACCTTGAAGAGGAACTGGGTACCCGACTATTCAACCGCACCAGCCGCCAGGTGGAGCTGACAGCTGCCGGAGCGGTTTTCCTGACCCAGGTGGAACAGATACTGGCTTCACTTGATGGTGCAGTCGAATCAGCAAGGCAGGCCGGACAAGGCAATATCGGCCGCCTATCCGTGGGCTTTGTCGGTCCTGCCATGGATGCGTTTTTGCCGGAAATTATCCGCAGGTTCCAAACCCGGTACCCGGGAATCACACTGGGACTGACCGAATCCGGAACCCGTCGGCAAATTGAAGATTTGTATGCGGGCAGAATCCAGATTGGATTCGCAAGGCTTTACCGGCACAGACCTGAGGGGCTTGCCGCACAGGTGATCTGGCGGGAACCCTATATGCTTGCTGTGCCCGGTGACCATCCCCTTGCATGTCAAAAATCGGTTGTCTTGTCGCACCTGAAAAAAGAGTCTTTCATCATGTATCCCAGAACTCTCCAGCCTCAGCTTTACGACAGCATGATAGCCTGTTTTAAAAATTCGGGGTTCACCCCGAAAATCGTCCAGGAAGCCAGAACAAAGCATACTACAATCGCCCTGGTTGCCGCAGGGCTTGGGGTGGCCATCGTTCCCTCGTCTTCAAAGGTTATCGGCAGAAAAGGCGTTTTTTTTCTGGATCTTGACGCATCATTGCCTGGCATTGAAATTACCATGCTTTGGCGGCAAAAGGATAAAAGTCCGGTGCTTGACCGATTTGTAAAGTTTGCGATGCAGTATCAACAATTGGAGAAATAGTATAGTAAAAAATTTCGTTTTGCAGTCCTTTTTCAACAAACTTGACAATGTCCCTTCGAAACTTTAAACATCAGCCTTACTAAAAATTCGTGTCAACTGTAATGAACGCTATTGCCAGGCAGCTGTAGGTCAGTGCTTTGGAATGTTACAGGATAATACTAACCCAAAATATTATGAAAGGATCTTTTGTTATATTAAATATTTAGCATGTTTGTTGGGCTGAGGCTATATGGATTTGAGAACATAAAAAACAAAATCTGGAGGGAATCTTTTATGAAGAAAATTATCTGTTTTGGGGATCTGTTTGCCCAAAAAGTGGCAAAGTCGGTTAAGGCAGCTGCAGGTTTCATGCTCGTGCTGGCTATGCTCTTGTGTCCGCTTTCCGGTGCAATTGCAGCTGAAGGCGGGGGATCTGCGTATCTGGGCGGTAACGAGGATTTCATGTGCGGAGCATTGCCTGGACCGGGATTTTATCCAATTGTGTATGCGTTTCATTACACCGCCGACGAATTTATGGACGGTAACGGTAACAAAACGGGGGATTTTGATCTTGATGTCACCGGCGCAGCTTTTCGCTTTATTTATGTCTCCGACATGAAATTGTTCGGCGCCGATGTGGCCTGGCACGCCATCATACCGGTAATTAATACCCAGGTTGAAATCAATCCGCCGGGTATAGATGCATCCAACACCGGTCTCGGAGATATTGAAATTTCCGCATTGATCCTGGGTTGGCATCTGAACAAGAATTTTCATTTTATCGGCTCACTGGATGTGTGGTTGCCTGTGGGAGAATATGCTGCTGATGATGCGGCAAGTCTCGGTCGTAACTACTGGACAGTGGCACCGATTGCAGTTGGGACATACATCAGTGACTCGGGGTTTGAGCTTTCGGCAAAACTGCAGTATTTGATGAACTCTGAAAATTCAGACACCGACTACACCACAGGCAATGAGTTTATCTGTGATTACGTGATCGGACAGCATATCGGCAACTGGATGTTCGGTGTTAACGGGGTGTTTTACTATCAGACAACAGAAGACGAACGTTCGGGCAACGATATCAACAACAGTGAAGGCAGATCGTTATCCATTGGCCCCGCCATCCAGTACAACTACAAGAATATGTTTTTCAATGTGAAGGTACAGTTTGATACCCACGTTGAGAACAGACCCAAAGGCGAAAAATACTGGTTGAAATTCATGTATGCCTTCTAACGCTTTTTAGTATTGCCGGAACCGGATTGAATATCATACTTACCGCCAATCCGGTTTCGGTAAATTTTTACGAAAAACCGCATAAATGGATCAACGCTCCGGCTGATTCGGATATGCATAGACCTGTTTTCTAAGTTGGCAGCGATCTTCCACCTCTTCAAAAAAAATATCGGTGTGCCTTTCGGGTCTTGCCATACAGCCGCTTTGGCAATGCAGCCGTCCTGAACAGGCCGCACAGGCCTGGATTTTTTCGGAACGTTCTCTGCTCAACTGGTTCAGACCTGCCCACGCAGTTTCCGCTTTATCTGCAATACGATCCACCGGACAATTCCACACCCCTTGGATGCCGTAATTTGTAACGGACAAAAGACCGCAGGGAAAAAGTGTTCCTTCCTGGGAAATATAAGGCGATTCCATGCAGTTGGCGCAATGGTGTTCAGACGTTTCATGGCGGGATGCATACCATTCCAGGCAGGATGTGTTGCCGATTCTTTCATAGACACGGCGGAACTGTTCATCGTGTGAGAATCGCTCTATGAGCGCTGCGTACTGTTCCGGACTGGGAAGGCTCAGTGTGCCGGTCAATGCCCGGCCCCCTTGGATCAGGGTGCCGCTGACCACACGGCTGATGTTCAGTTTTTCCATCATTACAAACAGCTGGGGCAGGTCTTCAACATTGTGCCGCATCTCCGTAAACGAGACGGTAGTGCGCGAGGCTAAACCGGCATCTGAAAGCAGTTGCAGCCCGTTCATGGTTTTTTCAAAGTTTCCTTTTCCCCTGACACGATCGTGGGTGTCAGGCTGTGCCCCATCCAAGCTGATCTGCAGATGAAGGCAGTCAAATACGGGATTTGCAAGGGTGTCTACGATTTTTGGCGTCAGCAGCGTGCCGTTGGTCTGCAGGCGCAGATGGTGGATGGTGGGAAATTGAGCGCAATGGGTTAGAATCTCCTGCCACCTGGGGTGGGTGAGCGGCTCGCCGCCTGAAATGCAGAGTGTGTTTATCCCGGCCTCAACCCACAACGAGATGGTCTCTTTGATAAGTCCTACATTCACATGTTTCAGGCGGGACGCCGGGCTGCACTCCACCCAGCAGTGGCTGCATGCTAAATTGCAGTGACGGGTAATGGCAACGATAAGTCTGTTTGCGGGCACCACACCATATCGGGTGAGTCTGTCAAGGGCCTGTTCTGGATTCATGATTAACCTCATCGTGTCGTAATTAAAGTAAAATTTGTCGCCCACCATTACCAGAATAGACCACAATGGGCAATAGATGTTGACTGGTTGATGAAGAATTAGTTGATATATCAACTATTTAAATCTGTTGCTGTTCCGATTTTGTCATGCTATGGTCCACTCCCGTTTGAAGAGATACCAAAGAAAAGTTAAAAATACCTAAAGGAGACGTTATGAAGATCAAAGGCGCTGTTTTACGGGAACCCGGTATGAAATATTCCATTGAGACGCTGGAGCTTGATCCGCCCAAGGAAAACGAGGTCCTGGTCAAGTATACCCACACCGGGTATTGTCACTCTGATCTGCATTTGTTGAAAGGCGAAATTCCCATCAAGATGCCTTTGGTCGCCGGCCACGAAGGGGCTGGCGTTGTTGAAGCTGTGGGGCCGGGCGTCACCTCCGTGCAAAAGGGCGATCATGTCGGCGTCACCTGGATGGTGCCCTGTGGCCACTGCCCCAATTGCCGCAGGGGCAAAGGCAATATCTGCACCACAAGCTTTAGTTATTTTCTGGAGGGCATGTTGCTTGACGGCACCTCACGCATGAGAGATGCCAGGGGCGATGTGGTTCGACACGGCAATTTTGTCTCCTGTTTTTCAACCCACTCCGAGGTTCCCGAACGGGCGGTTATTCCCATGCCCAAGGAATTTCCCCTGGAGCAGGCTGCGCTCATGGGGTGCTGCGTGCCCACCGGCTGGGGTTCTGTATTTAACACCGCAGCCTTTCCTCCCGGAGCGCCTGTGGCGGTCTACTGCCTTGGCGGTGTCGGACTAAATATTTTGCGGGCCGCAGCCATGCGACATGCCTACCCGTTGATCGCAGTTGATATTGAAGGCAGCAAGCGGGAACTTGCCATGGAGTTCGGTGCCACCCATTTCATTGACAGCTCCAAGGAAGATCCGGTCCCGGCCATTCAGCTGCTCACCGGCGGCATGAAAATGGACGACGGAACGATTATGGGCGGCGGGGCGGAATATGTATTTGAGGCCAAAGGCGATCCCGTTTCCATCATCCAGGCCTACTGGTCCACAAGCATCGGCGGAGAGCTGATTATTCTTGGTATTACCCCCCACGACCAGACCACTGATTTATCCTTGATGCTGCTGCCCCTACACCAGAAAACCATCAAAGGGAACCTCTATGGGGCCATTTCCACCCATGATGATATCCCCCGTCTGGTTAAGATGGCCATGAACCATGATCTCAAGCTGGACAAGTTGATCACGGACAAATTTAAACTCGAAGATATCAATGACGTGGCCGAAGCCATGGACAAACGGCAGATCAAAGGCCGGTGGATCTGTGAAATAGATTAGAACATAAAAACAAGCTGGATGGGCAATTCCATTCAGCTTGTTTTTTTATTTGATGAAGTTGTAAAGCTTTTCCTTGACAAATTAAATTTTATGACTATTGCCCGCTCTTTGTTGCCATGGTATTATCCCATCCCGTTTGAGAGAAAAATACAAATAGGCAATTTCTCGGACCGCGATAAAGGCAGACGGTGTCCGGGATGATAGAACCTGCAAGGAGATGAACCAGGAAGAACCGGCAGTTTAGATAACCCGCCCAATTTCCCCCGTGTTTTACCCCCATGCAACAACCATATTGAAGTCCACAAGGAGATGCTATGAAGATCAAAGCTGCTGTTTTACGGGAACCCGGTATGAAATATTCCATTGAAACATTGGAACTGGACCCGCCCAAAGAAAACGAGGTGCTGATAAAGTATACCCATACCGGATACTGTCATTCTGATTTGCATATGCTCAAAGGTGAAGTTCCCGTCAAGATGCCGATGGTCGCAGGGCACGAAGGCGCAGGTATTGTTGAAGCTGTCGGCCCGGGCGTCACCTCTGTGCAAAAGGGTGATCATGTGGGGGTTACCTGGATGGTGCCCTGTGGTCATTGCCCCAACTGCCGGAGGGGAAAGGGCAATATCTGCACCACAAGTTTCAATTATTTTCTGGAAGGTTTTTTGCTTGACGGTACTGCGCGCATGAGAGATTCCAGCGGCGGTGTGGTCCGGCACGGCAATTTTGTCTCCTGTTTTTCAACCCACTCGGTGGTTCCCGAGCGGGCGGTCATTCCCATGCCCAAAGAATTTCCCCTGGAGCAGGCCGCGCTGATGGGGTGCTGCGTGCCCACCGGCTGGGGCTCTGTGTTTAATTCCGCCGCCTTTCCTCCCGGTTCCCCTGTGGCGGTCTACTGCCTTGGCGGTGTCGGCCTCAACGTTTTACGGGCCGCAGCCCTGCGCCATGCATACCCGTTGATCGCCGTTGATATTGAAGGCAGCAAGCGAGACATTGCCATGGAATTTGGCGCCACTCATTTTATCGACAGCTCCAAAGAAGATCCGGTCCCGGCCATTCAGCTGCTCACCGGCGGCGTGAAAATGGATGACGGAACCATCATGGGCGGCGGTGCGGAATATGTGTTCGAAGTCAAGGGCGATCCCGGTGCAATCATCCAGGCGTACTGGTCCACAAGTATCGGCGGTGAGCTGATTGTCATCGGCGTTTCCCCCCACGACCAGACTACCAATCTGCCCCTGATGTTGCTGCCGCTGCATCAGAAAACTATCAAGGGAAATCTATATGGGTCCATTTCCACCCACGATGATATCCCCCGCCTGGTCAACATGGCCATGCAGCATGATCTTAAGCTGGACAAGCTGATCACCGAAAGATTTAAACTTGAAGATATTAATGATGTGGCCGAGGCCATGGACAAACGGCAGATTAAGGGCCGCTGGATTTGTGACATCGACTAACAGCCATGGATTGAGCCCGGTCGATCTATATCCGGGCTCCGTCCGCCATAACAATTGAAATATTATATACGGAGAAAACTATAATGGAAAAGACAGCATACCAGGAAAAAAAGAGTACAGAACCAACAGTAAAGAGTGACAGCGAGACCGTGGAGAACGCCCAGGAGGCTCCCTGCATCATTGATGAAATCAGAATTGAAGAACTTGCCATCGACGGGATTTGCGGGGTCTATTAATCATGGCAGCACCTGCCGTTGTATTACGTCCGACCAGCCAGGTGAGAAAAGAGCAGTTTGGGCTGCTCTTTTACAGTTCCCTGGGGCCAAAACTTCTTTTTGCAGAAACAGGCGCGGCATTGAGTTGCGAATTTTTCAGCTCGGATTCTGTTCAAAAAGAAGTGCTTGCATCATTGCCTGACGATCAAAAGACAATTGTTCTTACTTTTCTCAGACAGCTTGTGAAAAAGGGATTTGCATATGAGCAATAGATATGTTGAGCAGGGCCTCATAGCCCCTGTCAACCTGACCTGGGAGGTGACCCAGCAGTGCAACCTGCGGTGCAGCCATTGCCTGTCGGCCTCCGGACGTCCTGCTGAAAACGAATTGACCACCGGGCAGGCCTTTGATCTGATCGACCAGCTCAGTGCCGCCACTGTATTCCAGATTAATTTTGGCGGTGGCGAACCTTTTATCCGGCCCGATTTTTACCATATCCTGGAGAAGTGCCATGAAAAAAATATCATGACCTGTATCTCCACCAACGGTCTGCTGCTGGACGAAGACAAAGTGGCCGCTCTTGCCCAACAAAGCGATCTGGTCTCCATTCAGGTCAGCATTGACGGCGCCACCCCTGCCACCTGTGATGCCATACGGGGTAAAGGTACCTTTGATGGCGCGATCCAAGCGGTTAAATTGCTGGCGGCAACGCCCATCGCCACCAGTATCAATACGGTGCTCACCGCCCAGAATGCCGATCAAATTCCTGAACTGCACAGCCTGGCGAAATCCCTGGGCGTATCCTTTCGGGCCAGCCGGTTTCGGCCCTCGGGCCGGGGCCAGGAGAACTGGGACGAATTGAGACCCACAGCCCGGCAGTTGATCACATTTTCCGACTGGCTGAACGGCTGCCCTGATGTGCGCACCGGTGACAGTTTTTTTTCTTTGACTGCCCAGGAACGGCAGGGCTTGGGGTTAAATCTGTGCGGGGCGGCCAAGCTGACCTGCTGCGTCGGTCCCACAGGCGATGTGTTCCCTTGTGCCTTTCTGCAAAGTGAGCGGTTTTATGCAGGCTCCATACGGCAATCCGCCTTTATTGACATTTGGGACAATGCAGAGATTTTTCAATCCTTTCGCAGCCTTCGGATTCACTCCTGCGAGGATTGCAAACGCTTTGACCAGTGTCACGGCGGGTGCCCGGCCGTTGCCTACCATCTGAAAAATGAGATTGCCGGCGGTGACCCCGAATGTCTTGAGCGCTGTGTGACGGCCATTGCCGATGACATGTAACACCATTGCCAAAGAGGAAATAATTTTAAGACATGTCAACCTTTAATAAGCTGTTTTCACCCATTAACCTGGGACATGTAGAGGTTAAAAACCGGATCTCCTTTCAGCCCCATCTGACCAATTTTGCGGTCAATAATCTGCCCAGCGAGCGCCAGATGTATTACTGGGGAGAAAGGGCCAAAGGCGGTGCCGGACTGATCATCACCGAGGAGATGAGTGTTCATCCTACGGATATGGCCTATGATAAGCTCATCGATGTCTATGATCCCCAGGTGATAGGCGGGTTTAAAAAAATTACCGATCACATACACCAGTACGACTGCCGTATTTTTGCCCAGATCAATCATAATGGCCAGCAATGTGACGGGTCCAACTCCAGGCTTCCTGTCTGGGCGCCCAGCCCCATGCCCGATGTGCTCTTCCGGGAGACGCCCAAGGAGATGGAGCACGAGGATATCGATGAGGTGGCCCGGTATTTTGCCCAAAGCGCCCGCCACGTTCGCGAAGGGGGCTTTGACGGCGTTGAAATCCAGTTCGGCCATTCCAGCCTGGCCCGGCAGTTTTTGTCGCCCTTGACCAATTTCAGACAGGATGAGTTCGGGGGCAGCCTGGAGAACCGTATGCGGGCTCCGCTGATGTTTGTGGATGCGGTCCGCCGGGCCGTGGGAAGCGATTTCACCATCGGGATACGGATGTGCGCAGATGAAATGATTCCGGGCGGCCTGAACCTTGAAAATGTCCAGGAGATCGGGGGCCTTTTTGAGCAAAGCGGCCTGATTGATTTCATGGATCTCTCCATTGCCACCTTTTATAATCTCTATCTGGTGGAAGGCACCATGCACATGCCCCTGGGCTATACCATCCCGCTGGCAGCAGGCATGCGCGAGAAGGTGAAACTGCCCGTTTTTTGCACTGGCCGCATCAATGATCCGGTGATGGCGGAAAAAGTGCTTGAGGCCGGGCAGGCCGATATGATCGGCATGTGCCGCGGGCTTATCTGTGATCCTTTTTTACCGAAAAAAGCACAAACCGGTCGGCTTGATGATATCCGGCACTGCATTGCCGACAACCAGGGCTGCATCGGCCGTATCGGCATGAACAAAACCCTTGGCTGTATACAAAATCCCTGCGTTGGCCGGGAAAAAGAGATGGGCGGCGAGACCGGTACCACCCCGGCTGTGGTAAAAAAGAAGGTGATGATTGTTGGCGCAGGTCCCGCCGGTATGTGGGCCGCCAAGACGGCGGCCGGACGCGGGCATGACGTGACCCTTTATGAGCGCTCCGATCGTGTGGGCGGCCAGATCAACATTGCCATGAAAGGTGCCGGCAGAGATGAGGTCGGCGTCATTATCCGCAATGAGAAAAGCTGGCTGGAAAAAAACGGGGTTCACCTTTGTTTAGGCGTCAGTGTCACACCCGAACTTGTGGCCCAGGAGCAGCCCGATGCGGTGATTGTGGCCACCGGCAGCGTACCCAAGGAACATCCGGTGGGCGGCGCCGACGGTCCGGCCGTGTTCAATGTCTGGCAGGTGCTCAATGGAGACGCCGACCTTGGCGACAATATCTGTTTTATCGACTATGACGGCCACCACCGGGCAACGGCCACCGCTGAATTGCTGACGGACCAGGGTAAGACGGTTCATATGATCACTTCAAGCCTGTTTATCGGTGCTGAACTTGGACCGACCCAGGATCTGTATCTGACCCGCCAACGCCTGTTGCAAAAGGGCGTCACCTTTACCCCGGATATTGCGGTCATGGAAGTCGGCGGGGAAAAGGGAGAAAAGATCGTCAAAGGGTTCAATGTCTATTCAAACGAATGGCAGGAGTGGGGACCCTACGACACCCTGGTGCTCGCCATGGGCCAGCAGGTGGATGATTCGCTGTATCGTGCGTTGAAAGGCAAGGTTGCCGAACTGCACAGGATCGGGGATTGCGTGGCACCGCGCAAACTTGATATGGCCATCTGGGAAGGGCATAAGGTTGGAAGCCAGCTATGATAACATGCGATGATCTGTTTATTGTGACAGAACTGCCCGATGGGATGCCTGACAGGACAGGGCAGGGGCTTTTAGCCTATGGTGCACGCCTTGGAAAAATCCTTGATATCAACTTTCGTGCCCTTGTTTTCTCTGCGGTTGAGCAGCAGGTCCAGCAGGTGTTTAGCGATTTGGGTGTGCAGAATGTGACCCTCCTTAAAGATGCGGATCAATTTCTTGATATCCCCGAGGCACTGGGCACTTTCATTGCCAGGTTTTCTGCCGAAAAAAAGGGGGGCATCATTGCCTTTGCGCACAATGATCTGGGCTGCACCCTGGCCCCTTTGATTGCAGCGCAGCTTGATGCAGCGATT
>Ga0193955_1001306_pt1 | contig 11864 bp, 8 predicted proteins | sample BB_6_MG_FD_140343 | JGI IMG/M metagenome (GOLD analysis project Ga0193955, IMG submission 140343) | Microbial mat bacterial communities from the Broadkill River, Lewes, Delaware, United States - BB_6_MG | ecosystem: Environmental > Aquatic > Freshwater > River > Microbial mats | place: USA... | reverse complement strand
TTATTACCCGATAATGTTGCCAATCAAATTGCTGCCGGTGAAGTTATACAACGACCGGCTTCAGTTATTAAAGAGCTTACCGAAAATGCTATTGATGCAGGCGCAACCGATATACAAATAATTATTAAGGATGCTGGAAAAACACTTATTAAGGTTATCGATAATGGATGCGGAATGTCTGTTACCGATGCCCGAATGTGTTTTGAACGTCATGCTACATCAAAGCTTCAATGCGCCGAAGATCTTTTCAATCTCCATACAAAAGGATTTAGAGGAGAAGCAATGGCTTCAATTGCAGCTATTGCCGAAGTTGAATTATTAACAAGTCGATCAATAGATGAAGTTGGGACAAAATTAACTATTAAAGCATCAGAATTTATTGCTCAAGAGCCTACACAATGTGCAGTAGGAACAGCTATTTCTGTTAAGAATCTTTTTTACAATGTTCCTGCGCGACGAAAATTCTTAAAAAGCGACTCGGCAGAGATAAAACATTTACTAACCGAAATACAGAGAGTTGCAATAGCTCATTCCGACATTGCTTTTAAAGTTAAACATAACGATACTCTAATACTACAACTTGACAAATCGAACCTACGACAAAGAATTGTGGCTCTTATGGGCAAGAGTATTAACCAACATCTTATAGATATAAACGTAAAAACAGAACTAATTAACATAACTGGATATATCTGTAAACCAGAAGCTGCAAAAAAACGTTTTGGAGAGCAGTTTTTCTTTGTTAACTCAAGATTTATGAAACACCCATATTTTCATAGATCTGTAACAGGAGCATACGAAGACCTTTTACCTATTGACCATATTCCTGCTTATTTTATATTTTTTGATATTAATCCAAACGATATAGACGTTAATATCCACCCAACAAAAACTGAAATTAAGTTTGAAAATGAGCAAGCTATTTGGCAGATTATTCAAGCAAGTATTCGCGAATCATTAGGTAAATACAACATTGTTCCAAGTATCGATTTTGACACTCAAGGATTAATGGACATCCCTTCGAATGTAGGATTCAATGAGGATAATATAAAAGCGCCTTCTGTTGAAATCAATCCATTTTTTAATCCTTTCGATTACAATAGCGGAAGCTCTTTTAACGGAGGTAGTTCACGAGAAAAAGCTAATCTACAAAATTGGGAGACACTTCACAATAATTTTGAAAACCCACAGCAACAAAGTTTTGATTCGTACAATGATCAACAATTTGCATCAAACACTGAGAATAAAATTAGTAGTGCAATAAATTCATCATCGCAAGCAAATACAGAGTTTAGCGAAGAATCGTTGCAAAAAAAATATCTTCAAATAAAAGGTCGATATATAGCTACACCTGTTAAATCGGGATTAATGATTATAGACCAACACAGAGCTCATTTGCGCACTCTATATGACAGATATACAAAAATTATAGCAGGAAGTAGTAACCATTCTCAAATTTGTATGTTTCCTATACAAATAGAATTAGGTACAATTGATTATCAATTGATTCTTTCTATTTCCGACGAGCTAGGAAAACTAGGATTTGACATTGCAGATCTTGGTACAAATACTATTGTAATAAATAGTTACCCTGCCGAATGTGATGGAGTGGACATTAAAGAGATACTAAATGCTATTTTAGATGATTTTAAAGAAAACACACTCTCAATGGAAAATTATATCAGAGAGAGATTACTTATTTCACTGGCTAAATCGGCTGCAATTCCTTATGGAAAACAATTAGATTTACGCGAGATGAAACTTATTGTTGATGAATTATTTATATCACCTATACCTAATTTAACTCCAGATAACAAAAAGATTATTAACATTTTAAAAATGGAAGATTTAGCTGATCTTTTTTAAAAACTTTCTTATGCTAACAACTCCAAATAAATTCCGATTCATTATTGCTCAGTACTTACAGTTATTTATACTGTTTGTTGTCATGAGAGCAATATTTTTCTTTTTTCTATTTCAACAGACTGGCCAATCAACAAATAATGAAATCATTAAAGCAATTTATCTTGGAATAAAATTTGATTTTAAATTAGCTTCACTTTGTATTATTCCATTTGCAATTATTGGATTCTTTTTCTTTAACTTCTTTAAGGAAAATAAGCATTTCAAGACCTTTGTACGAATATTATTAACAATTTTATACACGTTTTTACTTCTATTTTATGTTTTCGACTTTGGTCATTACGACTATCTGGCAACTAGAATAGACTCAACAGTTCTTCGTTTTTTAGATGACATTGCCATTTCTTCTCAAATGATGATGGAAAGCTATCCCGTTGCTTGGGGAACAGTTGGACTGTTTGCTTTTATCTTTGTGGTATACACATTAACAGGAATCCAGATTAAAAAATCTACCAATAAAGATAACCTACCAAAATCAAAAAAAAGAAATATTTTTTTCTATTCAATAATCTCAATTTTAATAATTGGTGGAATCTACGGTAATCTAGCTTACTTCCCTTTGCGATGGAGTCAGGCAATGTTCTCAAAAGACAAAGCCATTAATAGTTTAGCATTAAATCCCGTACTCTATTTCTTCGATAGTTTTAAATTTAGAAACGCTAGCTTCGATATTGAAAAAACAAAAGAATCGTACAAATCTGTTGCTGATTATTTAAATATAGAGAATAACAATTCACAGGAATTAATTTATAAACGAAGCTATTCTCGCAAACACAATCAAAAGCCAAACATTGTTATTGTTTTATGCGAAAGTATGGGGGCATCGCAACTAGGAACATTTGGCAATCCGATGCATCCAACTCCAAATATCGATACATTAATAAACAAAAGTTTATTATTCAATAATTTTTATGTTCAAGGGTTTGGTACTGCTAGATCAGTATGGGCTTCGTTAACAGGTTTGCCCGATGTAAGTACAATAAAAACAGCATCACGAAATCCTTTTATTATCGATCAAAAACTTATTTTTGATCAGTTTGATGGTTACAACAAATATTACATAATTGGAGGAAATGCCAACTGGGCAAATATCAGAGCATTATTCAAAAATAATATTGCTGGTCTAACAATTTTTGAAGAGGGTACATACCCTGATGATATGTCAAATGAAAAAAACGATGTATGGGGCATCAACGATTATACATTATTTAATAATGCTGATAAAATTTTCGATAAGTCGACAAAAGAAGGAAAACCATTTATAGCTTTTTTACAATCTGCGTCAAATCACAGACCATACACAATTGGCGATCACGACGAGAGTTTTAAAGTTTTAAAGGAGAACGATATTGACATGAATCTGCTTACAAAAGCTGGCTTTTTGAATATCGATCAATTAAATGCATTAAGATACATGGATTACAACATTGGTCATTTAATGCAATTGGCTAAGGAATCTGACTATTATGACAATACAATATTTATGTTTTTCGGCGATCATAATGCTCGTACTCTTGCTTATAATCATTGTAAATATGACGAATTTGCACTTGGATTAAATTATCTTCACGTTCCATTAATAATACACTCACCTAAATATATCAAGGCCAAAGTTGACTCTACTCCAGCATCGTTAATTGATGTATTTCCAACAGCTGCAGATATTGCTGGTATCGATTACACAAATTACACTTTAGGTAGAAGTCTATTAGATACAACTATTAAAAATAAGGTCTCTTTCATTTATCCATTCAAAGAAGTATTTTCATTGGGTCTTGTTGGTAACGATTTCTACATGGAAAAAAACATGAATGACAATAGCATAAATGTTTATAATCTAAAATCTAATGATATCACCAAAAATATTTACTCAGCTAATTCTGATGAATGGGACTATTATAAGAATTTACTAGATGGGATGTATCAATCAACATTATATCTTATGTATAATAATAAAAAAGAAATTAAGTAACTTAGAATAAATAATCGATATCTTATGTATTCAAACAGAAACAGTTTTATATCAAACATACCACCAGTTACAAAGAATTTAATACTAATAAACATAGTAATTTTAGTGCTTACTTTTGTAGTCAAAAGTATATTTCACCAAGATTTAGTAACTGAATATCTTGCACTTTACTATCCTGGTTCAACAAAATTCATGTTTCATCAGGTAATAACGCATATGTTTATGCACGCAAACATTACTCACCTATTTTTTAATATGTTTGCTCTTTATATGTTTGGAAGAATCCTTGAACAAGTTTGGGGAGGAAAAAGATTCTTAATTTATTATTTTGTAACAGGTTTGGGAGCAATGGCTTTACACACTTTTGTAAATTATCTTCAAATAAGCAGCCTCCAAAATCAATTAACAGCAATTTTAAATTCACCATCGCCAGAACTGTTTGCTGATTGGGTTCGATCAAATTTCCCATATTATTTCGATCAAATTTATGAAAAACTAATTGCTCCTTGGACTGCTAATCCAAACAATACAGAATTTATTGCTGTAGCACAACGATTTGGCCAAGATTTAATAACTTTCGACATGAATATCCCTACTGTGGGTGCATCGGGTGCCGTTTTTGGTGTTCTACTAGCGTTTGGTATGTTGTTTCCAAATACTGAATTAATGTTACTATTCCCTCCTATTCCAATTAAAGCAAAATATTTTGTTCTTGGATACGGAGCAATAGAAATATATCTAGCTCTTAATATGCCAGGTGATGGAGTTGCCCATTTTGCTCATCTTGGAGGAATGCTTTTTGGTTTTATCCTAATAAAAATGTGGAACAAAAGAAGAAATACATTTTACTAAAATATGGTTACTTCCTATTTTAAACAATTTCAACAGAAATATAAGACGTCAGGCATTATACTTAAACTTATATACATAAATGTAGCTATATTTTTATGTTATCATTTATTGTCATCGGTTTTGTTTTTATCTGGGTCTAACTTTGACATTTCATCATTGCTAGCACTTCCCTCTAGTATCAACCAATTTATTAATAAACCTTGGACAATTATCTCCTACATGTTCTTTCATCAGGAAATAATCCACATAATATTTAATATGTTGGTACTATTCTGGTTTGGACAAATTTCTTTACTATTCATAAGCAAAAAACAGTTTTTAGGATTATATACTCTAGGGGGAATTTTTGGAGCACTACTTTATATTTTAGCTTACAATACTATCCCTTCTTTAAATGTATTATCCGACAATAGAGGAGCCTCAGCAGCTATTATGGCAATAGTATTTAGTTCAGCCATTATACAACCGAATTATATAGTCAATCTAATGTTCATTGGCAAAGTACAGTTAAAATGGATTGCTTTATTCTATGCTGCTTTTGATATTATTTTTATGGCCGACGGAAATGCGGGTGGTCATATTGCTCATTTGGGTGGCGCTTTAACAGGGATTATGTTTGCTTTTCTTTTGAAAAAAAACATAGACATAACTAAACTTTTTGGATTTCACACGTCTATAAAAATAATCGAAAAGAAAAAAAATATTAAAATAGCTCACAAAAAAGGTGATATTGATTTTATCTATAATCAAGAAAAAGCGCGAACTAGCAAAGAGATTGATAATGTTTTAGATAAAATTTCAAAAACAGGCTACGATAGCCTGTCAAAAGATGAAAAAGCAATATTATTTTCGATAAGCAAGAAAGATAAAAAAAATTGAAAAAGCTTGTAAAATACATCATCCTGTTTTTTAACGCAATAGCGATCACTGCATTATTAATTAGCTATTTAACAAAGTGGATTAGTCCTGTTGTCAGCATTATTCCATCATATTTAGCTTTAGGATTCCCCATTATTCTTACCATAAATATTCTCTTTATTTTATTCTGGATATTCATGGCTCGAAAAGTGTTTCTATATTCAACCATTGCTATTATACTTGGCTGGGGAATACTGAATACTTATTTTGGTTTTATTCCCGAAAAAAAACAAACAAATATCCCCGAAAAAAGCCTAGATATAATGAGTTATAATGTTAGACTTTTTTCTATTATTCCATGGTTCAACTCCGATCCTCAACTAAATAAGATTACAAGTTTTATTAACGATAAGAACCCCGATATAATTTCATTTCAAGAATTTTCGTCTGAGAGAAAAGGAGAGTTCTCTGAACGAAAAATTAATCAGCATTTAAAAAAATATAAATACCACCATATACACTATATAGATTCAAAAAAAAGAAATTATGGCCTTGCTCTATATTCAAAACACAAAATAATTGGAACAGGAATAATTCACTTTTCAAATTCTCTAAATGGATGCATATATGCAGATATAAAAATAGACACTGACACCTTTCGTTTATATAATATACATTTACAATCTGTTAGATTCGATAAAAAGGAACATAGTTTCTTAGAGAATATTTCCGAAACAAACGACAATCAACGCATTGAAGGAATAAAATTAGTTGCCGAAAGATTACAAAAAGCATATATAAAAAGAGCACAACAAGCTGAAGAAATAAAGTTACATATTCAAAATTCACCATTTAAAGTAATTGTTTGTGGAGATTTTAATGCAACACCATCGTCGTACGCATTTAATTGTCTAAAAAGAAATTTTCTTGATTCCTTTAGAGAGGCAGGAACAGGAATTGGAGCTACATATGAAAAAGGGTTTCCTTGGCTAAGGATAGACTATATTTTATCAGACAGATTTTTTTATATACAAAAACATCAAACTTTTTCAGACTTTCATTCATCCGATCACTTTCCTATTATGGCAACAATTAGATATTAATCTTCTTTCGAACAAAGAACTGTCTTCTCAAAAACAATTTTAAGACCTTTAATAATTTTAGCTAATTCATAATCATCAATATTAGTTTTCTCTTTAGTTTTTTGCAAACAAAATGCTTGAAAACGAATAAGAGTGTCTGCTTTATACATACTAATATTATTAACCAATCTAATAACATTCACCTCATGAGTTCTAGTCTTCCACTTACCTTTTTCTATCTCATTAACACGCTTATCATATGTCTTTGGAGCTGACCCAAATGATATTCCTGAACCCATTGGCAATAAATAACTGGGAGTACCTGCAATTGGAGCTCTATAACTAGTACTTGATAAATTAATCTTTCCAAATAATCTTTCCCTTAAAATATCATTTTCATTAGGAGGCAATTTCAAAAACAAAACCTTATTTTTAAACTGTTGATATGTCCCTAAATTATATACACAAACCTCTTCAATTTGATATGATTTTTCCTCTAACTCTAATGAAAAAAACGAAAAATCAGTAGACTTAACAACAACACTCTTGTCTTGATAGCTAATGCATGAGAAAAACAAAGTATCGCCAACAGATGCCTTTATAGTAAAATTACCATTATCTAATGTGTAAGTTCCCATATTACTTGATTTATTAATAACCGAAACATATTCAATTGGGCTCTGATTTTGATTTAAAACATTTCCACTAATACTTTTCGAGTCTTGAACTTGAAAAGTATTAAGAAACAAGATTAAAGAGATTATTAAATTTACCATCTAGCTATTTTTTGCTTAAAAAAACAAAAACATATCAACAATATCCTTATCCGTTTAGAAACATTAACATCTTTAACAAATTATAAGTAAAAAGATGTTAAAACCACTATTTATTTTTCTAAATACTATCTTTGAGACAATTTTGAATAAATATCAGATTTGGAAATTTTAAATAAAAAACAAATGCAAAATATTATAGAAGCAGCCTGGGAAAACCGAGACTTATTAAAAAATACTGACACACGAAACATTATTAAAGAAATAATTAATCAACTAGATAACGGATCAATTCGCGTTGCTGAAAAAGTTGATAACAAATGGGTTGTTAACGAATGGATAAAAAAAGCTGTTCTCATGTATTTCCCCATCCAAGAAATGGAAACTATTGAAGTTGGTCCATTCGAGTTTCACGATAAGATTGCTCTAAAAAAAGATTATGCCAAAAAAGGAGTTAGAGTAGTTCCTCACGCTATAGCGCGTTACGGATCCTACATTTCAAAAGGAGTAATACTAATGCCATCGTATGTTAATATTGGGGCTTATGTAGATGAAGGAACAATGGTTGATACATGGGCAACAGTTGGATCATGTGCTCAAATTGGTAAAAATGTTCATCTAAGCGGAGGTGTTGGAATTGGAGGGGTTTTAGAACCTGTTCAAGCAGCACCAGTTATCATTGAAGACAACTGTTTTATTGGCTCACGATGCATTATTGTTGAGGGAGCTCATATAGAGAAAGAGGCTGTTCTTGGTGCTAATGTTGTGATTACTGGATCAACTAAAATAATTGATGTTACTGGAGAACAAACTATTGAATATAATGGATACGTTCCATCACGAAGTGTGGTGATACCTGGATCGTACACAAAAAAATTTCCCGCTGGAGAATTCCAAGTTCCTTGTGCACTTATTATTGGTAAAAGAAAAGAATCTACTGATTTGAAAACATCTTTAAACAGTGCATTACGTGAGCATAATATAGCTGTATAATAAATCAAACAATAAAAATATGATACTAGGGTACGACGCAAAACGTCTTTTTCATAATAATACAGGATTAGGTAATTACAGCAGAGATTTGGTTAGAATTATATCTTCTAAAATGAAAGATTCAAGCTTTTTTCTTTACAATCCAAAACTGGGAAATGTAAAGAAATTTTCTCTTGAAAATAACATGATAGAAAAGCGCCCTATATCATTCTTCGCAAAAAAGTTTTCGGCACTATGGAGAAGAAAAGGTATTATTAAGCAATTAAAAAATGATAAAGTCGATATATTTCATGGTTTGTCAGGCGAAATACCTTCTGGAATTAATAAAACAGGAATCAAATCAATTGTCACAGTTCATGATTTAATTTTTCTTGAACACCCAGAACTTTACAAACCAATAGATAGATTTATCTATAATTTGAAATTTAAAAAGGCTTGCCAGAAAGCTGATTTAGTAGTTTCTATAAGTGAACACACGAAGAAAGATATTATAAAACACTATAATATCGGTCCTGAAAAAATAAAAGTAATTTACCAAGGATGTCACCCTGCAGTGAAGCAAACTATCACAAAGCAAGACAAACATAAACTCCAAGAAAAACTTAACTTACCGAATAATTTTTTACTCAATGTAGGAACAATCGAAAGAAGAAAAAATCAGGAAGCAATTGTAAAAGCTCTAACTCTATTAGATGATGAGAAGCTTGTTATTGTAGGCCGTAAAACAAAATATTTCGAAACAATAAAGAAAATAATTGACAATAATAATCTTCAAGAAAGAGTTTTCTTTCTTGAAGGATTAACAATGGACGAACTTGCCACTCTGTATCAAATGGCTGATATTTTTATTTACCCATCATTATATGAAGGATTTGGTATTCCAATTATTGAATCACTTTTCAGTGAAACACCAGTTATAACAACTTCTGGAGGTGTATTTCCAGAAGCTGGTGGATCAGATAGCTTATATGTAAATCCTCATGATCCTCAAGAAATAGCAGAAAAGGTAAAATTGTTACGAAATAATCCTATTTTAAGAGAAGAGATAACAAACAAAGGAAAAAAATACGCCTCAGTTTTCATGGACGATTACATTGCTAACCAATGGAAAGAAATTTACACTAACATTTTGAAGAAATAATAATGAAAGATGAAATAAACAAATGCCTTGAAGTTTTAGAAAACGGCGGCATTATATTATATCCAACTGATACCATATGGGGAATAGGTTGCGATGCTACTAACGAAGAAGCTGTAAAGAAAATTTACGCTTTGAAACGTCGAGAAGAAACAAAAAGTATGCTTTTACTTGTTGATAAGCCAGAAAGAATACTATCATATATAAAAGAGATGCCTGAACTTGCCTGGGATCTAATAGAATACACAGAAAAACCGCTAACAATAATCTATCCTGGAGCAAAAAACCTTGCTAAAAATCTTATTGGTGAAGATGGAACAATAGGAATAAGAGTAAGTTCTAACGAATTTAACAAAAAACTGATAGAAAGATTCAAAAAGCCAATAGTATCAACCTCTGCAAATATTAGCGGAGAAACTTCTCCCTCATGTTTCGCTGAAATTAGCGATGAATTAAAAAGTTCTGTAGAATATTGCGTTAACTTAGATAGAAATCTAATAAGAAATCAATCGTCCAGTATTATAATGTTAGGATTATCAAATGAAATTAAGATTATTCGAGAATAGTTTTGAAATAATACGAAAAACAGTTTTAAGCTTGCATAATTTAATACAAACTAAACATTAATATACATTAGATAAAATAAGCAAATACATTAACATTATTCACTTTTTTCTTTATACTTTTAGGCTACTCATAATAGCCATAAAACGCTAATATTTGTTCATTAAATAACTCACAGAATATTAATATGTCAGAAACTTTTTTAACAAATCACACTCCCCGTTGGATTGTATTTATAATTGACCTTGCAATTTGTTTTGTTTCCATAATTTGTGCTTACCTATTAAGATTGAACTTTAATCTAGAGGCAAAAGAATTAGATCTTTTACCCAAAACTGTATTAATTGTTATCTCTGTTAGATCTATACTTTTTTTAGTATTTAAGACTTATGCAGGATTAATAAGATACACTAGCGCAAAAGATACTGAAAGAATTTTTGTTGTTTCTACAGCTGGTACATTAGCTTTATTTACTATAAATTGGATTTTTTATACTTTCCAAAATAATTTATTAATTCCTAATTCAATATTAATAATTGATTTTTTAATAACTGTATTTGCACTAACATTCTTTCGCTTTGTTATTAAATGGATATATAGCATTTTTGTAAATCCACAAATGGCTCTACAAAATGTTGTTTTATTTGGTATTGATAATTTTGGTTTAACCACAAAAAGAACATTGGAAACTGATACTTCATCCGACTATAAAGTTGTAGCTTTTATTGACCCAAACAACAAAGATGGAGGCAAAAAATTAGATGGCCTTAACATTTATAATACAGATAAACTAGATCATATTATCGAAAAATATGGTATTTCAAGCCTAATTATCACTCAAAATAAAATTGATGCTAAAGTAAAAGAAGAATTAGTTGAAAAATGTTTGGCTAAAAATGTTAAGGCATTAACAATTCCAAATGTACAATCATGGATTAATGGTCAACTAAGCGCAAAACAAATAAAGCGTGTTAAAATTGAAGACTTACTTGAGAGAGCTCCAATTCAACTTGATGAAGAAAAAATTAAAGACGAAATATTAAACAAAGTAGTTCTTGTAACTGGAGCTGCCGGTTCTATTGGTTCTGAAATAGTTAGACAAGTGACAAAATTTAAACCAAAAAAAATTATTCTTTTTGATCAAGCAGAAACACCTCTTTATGATATAGAACTAGAATTAAAAGAAAAACTAAATTTCTACGATTTCGAAATTGTTATTGGGGACGTTACCAATTCCTACAGAGTAAATAAAATGTTTGAGTCATACCATCCAAACATTGTTTTCCATGCAGCTGCCTATAAACATGTACCTATGATGGAAAACAATCCAACTGAAGCCATCTTGACTAATGTTTGGGGAACAAAAAACATTGCTGACTATGCTGTACTTTTTGGCGTTTCCAAGTTTATAATGATTTCTACAGACAAAGCTGTCAATCCTACAAATATTATGGGAGCATCAAAACGTGTTGCTGAAATTTATATCCAAGCTTTAAACAAAGAAAACAAAACTAATTTTATTACTACTCGATTCGGAAATGTGCTTGGATCAAATGGATCTGTAATTCCTCGTTTTAGAAAACAAATTGAAAGTGGTGGACCTATTACAATTACACATCCAGAAATAACTCGTTTTTTCATGACTATTCCAGAAGCATGTCAGCTGGTTCTAGAAGCTGGAGCTATGGGAACAGGAGGTGAAATTTTTA
>Ga0193955_1001304_pt1 | contig 11868 bp, 10 predicted proteins | sample BB_6_MG_FD_140343 | JGI IMG/M metagenome (GOLD analysis project Ga0193955, IMG submission 140343) | Microbial mat bacterial communities from the Broadkill River, Lewes, Delaware, United States - BB_6_MG | ecosystem: Environmental > Aquatic > Freshwater > River > Microbial mats | place: USA... | reverse complement strand
GTCGGAAAACGCCATCACCTGTTCTAAAGAGGACTGGGCCGCCCTGTAAGCCTGGAGGGCAAACAAAGCAATAATGCCCGAACAGCAGAACACAAAAAACAAAAGCCCTCGGATAACAATATTCTTAAAGCCCCGGGCCTGGGCGGCCTGGACCCCGGCCATGGACATACCCGCAAAAATATAATGATCGGTCTGACCGAATGCAGCAAACGCAGGCCCTGCCAAACTATCAATGGCGGGCGCAGGCGGTTGGGACGGCATTTTTCCGTGCTTGTAGTCATAGTTGGAAACAGACCCGGGATTGGGCCTGTGGCCCTGGACAGGCCCAAGTCTTGGACCTCTAAACCGGATATTAAAGGGCATAAACCGTTTGGCCACTTCAAGAACCGGCCCCGCCTGGGTGTTCAGAGACCGGCTGGAAATCAGGTGGGGATCCTTGGACAGCGGTGCAAAATCCGCCCATCCATCATAAATTTTACCGACCATACCGGCATCGGAATGGGCAATGATTTTCCCCACGGCATTGGTGATCATTATATATGCGACATCGGGCTGGCCTGCAGTCTCTTCCAGCATGGACTGGATTCTTTTTGTACCCCACTGCATGGACCCCATGCCAATCCGGGTACCAGCTTCAAATGTACGGATTAAAGAGGAACCGGTGATCAAAAAACGTTCACGGATAAATTCATCTTGTTTTTTTACCCGGTCCAGGGTCATCAGGATAAATACCGGCAACAACACAACAAGGACGCCCACCATCACCAGCGGCGGCACCAGACCTGGCATTTTGGGGGCAATATTCAATCTGAATCTGTTTTTTATGGTCATAGGTTCTTCACATCATTTTTTCAAGCCACGCAATCAGACCGACCGTTCATATTTCCGAAACAAAATGATACGCCTTGGCCCGATTCATTTTTTTGGGGATCAATCAGTTTTACTTTGCAAAACAAGTACCAGCATTACGCCAATTTGATATTCCCGTTTCTATACTCCTTTTCACTGGTCACATATCTCCCCAAAGGCCTGGAAAAACAAACGCGACGGCCGTTGTACAAATCTTTTATCCACCCTTAAAACCTGGCAAATCGACGCAAGGAGTGTATTTTCTACCCGGTTGGATACCCGCACATGGGTACAAAGTATACACCCATTCTCTTTTTCACAAAATACCTTGATATGGATTTTAGACTCGAAAGGCCTGACAGAAAACGATTTCAATGATTTTCAAGAAAGGTGGCATACCATTTGCTATATAACTTTGCAGCGATGATCAAAAAACTTAAAGATCACGGCAAATACGAATCACAGTATATAAACCAAGCGCCACAAGGAGACACCATGAAAAAAACCTTAGCCGCATTAACCATCCTGGTTGTCACATGCGCCTTTTCTGCCGGTGCATTTGCAAATCCCCCAATGCAGGGCAAGGGTAAAGGGTTAAGACAGCCCCCCCGGGCGTGCATGAGCCTGACCGATGAACAGCAAAAACAGCTTAGCGATCTGCATCAAAAATTTATTGATGACACCTACAAAACGCGCAGCGAGATAATGAACCTGGATCAGCAAATCCGCATGTACATGGAAACATCTGACCCGGATTACGCAAAACTTAAATCAATGGTGATTGAAAAAGCGGATTTATCAAAAGACCTGGCAGTTAAACGCCTGGAATTCTCCCTGGATGCCAGAAAAATATCTCCGGAATTAAAATTCATGCCCATGGGCATGGGCTCAGGATTCAGCGGCCATGGAAAGGGATATGGCCAGAGCTACCACGGATTCGGTAAAGGTACCGGATATAACTACCCCAAGGATAAGACGACACCACAAAATAATTAGTATACCCATACCCGCCATTCAGTAATCTTCAGCGAACTCCCTCTCCATCAACTCCTTCTCTCCTGTCCCCCCGGGTAACACCGGGGGGAACCTTATTTTGTGCCGGCCGAAAACCGTAAATTTTGCCGATTACGACGTTGGACCGAAATTTTAATCCTCGAACTCCGGTTAAAATTTCAGCCCGCCTTGTACTCAGCAAAATTTCCAGATTTTCGGTCAAACACTACTTAGTCAATTTGACTTTTTACTCTTCTAATGCCACAGGATTTTCGAGGACACCAATGCCTTCGATTTCAACCTCCATCACATCGCCCGGTGCTATATACACGCGCGGTTTTCGGGTAAAACCCACCCCTTCGGGCGTCCCTGTCAGGATCAGGGTGCCGGGTAAAAGGGTAGACGACTGGGAGAGGTAGGAAATCATGTTGGCGATGCTGAACACCATATCGCTGGTGTGGCTGTCCTGCATGGTTTCACCGTTGAGCCGCAGCTTAATGGAAAGTTGCTGGGGATCCGGAATCTCATCCGTCAAGGTCATGACCGGCCCGCAGGGACAAAAGGTATCGTAGCTTTTTCCCCGGGTCCACTGAAATGCGCCGGCATGCTTTTGCCACCGCCGGGCGGAAACATCATTGGTGCAGGTATAGCCCAGCACGTAATCCAGGGCCTCTTCCTCGGATACATTCTTGGCAGCCTTTTTAATGATTACCCCAAGCTCGGCTTCGTAATCCACCTCTGGGGGATCCGCCGCGCATTTTGGAATCAAAACGGTATCGCCGTGGCCGGCCAGACTCCCCGGATATTTCATGAAAATAGCCGGATATTTTGGAATCTCCTGACCCGTCTCTTTGGCATGACGCCGGTAATTCAGGCCTATACAGATAATGGACGACGGCTCCACCGGAGGCAGAACGTTTACCACATCCACCCGTTCACCGGTATCTTTGAAGCTGTAATCTTCAGACTGTTCGACAATACTTGCTGTCTTTCCGTCCCAATCGCACCCCATGACCTCTTTACCCTCTTGGGTAGTAAAACGAATGATCTTCATTTAAGGCTCCTTTATTCTTTTGATTGCATGGGCTATATTCATAGCCGGAATTAAACACATCCGGCAAGGAAAAAATGAAATCTATTTTCACGGGCAGTATACATAATAAAAACAGCAGAAAACAGGCCGATCTTATCATGGTCGTCCTGGCGTCCCAGTCTGTCAAGGCGGTCATTGATACGGGTCCCGACGGATCATGCGACATTTTTGTCTCCGATGACGATGTGTTTAAGGCCACGCAGCAATTGGAAAAATACAGAATGGAGAACAAAGACGTTCCAAATCCGGTTTCCGATGTGCCCTCCGGTTTTTTTTTCTCTCCGGCCGCCCTGTGGCTGACCTTTTTTTTAGCCGCCATTCACTATATTATTACTACCCGGGGTATTCACAAACAAGCGATTCTGAATTTTGGCTCGTCTTCGTATTACCTGAGTCATGGGCAAAGCTTCAGGGCCGTGACCGCCTTATTTCTGCACAGCGATACGGACCATCTGATTGGCAATATGGCGGGAATCGCCATACTTGCAGGCCCGTTACTTCGCGTCACAGGCTACGGCCAGGGCCTTTTGCTGCTCTTGGCAGCCGGCACGGCCGGCAATCTGATATCCAAAAGCTTTGGCCAGGATTTACAGATCTCCATCGGGGCATCCACAGCGGTCATGGCTGCGGCAGGACTTCTTGGGGCCCGGCGTATGACTATCGGCGCACCATCAGATCATTCGGCATTTCCAAAACTCAAAATGTTGCTCCCCTTTGCAGCCGCAGCCACCCTGACCGCCATGTTCAGCCATGGTGAAAACACCGATGTGTCTGCCCATTTATTCGGTTTTCTTGCCGGTACCGGCATCGGACTATGCTACTATCCGTTGTCCGAACCACTATCAGGCCCGCTAATCGGCCGTATCAGTTTCGGCATCGTCCTGGCCATTTTAAGCACCGCCGTTATCCAGGGTGCGTTGACTTTTCTATCTAATTTTTAATGGAACGATTAAGCTTTCGAACAAAACTGACGGGAACAGCATACGTGATACCCGTTGGTTCTTTTAAAACAAACTCTTTTTTCCCTTTAACAAAAACCTTATTGATCACCCCGACGACTTCTCCGGTGGCAATGCGATAGACCGGGCTACCGCTGTTTCCCGGAAAGGCTACGGCATCAAGCTGAATAATATCCCAGGGGTCTTTAAGGTATTTGACCATATCGCCTTTGATCAGGCTGCCGTGGGGACTGGGCAGAATGACCGGGGCAATGGCCGACACATTACCTGTGTGGGTGGTGGCATTGAGACCGAGAACAAAACCGATGGGAAATCCCGTGAATGCGACTTGATGTCCTTCTCTCAGCGACCCGTCTTTGGCCAGGGGCAAGGCAGGCAGTTTGCCCTCCATCTCCAGTATGGCCAGGTCATGGAACGGGTCTTCGGCGACCAGGGCAGCCTTGACCCCTTTGCCCGGCAGCGTCTTATGAAAAATGCGCAGATTGAACATACGGTGCTTTTCCTTAATGGCATCAACCACATGCTGATTGGTGACGATCCTGCTGCCATCGGCAATGGCAAAGCCGGTGCCCCGGAACTGGACCATGGGAACATCCTTAAACGAATAAGTCCCCACAGATACGGTGGCGGCCTTTATCGTTGACACCAGGTCCGCCATGTAAGCATCCCGATCCTGTAAGACAGCATTGTCCCGGGCAAATGCCGGGGCAACAAAAAAAATAAGAAAGACCATGATGATGCTAAGATAGATTCTCATGGTCTTTTCTTAGCGATTAACGCCCCCCTTGTCCATCTTTTCTTTGGCTTTTACGCTTGAATCACACCCGGTTGACGGAGAATAAATTCACTCATGTAATTGGCAACGGTGGTCACCTTGTGACTGTAAAGCTGCGCCTGATCGCAATCCGTGGAAAAATCACCGGCAATACAGCAATTGCCCATTCGGCGAGACCGTATGCCTGATAGATCGGCACCGGCAATACCGGAAGCTGCAACCAAGGTCTTTGTATCGGCAAAGGTTTCAATAAGCATTTTTTTATCCGCCTGGCGGTCAAAGCCTTCAACGATCACATCACAGTCCGCAAACAATTCAGCACAGTTTTGTCTGTCAATACGCTGGACCAATGCCTCAAGGCCCACCTCGGGATTGATACGGCCTAAGTTTATCTTAAGCGCCTCGACTTTGAACAGCCCAACCTGATCGGCAAAATAAAACTGACGATTAAGATTGCCGGACTCCACCCGGTCAAAATCAATCAGCTTGAGCTGCGTAATACCGCTTCGAACCAGGTTCAGGGCCACGTTGGAACCGATCCCCCCCACCCCGGCAATACCGATTTTCATCATATAAAGTCCCAGTCTTTGTAAATGGGCTGGTAACCCTGGGCTAATATCGCATCAGCCACCTGGGCCACACTGCGGGCATCGGTAATTTCAAATTGCGGTGTCTGGCCGTCGGGGACCTCCGTATAGCCGCCCACACCGGTGCTTGATCCGGCAGAATACCGGGTAACCCCCAGGGGGAGAATCCGGTCGCGGAAGGTTGCGTTTTCACGGGTGGAGACCGTCAGCCCCGAACGCGGCAAAAAGATACGCAGCGCCGTCATGAATTGAACAAAGGTTTTGTCGTTTACCAGATAATCGGGTTGAAAATCACCTTCGGCCTCGTTAAACCGGGGCAAAGAGATGGCCACCTCTGTATCGATATACTTGTTCTCAAGATAATGAGCATGCAGCCCGGTGAAAAACATCTCCCGGCGAGGCTCGGACAACCCAAGCAGCGCACCGAGGTTGACGACGCGCATGCCGCCCTTGGCAGCCCGTTCCGGGCCGTTCAAACGCCACTGGTAATCCATCTTTTTACCGGCCAGATGAACCCGCTTATACACATCTTCGTCATAGGTTTCCTGGAACATGGTCATGGAATCGACACCGGCTTCGTAGAGTTGACGGTACTCTTCAACCTCAAGGGGATAGACCTCAATGGCCACGGAGGCAAAATATTTTTTAAGCAGTCTCGACGCGTCCAACAAATACGACATGGGCGTCATGTGCTGTGCTTCACCGGTGAGAAAAAGCACGTGCTGCATGCCGGTTTCGGCAATGGCTTTGGCCTCGATTTCGATCTCCTCCATGGTGAGTTTCCGGCGAAGAATGGGATTTTTATGATTAAACCCGCAATAGGCGCAGCCGTTGCTGCAATGGTTGGAGATGTACAGCGGAATGAACATTTGAATGGTGCGTCCAAAATACTGCACAGTGATCTGGTGGGCTTTTCGGGCCATGGCCTCAAGGTGGCCGACGGCCCTGGGGCTCAGCAGGGTTAAAAAATCCATGGGACCGGGCTTGTCCTTGGCCATACTCAGGATGATCTGCTCATCGGTCACCTGGTCAAAAAATCTGGGTACATCAAAATCACGGTACTGCTTAACGACCTCGTAGAATGACATCATTTGATCCTCTTTTTTAACCACGGAAAGACACGGACCGCACTGAAAGTTAAGAAGGCAAAGCCTTCATGTCCGTGCATTCCGTGGAACTATTATTCGTCAAGAAATCCGGTCAGCGGTGAAGAGGCCCGGGCATGTGTGGACGCTTCGGCCATCTCGGCCAGATACGCCACCCGACCAGCTTTAACCGCAAGGTCAAAGGCGCGTCCCATGGCTTCCGGATCATTAGCCGTGGCAATGGCGGTATTCACCAGAACCGCGTCCGCTCCCATCTCCATTGCCGCCGCCGCCTGGGAGGGTTTACCGATCCCCGCATCCACAACAATTGGCACGGATGCGTTTTCAATCAGCATGGCAATCAGCGGTTTGGTCTCCAGTCCCCGGTTGGTTCCGATGGGAGCGCCCAAGGGCATAACCGCTGCCGCGCCCGCGTTTTCCAGACGCTTGGCCAACGGCAGATCCGGCAGCACATAGGGCAGCACCTTGAACCCCTCCTTGGCCAAAATCTCCGTTGCCTTCAAAGTCTCCCAGTTATCCGGCATCAGGTATTTCATATCGGTGATCACTTCGATCTTGATGAAATCACCGCAACCGGCTTCCCTGGCGATCCGGGCAACGCGAACCGCCTGTTCCGCCGTGCGGGCCCCCGATGTATTGGGCAGCAGGGTCACATCCTTGGGGATGTATTCCAAAATATTTTCAGACTGCTCGGTGATGTCCACACGCCGCAAGGCCACCGTGATCATCTGCGAACCGCTGGCCGCAAGCATTTTGGAGATTTGTCCGTGATTCCCAAATTTCCCGGTACCGGTCAGCAGCCGGTTACTGAATTCTTTTCCACCTAACAACAGTACATCGTCGCTCATAATCAGCCTCCTCCGACAAAACTGAGCATTTCCAGGCGATCATCGTCTTGAAGTTCAGTTGTCGACCAAAATTCCTGTTTGATGATTTGCCGGTTCAGTTCAACAACCAGCGCCCCTGCATCGAGTTTCTTCAAGGCGATGAACTGCGCCAAAGTGCAAGGCTCTATACTTTCCTGTGTTCCGTTCACAAAAACATTCATAGGCAACACCCCTTAAAAACAAAAAGCCACTCGCCCCTAAAGGAAGGGCGAGTGGCTTTATAAATGCCAAAATCGGATTATACCCGATTCATTGCTGTCTTGTCCGCTCTTCCCTTCGCCAGTATTACCCGGATCAGGTTCAATGGGTATAATCTCAGACGCTGCGCGCCACCCCAAACGATCAGTCACGTCATATAAAGATTAAAAAGAATTGTCAACCCCAGTTTAAATTGAAAAAATCATACCCTGTAAAAAGGCCAATGCAGCGATACATTATCGCCAACACAAATTATGAATTTTCTGTATATAGGGGACTGAAAATATGCTACTTCAATAAAATACACAATCTCAAACACAACGAAAAAAAAGGATACAAATTGATGGGGAAGGTGCAAATTTTTTTAGGATGTCTACTTCTATATATGCTGTTGTCCTGTGCGATATTTGCGGCCGAATTTGCCCATGCCGAAACGAAAAACACTCTTTTGACCCTGGAAGAAAAAGCATATATCCAGTCTAAAAAAAACATCAGCATCGGCATCACCGATAACGAGCCACCCTATTCGTTTTATTCCCGCGGCGAGATCAAAGGGTTCTCCATTGATCTGCTTCACCATTTGGAACAGGCATCAGGCCTAAAATTCAACTTTATTCTGGGAAGCTGGTTTAATGTCTATTCCTCATTTAAAAACGGGAATCTGGATGTAATTGACCAGATATCTTTTACTGAAGAGCGCAGCCACTGGATGCGTTTCACTCCGCCCTACCATGTGAAAGAACTTGTCCTGTTCATGCGGACCGCCGACATTCCCCTTCCATTTAAGGGCATTGCAAGTCTTAAGGGAAAACGGGTCGGCATTATCCAGGATATTTATTACGAAAAAATTTTGAGAAAAAATGACCATATACGCGTTTATGAGTATGATGACTATATCTCGCTGATGAAGGCGCTGTCTTTTGGCTGGGTGGATGCCGTGGTGGCAAGTGAAATGACCGGAACCTTTGTTGTCCGTGACAACAGCCTTTCCGGCATCGGGGTGGCGGGTCCGTTTAACGCCGAGGGTGTTGCCGAAGAGGATTTTCGTCTGGGTATCTCCCAGAAAGAGCCACTGCTTCAGACGATTCTTACCAAACTTTTGAAGGCCGTTCCGGCCCAAACGCTGGAGACACTAATCCGGAAATGGAGTCAATATCCATATAAGGACAATAATGTCTCCACACCGCTGCTTACCGACGAGGAACACGCATTTATTGTGGCCCATCCCACCGTATCCATAGGTATGCTGTCTGATTTTTCGCCCTACAGCTTTGTCAGCCAGGGGCGTCAGGTGGGATATAGTGCCTCTTTAATCAGGATTATTTCAGAGCGAACCGGATTAAACTTTTCCTATGTTGTGGATGACTGGGCCAATATTTTTTATCTTTTTAAAACCGGGCAGATAGATGCCATTGCCAACATCTCATACGCCGAAAACCGAACAAAATTTACCCGGTACACAGATGCCTATCACCAGATCCCTACCGTGATATTTGTGCGCAACGACTTTAAAAACTACGAGGGGATCGACAGCCTTAAAGGCCGGGTGGTGGGAATAACCCGGGATGTATTCTATAAAAAGGAGGTTGCCCGGCTGGCAGGAGAGGGACTGCGGGAATACGACGATCATTCCGCAATAATGAGAGATCTCTCCTTTGGCAAACTGGACGCGGTGGTGACCGCTCTGAACACCGGAAATCATTATGTCCAGAAACTGGGGTTGGTCAATCTGATCATTGCCGGCGAAGCAATGAAGGCCGAAGATCTGCGGTTTGGGGTTCGGCCCGATCTGGCCCCCCTGGCCGGTATTATCAACAAGGTCCTCCAATCCATGTCCGCATCCGACTGGCAACTGCTTGAAACAGCCTGGTTCTCTCCCCAGACCGGAGATGCGACCACCGACTATACCCTCCAATTTTCAGATAAAGAGGTTGCCTACCTGGAAAAAAAGAAAAAACTGAGACTTTGTGTCGTCTCGGATAACCTGCCGTTTGGAACGGTGGAGAGTGATGGCCGCTACATTGGCATTGATGCCGATTTCATGGCACTGTTTGGGAAATATATTCCCATCCCTGTGGTGGTGAAAAAAAGCAGTAGCTGGGCACACCTGCTTGAGCAGATAAAACAACGACAATGCGATCTTTGCATGGATGCTATGAAAACGCCTGACAAGCAAAAATATATGGATTTTACCGATCCATATCTCACCATCCCAAATGTTATTGCCACCTCCGTCAATGCACCGTTCATTGATGATTTCCGCAAATTTATGGACCGCCCCATGGGCGTTATCAAAAAATCATCTATCTCAGAACTTTTAAAGGCCACGTATCCTGCCATGAACCTTGTAGAGATAGACAGCGAACTTGACGGGATTTATGGAGTCCAGCGGGGAACTCTTTTCGGGATGATCAGCACCATGACGGATATAGGCTACCACCTTCGACAGGAAAAAATTGTGGATATAAAAATCGCCGGTAAAATGCCTTACAACCTTGAAGCAAGCATCGGCACAAGAAATGATGAGCCCCTGCTGGGAGATATTTTCCAAAAGCTGGTTCTCTCGCTCTCTGAAAAACAAAAATCCCAGGTCATGGACCATTGGCTCAGTGTGAAGGTTGAACAAAAATTTGACTATTCTCCCTTCTGGAAGGTGCTGAGCGTGGTCGCGGCCCTGACACTTGTCACTCTTTTCTGGGCCCATAAAGTACGCAGGCTCAACAGAAAGCTGATAGCGGCCAATCAGGCGCTATCGGAATTAAGCCGTACTGACGCACTGACCGGGCTTTTCAACCGCCGGTTTTTTGATGAGGAGTTCACCCGGATCTTTAACCTGTGCAAGCGCAGTGAAATCTGTTTTTCAATCATTATCCTGGATATTGATTTTTTTAAAAGAATCAACGACACCTATGGGCACCCTGTCGGGGATGCCTGTCTCAAGCATTTCGGCACGATTCTAATGGAACGATTCCAGCGTAACTCCGATATTGTGTGCCGGTTTGGCGGTGAGGAATTCGGTATTATATGTACCGGCAAAAATGTCGCAAAGGTTCACATCCATGTTGAGGGACTTCGCAGGCATATGGCAGACAATGTTTTCATCCATAACGACGAGCGTATTACCTTCACAATCAGTGCAGGAATTTATTCAATGGTACCCCAGACAGATACGCCGGGGGATTTATACCTGGAGATGGCGGACAAGGCCCTTTACCAGGCAAAAAACAGTGGGCGAAACCAGGTGGTGAATTTAAGCCCATTCTCCACATAAAATCCCCCTTGATAATTGTCGTTTAGGTCATCCCCGGCGTTACCCCAACGGATTTATATGTCAACGACACCTTTAAACACGGTCTGGGCAGGCCCTGTTTTAAAGATATGACCGTCGGACTCATCCCACGAAATATCCAGGTCCCCGCCGTCCAGGTGAACACGGACCTGCCGAGCTGTCCGTCCGGTCAAGTAGGCAGCCGTAACCGCAGCACAGGCCCCGGTACCGCAGGCAAGGGTCACTCCGGCCCCGCGCTCCCATACCCTCATTTTTATTTGGCTGTCAGAGATGACCTCAATGAACTCCACATTGGTTTTTTCAGGAAAACGCGGATGGGTTTCCACCATGGGTCCAATGGTTTCAATGTCCACGGCGGACAAATCATCCACAAAGATAACAGCATGGGGGTTCCCCATGGAGACACAGGAGACGGACAAACCACCCTGCCCTGTTTCAATGGGCACGTCAAGGGCCCTATCCCCGTCATGAACAAACGGGATCTGATCCGGCGCAAGCTTGGGAACGCCCATATCCACGCACACGCATGCCATCTGGCCGCCCTGCTTTTTTTCAATCCGGGGCACCACGGTTCCGGCCAGGGTTTGAACCTTTATTTCGTCTTTAACAAGAATTTTATTCTCGTACAGGTATTTGGCAAAACAGCGCATGCCGTTGCCGCACATCTCAGGTTCAGATCCGTCTGAATTGATGATCACAAACCGGATATCATGGGTATCTGAATGCCGAACCAGGATAATTCCGTCGGCACCGATGCCGAATCTTCGGTGGCACAGATTTACCGCCAGATCCGCATAGTCAATGTGCCCGGCAATGGTCTCATCCCGATCATCCATCACGATAAAATCATTGCCGAGACCATGCATTTTCCAGAAATCGATACGCATTATTTCTCCTTTTCGCTTTTCGGCTACTTAACTTTAGACAGGGTCTCCAGAATCCGCTCACCAAGCGCCTCAACCTGCCAGTTTCGCATACCCGGAATCTCAAATAAATCTTCGACGCATGACGGCTTGTCCGAGGCCACGGCTGAAATCGTATTGTTGTTGATCAAAAATCCAGGCTCCATGGCCAGGGTGTTGGAGGCGGCCTCACGCATCTTCTTTAAAGCATCAATGCGGCCAAGGACCTG
>Ga0193955_1001300_pt1 | contig 11895 bp, 11 predicted proteins | sample BB_6_MG_FD_140343 | JGI IMG/M metagenome (GOLD analysis project Ga0193955, IMG submission 140343) | Microbial mat bacterial communities from the Broadkill River, Lewes, Delaware, United States - BB_6_MG | ecosystem: Environmental > Aquatic > Freshwater > River > Microbial mats | place: USA... | reverse complement strand
TCAATGAGGGTCAATGATCTCATCATTTGGATGACATATCATACAACAGTTTTGCATTACTTTTTTCGAAGACCTCCGAAGAACGCCAGGGGTGTGAGGTATGAATACTTCGACAGCCCCGGCCAGGGGATGATCCCCTGGACCCCAGGTTTTCGATGCGCTTTGTCCCTCGTTCCTCGGGTCAAAGCGCATCGGACGTAAATATAAGAGTGCTGCCATCAAAGGGAAAAGTCTGACTATATGATAATCTATGAGGTTGGCTACAGCACAAAGCGAATGTGAGTTTCCCTGAGGAACGAAGGGCAAGGAGCAGTCGCAACCCGCTTTCAAGGTGGCGCACCTTGCCGCCGGAGGCATTGCTTTTGCCTGTCGCCCAAAACAAAAACGGCCCGTAAACCAATGAAGGTTTACGGGCCGTTTTGTTTTAATAAGGTGATGCTATGCGGCTGTTACTCGCGGTCCCCCATGATCCTGAGGAGCATAAGGAAGAGGTTGATGAAGTCAAGGTAGAGGGTGAGGGCGCCCAGGATGGCGCCTTTACGCAGGGTGCCGCTGTCGAGATCACCCGGCTGGGCGAGGGCCATGGCCTTGATTTTCTGGGTGTCGTAGGCGGTAAGGCCCACAAAAACAACCACGCCGACATAAGAGATGATCATGGCCATGCCGGAGCTCTTGAGGAAGAAGTTCACAACCGTGGCGATGATGATACCGATGAGGCCCATGAACATGAAGTTGCCCACACCTGTGAGGTCTTTTTTGGTCACCATGCCGTAGACGCTGCAGGTGGCGAACATCGCCGCACAAACGATAAACGTCGAGAAGATGGACGACTTGGTGTAGACAATAAAAATAGAAGCAAGGGTGGCTCCGTTTAGAGCAGAGTAGAGCATAAAAAGTAGGGTGGCAGTGCCTGCCTTCATGCGCTGAATGCCTGCAGAAATGGCCACGACCAACCCAAGCTCAGCTATGATCAGCCCGAAGAAAACCATGCGGTTGCCAAAAATGAGTTGGAGCATGGTCTGAGAGTTGGCCACATACCAAGCCACACCTGCGGTAAGAAGAAGGCCTACGGACATCCAGTTGTAGACGCTCATAAGAAAAGAATTCACCGCTGACTGGGAACGGGCACTTTGTACAGTTGAAGACTGCATTGATCCTCCGAATTGAGAAAAGTTAATGATGACTCCGGGGAAAAAAGCCCAACAGGAGTGTGATGTTTATGTTGGCACGTACGATAGAGGGCCTCACAAACCACATGGATGATGCGATGCCCAGCGCCTCGGAAATTGCTGGCGCATGTTACACTGATTGATTACCACGCCAAGGTCCGCATGATACGCAAAAAAAAGATAACACAGGTATTCGCAATTTCAACCCGTAAAACTCAATGAACGCCTTGAATATACCATAACAGGGAACAACTAAGAGATAATCTGAGCATACTTTCAAAAATTTAATGGTTCACATTGACACGAACGAACGTTTTAGGGTTTGCGACCATGGGTCGGGACTTGACCTTTCACTGTTTTGACGATAATCGTGCGGAAGGTAAATCACATAAACGATCAACCCAAATGGAGCAGAGAGCAACGCATCGGCCATGAAACTGTCTCAAGCTGAACTTTTCGAACACCTGAAAGCCATCACGGAAAAATTGGGGGCCACTTACAAGGAGCACAGCTTCAGGGCTGCCACCATATCTGTGAAGAGTGGCCTCTGCCTGGTTCATGGGGAACTCTGCTTTATTATGGACAAACGGAAAAAGACCGGAGAGAAGAACCGGATTCTTGGAAAGGCTCTTGGCCGCATGGAACTCGACACCATTCATATCCCACCGGCTGTAAGGGAATTCATCAATGGTGAAAAGTAGGGCAGACCGGCATCTTGCTTTGCTTGATTTCGAATAACAAAAGTTTACATAATATATCTTATCAGACGTTATATCCATAAAACAAAAAACAGCAAGCCAATGCACACATCTGTAATTATACGATTTATTCGCAACATACCAAAAAATGTGAGTTTGCATCATCTCATCACCCATGGCGTGTCACTCTGCAAAATTTTCCCAATAATGCAATTGCCTGCCACGACTCTTTCGGTTCCAGGCTCTCTCCAAACCAACGGCTGTGTCGGTAGGCAGAAGCATCTGATCATGAGCGGAATTCGGCTCTTTGGTTGAACACCACCGGCAACTGTGCTAGATTATCTGACTCTGCTGTCGAAAACGACTGGTGCGTGTCGGGATTCACCCGCCGGGCTGTCATAACAAAAGAATCAAGATCTGGTTGCTGAAACGTGCAAACAGGTTTAAGTGGTCAATAACCGTAACGATTCAGTGTGAAAAGCCTCCGACGGATGCGTTTCAAAGAGCTGTTTGTCAAAGTTTTCAAAAGTTTGACGCCAGAGACACACCCTGTTTCTGCCCGCAACCCTTATTAAAGCAACTGTGAGAAAGATCCGGAGATTATGGAACGAAAAGAGATCTATTCGGTTTCAAGCCTTACCAGCGACATTAAAGCCCTGCTTGAAAATCGATTCCCATATATCTGGATTTACGGAGAAATATCAAACCTTCGTATTCCATCATCCGGCCACTGCTACTTTACCCTCAAGGATCGTAGCGCCCAAATAAGCGGTGTCATTTTCCGCGGGCAGGCTGCCCGGTTGAAATTCCGCCTGGAAGACGGCCAGACCATAACCGGCCTGTGCCGTGTCAGCCTCTATGAGCCCCGTGGTACCTACCAGGTTATCTTTGAATACATGGAGCCCAAAGGGGCAGGCGCACTCCAGCTTGCCTTTGAACAACTGAAACGAAAGCTCTCGGACGAAGGACTTTTTAATCCCGAATCAAAAAAGCCCCTCCCCCGCTTTCCGAGGCGTATCGCCCTGGTTACCTCGCCCACCGGGGCGGTGGTCCACGACATGCTCACCGTGTTTCGCCTTCGCTACCCCAATGTGGAGCTCCTTGTGGTTCCGGTGAGGGTTCAGGGAGAGCAGGCCGTCCAGGATATTCCACCTGCCCTGTCCATCTTAAATCGTCACATGGCCGTTGACCTTATTATTGTGGCACGCGGAGGTGGGTCGCTGGAGGACCTGGCTCCTTTTAACAGTGAGGACGTGGCCAGGGCCATTCACCGATCAGCCCTTCCCGTGATAAGCGCCGTGGGGCATGAGACAGATTACACCATAGCCGATTTTACAGCCGATATGCGGGCCCCTACCCCCACGGCAGCCGCGGCCCTGGCTGTGCCGGAAAAACGACGTCTTGAAGAGGAGGTGTCACAACTCAGGGCACGGCTCACCCGCGCCCTGGAGCGACGCGTGGATGGTGGCAGGCATAGCCTGAACGCTTTGTCACGTCGTCTTGTGGACCCACGGAAAAAGATATATGATCACAGATTGCGGGTTGATGAACTCACCCAGCGCATGGCGCGGGCCATGCACCGAGAGGTTTCAAACCACAGGACATCACACACATGGCGATGTGATCGTCTGACCAAGGCCTCCCCCCTTGTGGCCGTGGAGATGGGCCGTCGTGAAAGCGAAAGCCTCTCAAGACGCATGGATCTTGCCATGGATCGCCTGCTGTCCCAGAAACGGGAGGCCGTTGCAAGGCTTGCACAAAGCCTTAACGCCTTGAGTCCCCAACTGGTTCTTGACCGGGGCTACAGCATTGTGCGCGATCCAAAAAGTGGTGAGGTGATCACCCAAGCATCCCAGGTGGAGATTGGCTCTTCACTGGATGTGGTTCTTGCAGACGGCTTCTTAAAAGCCGTTGTTGAAAGGAAAGACGATGGCAAAAAAGAGATTTGAAGAGGCGGTGGCCCAGTTGGAGGCCATTGTTGAGGAGCTTGAATCTGGGGACCTCCCCCTGGATAAGGCCATGAAGCGCTTTGAAGAGGGGGTTAAGCTCTCAAAAGCCTGTTCTGATACCTTGGATGAGGTGGAGACTAAGGTGCGTATTCTTACGGGTGAAACAGACGAAGGTCTTACCGATGCTCCATTTCAGCCTTTGGATCAGCGGAGAGGCGAATGAACGCGTTTAACCTGAAGATCTACCTTGAAGAGCAACGGCTGATCGTGGAGCGATCTCTTAAAGAACACCTTGGGGCAAGCACCCCTCCTGTCCAGAAACGTGTGGGCCAGGCAATGGAGTACTCCCTCATGGCAGGTGGCAAGCGACTGCGGCCGATTCTTTGCCTGGCGGCCTGTGAAGCTGTGGGCGGGGACTCGAGCTCGGCTTTAAAAGCCGCCTCAGCACTGGAGATGATTCACACCTACTCCCTTATCCATGACGATCTTCCTGCCATGGACAACGATGACCTGAGGCGGGGACGCCCCACCTGTCACAAGGCCTTTGATGAAGCAACGGCCATTCTGGCAGGGGATGCCCTGTTGACGTCGGCCTTCCATCTCCTTGCCATGGACCGGGAACTTCCGGGTGGCATTGCCCTTGAGGTCATTCGCATCACCGCAGAAGCATCCGGTGCTTTTGGGATGATCGAAGGCCAGATGCGTGATATTGAAGCGGAGGGAACGCCCTTGGGCCTTGAGGCCCTGAAGGAGCTTCACGGCCTCAAAACCGGCGCCCTCATCCGCGCCTCCGTTGAAGCCGGAGCCGTAATGGGCGAAGCCACCACCGAGGAACGGGACGCCTTGAAGCGATACGCCGATAAGATTGGCCTCGCCTTTCAAGTGACCGATGACATCCTCAATGTGGAGGGCGACCCGGCGCTTATGGGCAAGGGCGTGGGAACCGATGCCCAGCTCAACAAAGCCACTTACCCTTCCCTTATGGGATTGGCCGACTCCAAGGCATACGCCACGGAGTTGGTGGAAGAGGCTGTCTTTGCCCTGTCCGAACTTGAAATGAGGGCCGAACCCTTGAAAGCGCTGGCTCAATACATTGTCCAGCGCCAACGCTAAGCCCTGCAAAGGGGCCTGATACGAACACTATACCCTTCCACTTTGGTGGGTAATCATACAGGTGATAGTAATGACGCTTTTAAAACAGATCGATTCTCCGACAGATCTCAGAAAGCTGGACCGCAACCAGCTTCCTCAACTTGCCCGGGAGATTCGGGAAAACATTGTGGATGTGGTGTCAAAAAATGGTGGGCACCTGGCTTCCAGCCTGGGTGTTGTAGAGCTGACCATAGCGATTCATTATGTCTTTGATATCCCGTTTGACAAAGTGGTATGGGATGTGGGGCATCAGGCGTACGCTCACAAACTGCTCACCGGAAGACGGGACGCCTTCCCCACCCTCAGGACCCGGGGAGGACTATCCGGCTTTCCCAAGGTGAGTGAAAGCCCCTATGACGCGTTTACCACAGGCCACAGCAGCACCTCCGTCTCTGCAGGTTACGGCATCAGTTGTGCCCGGGAGATCAAGGGGGAGAATGGAAAAATCATCTCCGTTATCGGTGACGGCAGCCTCACAGGAGGCATTGCCTATGAGGGGCTCAACCAATCCGGCCCCTCCAATCGAAATCACCTGGTGATCTTAAACGACAACGAGATGTCCATCGCAAAAAACGTGGGCGCCCTCTCCTCTTTCTTAAGCCGCACCTTTTCTGCCAAGTACCTGCAGGATCTGAAGGGCGAGTTTAAAAAGGCTGTCAAGGCCCTCCCGAAAGTGGGCGATGACATTTATCAGTTTGCCAAAAAAACCGAAGAGTCCTTCAAGGCCTTCGTCACCCCCGGCATGCTCTTTGAAGCCTTTAAATTCGAGTACTTTGGCCCCATTGACGGGCACAATCTCGAACACCTTATCGATATCCTTGAGAACATCAAAAAGCTCAACAAACCTGTGCTCCTTCACGTGATGAGCAAGAAAGGCAAGGGCTACGCCCCGGCCGAGGCGAACCCTGTCTATTTTCATGGTGTCAGTGCCTTTGAAAAAAAGACAGGCGTCAGCATGAAAGCCAAGGCAAAGACCCCCAGCTATACCGACGTGTTCGGTCAATCCATGGTCGATTTCGCCAAAACCGACAAGCGCATCGTAGCGGTGACAGCGGCCATGCCGGAGGGGACAGGACTCACAGAATTTGCCAATACGTTCCCCGATCGTTTCTTTGATGTGGGCATTGCCGAACAGCATGGGGTGACCTTTGCCGCCGGCATGGCCACCGAAGGACTAAAACCGGTGGTGGCCATCTACTCCACCTTTCTCCAACGGGCCTACGATCAGATTCTTCATGACGTCTGCCTTGACAGGCATTCCGTTATCTTTGCCGTGGACCGAGGCGGCATCGTGGGCGAAGACGGCCCCACACACCATGGGCTCTTTGATCTCTCTTACTTAAGGCCCCTGCCCAACATGGTCATCATGGCGCCGGCCAATGAAAATGAGCTGCGGTGCATGATGAAGACAGCCCTCGACCACGATGGCCCTATTGCCATTCGCTACCCGCGTGGTGCCGGGGAGGGAGTGCCTGTGGATGCAAACGCGACGTCTCTTCCCATGGGCCAAGGCGAGCTGGTCAGAGAAGGCAGCGATGTTCTCCTGCTGTCCATTGGAACCACCCTTTCCAAATGCATGGAAGCGGCTGAACGCCTTTCAGAGCAAGGGATTGAGGCAGCCGTCATCAATGCCAGGTTTGTGAAGCCCCTGGATCGAAATCTTATCGTCAGCTGGGCTGAAAAAACAGGCCACGTTGTCACCGTTGAAGAACACATGAAGGCCGGTGGCTTCGGCAGCGCAATCCTTGAACTGTTTGCAAACGAGGGGATCTGTAACATCACCACCGCCATTGTCGGGGTCGAGGATCACTTTGTGGAGCACGGCTCCAGGGATGAGTTGTGTAAACTTCAGGGAATTTCAACCGAGGGAGTCATGAAAACAGCACTTCGAATACTCGGGCAGACGAGCAACGTCACCACCCTGGCCGGAGACGGCCGGTAACTGAAAAAGGACAAGAAGACTTTTGAGTCAGGAAGTAAAAACAAGAATAGATCAGCTCCTTGTTGAAAGAGGGCTGGTGGAGAGCCGTCAGAGAGCCCAGGCATTGCTCTTGGCGGGAAAAGTGCTGGTAAACCGGACACCTGTCACCAAGGCTGGGACACGCGTGCTGTCAACCGCGGATATTCATGTCAAAGAGGATGAGATTCCTTATGTCAGCCGTGGAGCATTGAAACTTGAAGAGGCCTTGAAAACCCTTGATATAGATATAACGCATGATGTATGTCTGGACATCGGGGCATCCACAGGCGGTTTTACCGATTGCCTGCTTCGACATGGGGCAGCAAAAGTTTACGCCGTGGATGTAGGATACGGGCAACTGGCCTGGTCCCTGAGAAGCGACGAAAGGGTTGTGGTTCTGGAACGGACCAACATCCGCTACCTCACAGAAGAACAGGTTCCGGAACATGTCGATGTGGTCACCATCGATACCTCTTTTATCTCTTTGAAGCTCGTCGTGCCGGCTGCCCTTAACTTCCTGAAAAAAGGCGGCCGTATCCTCGCCCTGATCAAGCCTCAATTCGAGGTAGGAAAAGGAAAGGTGGGTAAAGGCGGTGTCGTTAAAGACCCGGCTCTGCACGCGGAAGTCATTGATACCCTGTCTCAATTTTTCCAGGAGCTGGGCCTGGAGAAGGAGGATGTCATCACATCTCCCATCCTCGGCCCCAAAGGGAATCGCGAGTTCATTATCTCTTTGAAATACTGAAGAGGTTGGTATATAAATCAAATTTCGTAATGGTATTTTTTTAGACAACGTCCGAACGGGGACCATCCCCCTCTCGGACGTTGGCAGGCGCACTCGATTTCACCGGAATGACAGCACAGATTCAAGGTAAGAAGTCGTAAGGCAAAACATGCAATGCAGGAGAAGAGACTGTCAAATAGATAGGCATAGGCTTGAATCACTACATATTGAGGAGGTTGTTTAATGAAGTTATCTTCTGATAAACTGAAAAACGTCGCTCTGGCAGCCCATGGAGGTGCAGGCAAGACATCCCTTGCCGAGGCATTGATTTTCAACTCCGGCGCGACAAACCGACTTGGCCGTGTGGAAGAAGGCAACTCCGTAATGGACTATACGGAAGAGGAACAGCGGCGAACCGCCTCCCTCAGCAGCGCCTTTTACCAATACGAGTGGAATAAGCATATTATCAGCCTCATCGATACGCCGGGTGACAAGAACTTCTTCTCAGATACAAAAACCTGCATGCCGGCCGCAGACGCTGCCGTCATCGTCATTGATGCCTGCACAGGTGCCGATATCCGCACCGAACAATCCGCTCTTTTTGCAGGCGATAACGACATCCCCGCCATCGGCTTTATCAACAAAGTCGACCATGAGCGTGCCAATTTCAGGCAGGCCTTTGAAAGTGCCGTAGATGCACTCAAGCCCAAGCCTATTCTTATCCAGCTTCCCATTGGAGAAAAAGAGAACTTCAAAGGGGTGGTGGATCTGATTGCCAACAAAGCCTACAGCTTCACCGACGGCAAGTCGGCACCCATGGATATTCCTGCCGACATGGCAGATGACGTGGAAACAGAACGCGCAGAACTCATTGAAAACATAGCTGAAGCCGACGACGAACTCCTCGAACGTTACCTCGAAGGAGACGAGATCAAGGACAATGAGCTCATCGCCGCCCTGAGGAACGGGATCAAGGCACGTCAATTCATGCCTGTGCTCTGTGGATCCGCCACCGCCAACATCGGCATCACCCTGCTTGCCGATTTCATCGTGGATGGCCTTCCCGGCCCCCTTGAGAGATCCCCCTTCCCCGCAGCCGAAGGAGACGGTGTGACCTTTGATGCGGACGCGCCTTTTTCAGGTTATGTCTTCAAGACCATAGTTGATCCGTATGCGGGCCGCCTCTCCCTGATCAAAATCGTGTCTGGAAAGCTCGGCAAGGATGGCAACCTCTACAACACGAACAAAGACTGCAAGGAGCGCTACTCACAGCTGCTCTACCTTGCCGGTAAAGAACAGAAACCCATTGACTACGCAGAGGCCGGTGCCATTGTAGCCGTAGCCAAACTCAAGGAGACCTTCACAGGGGACACCCTTTGTGACGAGGCCACCAAAGTAACTCTTGCGATGACGGAACCCATCGCCCCGGTGATCTCCTTTGCCGTGGAAGCCGCCAAACAGGGTGACGAAGACAAGGTCTTCTCTTCTTTGACCCGGCTCCAGGAGGAGGATCCCTCCCTCGGCCTCGATCGTATTGCCGAAACGAAGGAGATTCTCCTGAATGGAACCGGTATGGTTCACGTGGAAGCCACCATTGAAAAGCTGAAGCGTAAATTTAACCTTGAGGTGGTGATCAAACCTCCCAAGGTCCCCTATCGCGAGACCGTCCGCAAAAAGGTTCGCGTTCAGGGAAAACACAAAAAGCAGACCGGTGGTCACGGTCAGTACGGAGACTGCTGGATCGTTCTCGAACCCCAGGAGAGCGGTGCCGGGTTTGAATTTGTTGATGCCATCGTGGGAGGCGTGATTCCCAAAACCTACATCCCCGCTGTGGAGAAGGGCATCATCGAATCATCCGGCAAAGGTGTTCTCGCAGGCTTTCCCTGTGTGGATTTCAAAGTGACCCTGGACTACGGTTCCTTCCATGCCGTGGACTCCTCGGAAATGGCCTTTAAAATGGCCGGCTCCCTCGCTTTTAAAAAAGCGTGTGAAGAATCAGGCGGTGTGCTCCTGGAGCCTGTGATGAAGGTCTCGGTCATCGTTCCCGATGATTTTACCGGTGACGTCATGGGCGACCTTAACTCACGCCGCGGTCGGGTGCTTGGAATGGACAGCGAAGGCAAGTATCAGGTGATCAACGCCCATGTTCCCATGGCCGAAATTCTCACATACGCCCCGGACCTCAACTCCATGACCGGTGGTCGGGGCACCTTCTCCAGGAAATTCTCACACTACGACGAGGTTCCCGGTGACATCTCGAAAAAAGTGCTTGAAAAGATCCTTGCGGAACAGGAAGAGTAAAGAGATCTGAACATCTAAGATTGAACACAGCAGGGGATACACATGTTATTTAAGTATCCCCTGCTGTTTTGTTTTTATGGCCGATGCTCGAGAGAGCGGCGAGCTCCGGCAGCGGCTGCAGATTAACACCATTACCCTTGTGCTGAATTAATGAATTGGATCATCGACTGCTGTATCTGGCTCTCCGGGATTGCAAGGCCTCACCTTGCAACCATAGCGGTGGCCATTGTGGCCACCAGCCTGGTACTTGCCGGGGACAGTATCAACCGTTTTTTAAAACGACGGCTGGGGAGAACCCCTTTTGTTTTGCGGATGTGCACCTTTTCGCTTGTCTGCACGTTTGGCTACGGAGCACTGGCTGTTGTCGCAGTGCCCCTTGTCAGACATCAGCTGGCGGGGCTGAGCAACACCCTCCTCTCCCCTTTTCTGATGGGCTTGTTTCTTGCCATCGGATGGATTGCTGAAAGAAAAAAATACATTTGAATAAAGCCGGATTACCGGCCCCATGGATTGTTAGAGGAAGAACAGAAAAATGAGACGAAACATTGTACATGTCGGATCGGGACAACTTACTTACGAAATACGTGAAATTGTGGAGGTGGCCAACGAGCTGGCGGAATTCGGCGTCGACATCACCTGGGAAAACATCGGAGACCCTGTGGCAAAGGGAGAGACCATTCCCAGTTGGATCAAGGACATCATCGTGGACCTTGTCACCCAGGATGACACCTACGGTTACGTGGCGACCCGTGGTGTTTCCGGAACCCAGCAGTTCCTTGCCGATTGTGTCAACGGACGTGGCGGCACACAGATCACCAAGGATGACATTGTCTTTTTTAATGGCCTGGGGGATGCCGTAGCAAAGATTTTCGGTTTCCTAAAGCGGGAAGCCCGGGTCATCGGCCCCTCCCCTGCCTACTCCACCCACTCCTCTGCTGAGGCGGCCCATTCGGGGTACAACCACCTCACCTATGAACTGGACCCCAACAACGGATGGCTTCCCGACCTTCAGGACATTGAAAACAAGGTCAAGTACAACGATGCCATCGCCGGTATCCTCATCATCAACCCGGACAACCCCACCGGGGCCGTCTACCCACGTGAGACCCTTGAAAAAATCGTGGATATTGCCAGACGCCACCGCATTTTTGTGATCTGTGATGAGATCTACTCACATATCGTCTACGAAGATGCATCTACCGTTCACTTAAGCGAAGTGATCGGTGAGGTTCCCGGCATGGCACTTCGCGGAATCTCCAAAGAGTACCCCTGGCCAGGCGGACGATGCGGATGGATTGAGGTATACAACCAGAACAGCTACCCCATGTTCCGACAGTATATTCAAAGTATTGTCAACGCAAAGATGCTTGAGGTCTGCTCCACCAGCCTGCCCCAGCACTCCATTCCCCTTGTCATGGGACATCCCAACTACAGGGGACACCTTAAGATGCGCCGGGACATGTTCAGCAACCGTGCGGACGAAGCCTACAACGCATTGAATGAAGTGGAAGGCATCTCCGTCGTCAAGCCCAAAGGGGCCTTTTACATGTCGGTACTCTTTGAAGAGGGGGCATTGAACAACGATCAGTCCCTTCCCATCGAAGACGAACGCATCCGTCGCTATATCGAGGGGAAAATTGAAAATGTTGAGGTCGACAAGCGGTTTGTCTACTACCTTCTCGCAGCCACCGGTATCTGTGTGGTTCCCCTGACGGGCTTCTGCTGTTCTCAAAAAGGGTTTCGTATCACCCTTTTGGAAACAGATGATACCAAGCGCCAGTGGACCTTCAAAACGGTTGCCGACAGCATAAAGGCCTATCTTGGTTCAAACTGATGCGGGCTGATGTAAACCGATCGTAACGAGCAGGTCAGTTGGCTCCGGGGGCCACGCTTTTGCAACGTTTGAGACCCTGGATTTCAGAGCTCACCTATATCGTTCTGG
>Ga0193955_1001298_pt1 | contig 11903 bp, 11 predicted proteins | sample BB_6_MG_FD_140343 | JGI IMG/M metagenome (GOLD analysis project Ga0193955, IMG submission 140343) | Microbial mat bacterial communities from the Broadkill River, Lewes, Delaware, United States - BB_6_MG | ecosystem: Environmental > Aquatic > Freshwater > River > Microbial mats | place: USA... | reverse complement strand
TTAAAAAAATCATCTAATGATTTATGAAAAGGGATATCTATAAATACTGTTGCCATCTCTCTGGTATAAAATGCCAAAATTATAGAGATGAATATAGCCAAAATATCAAATACTATCAGTATGAAACGCGATATGTAGTTTTTCATTGCACTCTCTTATTTTTTGATATTATATCAAAATTAGTTTTATTTAATAACAATTTGATTCTCTTGAACTAGATTAAACTCTTCACTACTCATTATTTTCATACCACAATCATGAAATGTTTTATCGTTAGTGATAAAAACATCACAATTATTCTCTTTGGCACATAAGCACTGTAAAACATCTTCTATATCTAATTTTTTTTCAAGAGATAACTCTACTGCTTTTTCAAGTACAGTTTTTCCAAATACTAAAATAGTCCAATCAACAAAAACAACATTTTTCAAAAATTCTAAAGTTGTTTTTTTATCTTTTGAAATATAATATAAAGTAGTTATCATATCTTCACTTATACATATTTCAAAATCACTTAACATCAACTGCTTTAACAATACTAATAAGTTATTATGATTAGGTCTAGATATATCAATAATATCTATTACAATATTTGTATCTAAAAATATTTTATTTTGATGCATATTTTTCCTTAGCTACTTTTTCACTTATTTGACTGCTTGTTAGATTATTAAATCTTTTATATATTTCACCTTTCCCTGCATATTTCATAAGTCTATCTAGTTTAAGTTGATGTTCTTTAGAAATCTTATCATCCAAAAATCTCTTAAACTCATCAGCATATTTAGGGGATATAAAAAGCCCCTTATACTCATGTGTCTTCTTATCTTCTACTTCAACATAATCATAACCATCTAGTATATTAGAGTTCCTTGCCAACTCTCTCATTCCTACTTTAATCGTCATCATATATCCTTTGTTGTCTTTTGTATTATTATACTCTTTTTAGATAAATATACTAATCTCGTTTAAAGTCATCTTCAATGCGAACTATATCATCTTCACCTGTATATTCACCTACTTGTGCCTCTATTAACACTATAGGTATTTTACCTTGATTTTCCAAGCGATGAATCTCTCCCATTTTGATATAGGTCGATTCATTGGGTCTTATGAGTTTAGTCTCATCTCCTACTGTCACTGTGGCTGTACCACTCACCACAATCCAATGTTCATTACGATGGAAATGCTTTTGTAGGCTTAGTCGTTTCCCAACTTTGACCACAATTCGTTTTATCTTATAAGTAGGTGTATCTTCTAGCACAGTATAAGTCCCCCATGGACGATGAGCTGTGAGATGGATATGGTGTAAGTCTGTGGATTTTTTGAGTCTTTTTACCACCTCTTTGACCTTTTGAGAACTTCCTTTTTTGGAAATAAGCAATGCATCGCCAGTATCTACAATAATCAAATCCTCCACATCTACCGTGGCGATATATTTATCTATGCCATAGACTAGATTATTTTTACTACCTATTGAGATATGTTTATCATTTTGTGTATTATTATTCTCATCTTTTGGTAACTCTTCAAACAGAGCATCAAAACTCCCCACATCAGACCAATCTATATCTGATGGGATAACTTTGACTCTCTCACTCTTTTCCATCACGGTATAATCTATACTATCTTCAGGAATTGCCAACATATCATCATGCTTTATTCGTATCATATTATCACTTGAAGCATTCTCAAAAGCTATTTTAGAATTCTCATAAAGTTTGGGAGAATACTTTTGAAGCTCATCCAAAAAGACTCCTGCCTTAAAACAGAACATTCCAGAGTTCCAATAATAATTCCCTGCTTCCAAATATGCAGTAGCTGTAGTTATATCAGGCTTTTCATGAAAAGCTTTTACGGATAACTCCTCTGCCTCAATATATCCAAATCCAGTCTCTGCAAATGAAGGAGTGATACCAAAGGTTACAAGATTATCTTCATTTGCTAATTCCTGAGCCTTTTCCAATACTTTTTTATACGCCTCTTCATCTTTGATGAGATGGTCACTAGGTGTCACCAAAACTATCTCTTCTTTTGGCAAAGCCAAACACGCCAAAGCTATCGCTGGAGCCGTATTTCTACCTATTGGTTCAAGCAAATATCTATTATTCTCTTGCCCTAACTCTTCAAGCTGATCGAGTGCCAAAAAATATTGCTCTGCATTCGATACAATAAATTGACTATTACATACTTTGCTATTTCTATCTACTGTAAGCTGAAAAAGAGATTTATCATCAAAGAGTTTTACAAATTGTTTGGGCATAAGCGTTCTACTAATTGGCCATAGCCTAGTTCCATTTCCACCACATAGGATTATGTTTGTCATTTTATTAGTCCTTATACATTTTTTCTAAAGTTCTATCAAAATCAATTTGTTTCAGTTCACCAATGAGCGAATATAACTTATCCACTGAACCACTCAATGATACAATTTCATTTTCTCTTACAAAGTTTGGATTAACAATTACATGTATTTGATACCCTGCAATTCTATTCATCATCTTTATTACATCATTTAAAGCAATTACTCTATTGGAACAAATATTAACTACCTCACTTTGAATATCCGATACTAATAATTTATGATATATATCACACACATACAATATATCATTAAACTCTCTATAAACATCAATATTTCCTAACTCTATCTCTCTTTTATCTTCTTTAAAATGAGATACGATTTTAGGAATTAAAAAATGTTCTTCTTGTCCAACTCCAGTATAGTTAAATGGTCTAGTAATAATAATGTCTAATTTATCAAAATATGTCTTTGCTAGTTGTTCCATAGCTAATTTGCTAATACCATAGTGATTAACAGGATTTGGATTCATACTTTCATCCAATATATTACTATTTTGATTTCCATAAATAGTAGCACTACTTGCCAATATAATTTTTTTTGGTATATAGTTTATAATTTCCATACAAGAATCTAAAATATTTTCAACAGCTAAAACATTAATCTTATAAAACAACTCTCTATTAGCATTACCAACAAACGAAATCCCTGCAAGATTAATAATATAATTAGGTCTAATTTTTTTAAGAATATTCTTAATACTTTTTTTATCACTTATATCACATTGATATATGGTATCAATATTTATATTTTTTAAAGATGTACCATATACATCAAATCCATTTTGGACTAAAAATTTTGATAGATGTTTTCCTGTAAAACTTTCAATCCCTATAATTAAGACTTTTTTAGAAACTAAATCCAACTTCATTCCTTTTTATATCGGCTTTTACCATCATTGAACACAACTCTTCGAGTGTAGTCTTTGGTTCCCATCCTAAAATATCTTTTGCTTTTTGTGGATTACCTATGAGTAGTTCAACTTCACATGGTCTATAAAATTTTGGATTTACCTTGACCAAAGTTTTACCTGTAGCTTTATCAACTGCGATTTCATTTTCTTCACTACCACTAAATTCCAACTCTATATCTACAGCTTTAAATGCCATAGTCACAAAATCTCTTACGGTTTCAGTTCTATTAGTTGCCAATACATAAGTATCAGGTTTTTCTGCTTGAAGCATCAAATACATACCTTCTACATAATCTTTGGCAAATCCCCAATCTCTTTTGGCATCCATATTACCTAGTTCTAAACACTCTAATTTGCCTAATTTTATTTTAGCTACACTGTCGGTAATCTTTCTTGTTACAAACTCTCTACCTCTAAGTGGTGATTCATGATTAAAGAGTATTCCACTACAACCAAAAATATTATAAGATTCTCTATAGTTTATTACCATCCAATGAGCATATAATTTTGCTACCCCATAAGGACTTCTAGGGTAAAAAGGTGTACTCTCTTTTTGTGGTATCTCTTGTACCTCTCCAAACATTTCAGAGGTACTAGCCTGATAAAACTTAATCTTAGGATTAACTATTCTAATGGCTTCAAGTAAATGAACACAACCTAATCCTGTAATATGAGCAGTTGCCAAAGGTTGTTCAAAAGAGACTCCTACAAAACTTTGAGCAGCAAGATTATAAATCTCATCAGGTTGAATCTCCATTACCATTCTTATACTATTGGATTGGTCAGTTAAATCATACTCTATCAAATGTAAATTTTTATGATTTTCAATTCCCAACTCTTCCATTCTCCAAAAGTTAACCGATGATGTTCTTCTATATGCACCATAGACTTCGTAGCCTTTTTCCAAAAGTAATTCTGCTAAATAAGCACCGTCTTGTCCTGTTATTCCTGTAATTATTGCTTTTTTCATTGTTGTTTCCACTCCTTATAAATTAAATTAACTTTATCTTCAAACTCTTTTTCAAATCGTTCTTTACTAAATCGTAAAGCATTATTTCTAATTATATTTTTATCAAAAATATCACTATTCTTTTCAAATAATGATACAGCAGATAATAAAGATTCAACGGTTTGTTCTCTAAAAAACACTCCTGTATCGGTATCTTTAATTATATCAAACTCTCCGATAATAGTTTCTAAAGTGGCACCTTTTCCAAATGCTATTACGGGTATTCCACAAGCTTGTGCCTCAATAGGAGCTATACCAAAATCTTCTTCGGCAGCAAAAATATATGCTTTTGCTTTTTGAATAATACTTTTCATGTCTTCAAATGATTGGTAACCTAATAACTCTACATTATTACCAGCTTTTGCTTTTATTTTCTCCATATCTGGACCTGTACCGATTACTATAAGTTTATGATTTGTTTTTGACATCGCTTCTACTATCAAATCAATCTTTTTGTAAGGCACCATACGAGAACTTGTGACATAATAATTTTCGGTGGTCTCTCCAATAGTAAAACTACTAGTATCTACTGGAGGATATATAACATCTGCTTTTTTACCATAAATTTTTTCTATTCTTTTGGCTATATAATGAGAAATTGCTATATAATGATCAACTCTATGTGCTGTAGAAACATCCCAAAGCCTTATTTTATGTAAAAAATATTTAGCTAATGTTCCCTTGAAACCTCTATTTAATCCACTCTCCAATAAATACTGATGATACAAATCCCAAGCATATCTAATGGGAGAATAAACATACGAAATGTGCAATTGATCTGGTCGAGTAAGAACACCCTTTGCTACAGCATGAGAACTAGATATTACTACCTCATATTTAGTCAAATCAAACTGCTCTATAGCTAATGGAAACAATGGTAAGTAGTTTCTATATTTTGATTTAGAAAAAGGTAAATTTTGAATAAAAGAAGTGTTTGCCTTTTTACCTTTTAAAATTATATTTCTATCTTCATCACTTAAATAATCTATTAGACTATAAACTTCAAAATCATCCCAAATATTTGTAAAACTTTCTACACATTTTTCTGCTCCTGCGAAATCTTTAAACCAATCGTGTACTAATGCTTTTTTCATTTTAAACCTTCTATTATTTTTATAATTTTTTTTGCTGATTCTTCCCAACTGAATCTTTTTATATTTTCAAATCCTTTTTGAATCAACACTTTTTTCAACTTTTCATCTTCTATCAAATCAATAATTTTAGTTTTAATATCAATTTTATCATAAGGATTGCAATACAAAAAACTATCTCCACCTACCTCGGGTAAACTAGTAGTATTTGAAGATAAAACTGGACAACCACATGATTGTGCTTCAAGAGGAGGAATTCCAAATCCTTCAAAAAATGATGGATAAACAAAGAACTCTGCTCTATTGTATAAAGACACTAGCTCATTATCATTGACATATCCCGTGAAAACAATATTTTTTGGTAGTTCAGTAACATCAAGAGATGAAAATACTTTATTTTCTTGACCAACTATAACTAGTTGAATATTTTTTAATTCCTTAAAAATATCTATAAGAGTTGCTAGATTTTTTCTCGGGTCTATTGAGCCAACAGCTAAGACAAATTCTTCTTTTTTTTCCTCTATATTTTTTCTAAAAATATCTGACTTAGAACCATATATAGTAGTTATTTTGTTTTTTTTTATCTTATAACTTGTTATTATATCATTTCTAACATAGTTACTATCTGTAAAAACATGCTTTGAATTTTTTAATATTTTAGGAATTAAAAAATTATATGAAAAAGAAAATGTTCTTGAAAACCACTCAGGGTGATGATAAAAAGCTAAATCATAAACTGTAACTATTTTATTTTTATAAAATAAAGGTGCCGTGTTTGCAAGGTTTAAAAGTAATGGAGAGCCTATAGATTTTAGATATTTTGGTAAGTCTATTTGTTCCCATAAATGACCCGTGTTCTTGCCAATAATTTTTACATCTAATTCTTTTGCCAACTCTACATGTAAAATATTTTGAGGAGCTACAAACTGCACCTTATCGCCCAATAGCTTTCGCAATTGTTTCGATATCTCAATCGCAAATCTCTGCACACCTGTAATATTTTGAGTTAAAAATCTTGAATTGACTATAAGCATGTGTTATCTCTCTTTTTTAATTTTGAATTTATGAATTGAAAATAGATACTAAAAAGTATTATAGTATCAAATAATGCAACTTCTGGCAATATATCAGGTATAGCAAAAAGATCTGCACCCAAAAAGAAAAATATAAAAAATTTTTTTAATTTTATACTAGTAATATCAGACTGTTTATTACTACTTGCAATCTTTACTATTATTACTATCATTATTATAAAGCCTACCAGACCAACACTTCTAATCAAAGAATATGGAAGTAATTGGATAGCAGATTTTGCACCATCTGTGGCAATTTCTTCTGGTGTCCATGCACCATAATCTATAAAAGGAAATTTTATGATCTCTATATACCATTGCTTCCATCCTATACCAAAAAACATTGAGCTTATACCTTGATTATAAAGCGTTTGCATACTATTTAATACCTGAAATAATCTAGTGTCAATTGCGGTTATATTAAAAAAGAAATAATTAACTGCAATAATAGTAGTTGGTAATAAAGTAATTATCATTATTAAATTTATTTTATTTTTTATACTTTTTAATAATAAGAGCTTAAAATTTTCTAATAAACTTAAAAATTTAGCTATTAACAACAATAAAATAACCATCATCATTCCTTTAACTCCACCTCCAATAGCTATTACAAAGGGGAGAGTAAACAAAAACAACTTTTTTACGTTATTTAAATGTTTAAAAATATTTGAAAACATCAAATAAAGTAATATCATGCTAAATAAAGGTACTGCTCCCTGCGATTGAATTATTGAATGAGTCCAATATCTAACACCTTTCGCATCAGCCTCTAAAAGTAACATAGAAATTATTGAAAGAATAGTAATAGATGTTAAAAATAAAAAATACTTAAGAAGCCAATCATCATTTTTTAATCGCGAGAGGCGATATGATAAAAACAAACCTATAAATATAAGTAAAAAAGTTCTTGTTGTATTTAACAATTGTTTTATATCTATTTCAAATGGGGCATTTAGAGTTGAAAGCATTCCTAATATATATAAAAGTGCTAGTAAAAAAGTTAAAATAAATAAACTTCTTTTTAGTAGCAAATTTGCTGAATATAAAATTATAAAAAATAAATAAAATAAAATTATAATATCATTTATAGACATACCAATAATAATTTTAAAATGCCAAAACAAATCTCTTATAACTTCTCCACTTCGTGAAGTAACAGTGACAGCGACTGGAAACAATCCCAATGGAGTAATAAACACATAACCACTTAATGCTAAGCCAAATGCATTTATACTACCGATTATTTTTTTATTCTTTTTATAAAAAACAAAAACTATAATCATCTGTACTAAGAATATGAATAAATCTATATGTATCCAACTATTAAAATTAAACATATAATTAGAGTGTCTTTAATAAACTTAGATATTCTTTTTTTAATATCTCAGTAGTATATTTTTTACTTGTCTCCAAGGCATTAACCGAAAGTTGATTTATGTCATACAAACCACTTATTAAATTTTTTAAAATATCTATTAGTTCACTTGAATAGTTAGGTTCATATAAAAAGCCATTAAAACCATCCGATATCATTTCTGTTATACCACCCCTTTTTGCTCCGATTACTGGTGTCGCGGTATAAAATGATTCAATAACCACCATTCCAAATGGTTCATTCCATTGTGATGGAACAATATTTACATTTATCATATTGTAATAATCTGATGGATTAGTAAATCCCAAAAATATTATATTTTCTGAAGCATACTTATCTTTTAAATCATTAACATACTTTTCATCTCCAGTACCTGCTATATATATTTTTTCATCAGAAAAATTTGTTTTAAAAATATTTAAAAGCTCTTCTATGCCCTTATTATCTGCCAGTCTTCCTATGAATCCAAATACTATATGATCTGCTACAATAGTCTTGGATTTTTCTTTTTTTCCAAAGTCTAATGCATTATTAATAACCATTTTTATAGAATTCTTAAAATAACCATTTTCTATATGCTTATTTAATACAAAATTGCTTACGCCAACGACAGCATCAACATTCTGTGAACTACTCTTTTTATCAAAAGAAAACAATTTACAATTTAAGCATTGAGATTCACAGTTAATTTGATTTTTATACATAGTAGATTTAGGACATATAAGATAATAGTCATGAAGCACATGAACAATTGGTAATTCATACTTTTTCACTAAATTCCATACTTCTACAGAAAAACCTGTAATGTTATGAGTCATGACAATAGAAGGATTTTCAGTACCTATTATATTTTCCACTTTTATTGCCATTTTTTTATTATTTATATCATTTATATGCCACAATATTTTTTTTAATTTACCTATATTTCCTTGCTTCTTTACAAAAGGGTTATAACTATTTTTTAAGGCAATACTATGAACATTTATTTTATCAATCTGATAATTACTATCTACATTTTCTAGATTTAGTGTTACTACAACAATTTCATACTCTTCACTGAGTAGCTTAGCAAGTTCAAAGGCAATTTTTTCTGCTCCACCAATTATATTAGGTGGAAATAAGCTAGATATAATCATTATTTTTTTCAAAAGATGTTCCTTTTAGTAAGTTAGATTTCATTTAGGATTTACCCTTAAGCTCAATTAATATTTTCTTTATACCGTTTGAAAGAGGTATGTATTTAACTACATTAAATATTAAATTTACTAATTTATAGTAAAAAATGCGTTTTGAGAATGAAAATTTTAGATTAATATTTTTTTCATAATCAGTTCTATTATTTAAGTATTTGTTAACATTAACATGAAGAACATCAAGAAAAGATAACATGTTATATAAATATTTTTCTTCACTTGAAAGTTTTAGTATATTATTATTGATATAGTAATCTAATACAAGAAAAAGATCCTGCCTTTCAATTCTTAAGCACATGGCTTCTATACGGTAAGAATAACTGTCCGATGAATATCTGTATTTCATTAGTGGAGTATTAATAAAGCCTAGTTTTCCCAGTCTAGATAATCTTAACCATACATCTAAATCTGCTGCAGTTTGAAACTTAGCACCATTCCATATTTTTATTTCATTCGTATATAAATTCGTACGAGCCATAACACTTGGACACGTTATAATGTTAGCATACTTCAAAGTTAAATAAAACAGCTCTTCAAAATCAACTTTGTTAAATTTATTACTTGAAAATTCTTCTGGTAACACTCTTTCACCAGTGATATTACTTTTTTCATCAATGTAATACGCATGTGTTGCAACACAACTACAATCTTTGTGAGTTTCTAAAAATAAGACCTGTTCCTCAACCATAGTAGACATATAAACATCATCTGCATGAAAAACAGCTGTGTAGTCACCCTCTCCACCTTGAATGCATTTAGTGAAATTCGCTTCACCTCCTATATTTTTTTCATTTCTTATAATTTCTATATTCGAGTGCCTAGTTGCATAATCACTAATTATTTTATTAGTTTTGTCAGTAGATGCATTATCAAATATTTTAATTTTAATATTTTGATATGATTGATTTAAAAGCGATTCTAAAGTTTCGGAAATTGTTCTTTCATTATTATAAATTGGTATACAAATCGTTACTAGTTTCAAATTTTCTCCTTAAATCTTTTATATATACTCATTACCCATGGCATGCTCCATATATAGCTACTTAGAAAACCTAAGAAAAAATATTCAAATGGTAAATATATAGCGATTAACCATGTTGTAAATACTATATATAGAGCAGTAACAAAGGATGGGATAACTAGTGGCTCAACTTTATGTGCTCTCATATAAAGAGCAAGTCCATTTATTATTACTTGCAATAACCAACCAGCAGAAATAATAGCTAATGATAATGTGCTAACAAGTCGTTCTGAAAATGGAAAGTTATTTTCAAAAAAAATGACAATAAAAAAAAGCATGCTTGTTCCAAAAATATATGTAAAAACAGATGCAATCAAATGCTTCTTAAACATTTGGTCTAATGTAGCATAATCTTTATGTGCGATAAGAATATTTATTTTTGGAATAATAATAGTCATCCATATATTTGAAATACCAAAAATTGCGGTACAAACTGCAATACTTAGTCCAACTTTGCCAGCTTCTATAACTCCATAGTAGTGAAATGTGATAGGTGTGAAAATAAAAAATATAAAATATCCACTAGACCAACTAATCGCATATCTACCAACTAACGGTAGTATATCATGTCTCCAATTATGTGATATTTTATTACTAAGTATGTATAGTTGTTTTAACATATTTTTATATCTATATAAAATAAGACCTGTTCCGCTTAGAGCCCCAATGCATAAAGAAACTGCCAATGCATAAAGTTCTGAACCTAGCAAAAGAAAAACTAATGTAGAAATAACAGTAATAAAAGAAATATAAAAACGTATTTTCTGAACTTCTCCAACACTATTACATCCTTCAATAAATGAAAGTAGCATACTATTCACAAATACAAAAATCGAAGCAATCCCGTAAATTATCCAAGGAATAACCCAGTTAATATCCGTTTGTTTTTCATCAAGTATAACAAAACCAACCAACAGAATGATTGGAAAAGCTAAAAATCCCACACCACTAGACCATTTCATTGCAAATCTAAACAGTGTAGCTAATCTTGCCAAATAATGTTTATCTCCGGACAAAGTCCTATTTTGTTTGAACTTCAGATGTGCAAATTCGTGAGCAGAAAACTGAAGAAGTATGGTTGAAAATCCCATATCAGCAAAAACTGCCAATGCTGCTAAACTCACAAATGTGTACCAATATCCTTGTGCCTCTGCACTGAGATATAATGGTATCAATATAAGCATTAATGGACCAGAAAAAAGTCGCCAAAGCTGATTTATTGCTGTGTGGCGAAAATCATGACTTAAAATTGTTTTTATCAAGATTTATCTTTGTTTAGTTATGAATTCATTGACTTTAGAAATCATATACCCAATAGCATCATCACCCATCCCAGGATACAGACCTATCCAAAAACTATCATTCATAATCTTATCAGTATTGATAAGCTCCCCAACTACTCTGTACTCTTCATTTTCTACTAGAGCATCAAACATAGGATGTCTAATCATATTCCCTGCAAATAAATTTCTTGTTTGGATATTACTATTTTCTAAAAATTCTACTATTTCATTTCTTGAAAACTTGACACCATCTTTGAGTGTTATCATAAAACCAAACCAACTAGGGTCTGAATTGGGTTGAGTAGATACTAGGATTAAGTCATCTAAATCTTTAAGTCCATCATACAATTTTTTAAAGTTTTCTTTTCTTTTTTCCACAAATTTTGGAAACTTCTCTAATTGTGCTACACCAATAGCTGCTTGCATATCAGATACTTTGAGATTAAATCCAAAGTGTGAGTAAACATATTTATGGTCATATCCCTTTGGTAGTGAGCCAAAGCTCTGTGAAAATCTAGCACCACATGTGTTATCCACTCCACTCTCACACCAGCAGTCTCTTCCCCAGTCTCTCATACTAAGC
>Ga0193955_1001290_pt1 | contig 11952 bp, 12 predicted proteins | sample BB_6_MG_FD_140343 | JGI IMG/M metagenome (GOLD analysis project Ga0193955, IMG submission 140343) | Microbial mat bacterial communities from the Broadkill River, Lewes, Delaware, United States - BB_6_MG | ecosystem: Environmental > Aquatic > Freshwater > River > Microbial mats | place: USA... | reverse complement strand
GACAAAAGACCGGTTTTTGTCAGCCGATATTGCCGCTGTTCGAACCCTTTTGCAAAGCGGCCGGATTGTTCGGGCTGTGGAAGATGCTGTGGGTAAGCTCTACTAACGGGCCGCGTTCGATTTGGTCTATGGTGTTCTTTTTCTGTAGGTTTAGCGTCTATGTGAAGTTCTGGAAGAAGTGCCCATAATAGGTGGTGCCGTTCGTTTTTTGTGGAATCTCATTTTCAATGATTTATTACTTTTTTTACCCAAGGATTGGATAGTTAATTATAGAATAATATTCCTTTTCTCACCTATGGGAAATAATAACATGCTGTAAATAAATGCTTTTTGTTGTGGCATTTATATTGCATAATATGTATTGCAGGGATTGATGAAATTGATGAGGAGGGGTCATGGAGATAACAAAAGAACAAGTTGACAATATATTTGAAGCGTCCCAAAGCACTGAAGAGGCCCTAAGCGGCCTTTATAAACTTATTTTGCCGGACTGGGAACAGATCAAAACATCCAAAGGAGTTCCCCTGATCGGTAAAGGCGGGTGGCTGTATATTTGCGAATGTTTTATCCGGTTAAGCAAACCAGCCGATATGGGTTTTCCCGGATTATGGCTTAACGAAGGATTTGACAGCAGTGACTATCTGCCGACGTGGACGGTTGATTTAGATCATTTTCATCCGATCTATGAAAACTAATCAGAGGCGCATAAAACGTCCCTTGTTCAACGATACACGGCGGGTACAATAAATCCATCGGCATTAAACAATGGGCAGCAGATCGTCCTGTACGCGCTCAGATGGTTTGCCACAGCAAGTGAATCGGCGCATGATTAAAAATTCATCTGCGACGGTCTTTGAAAAATTTCAAGGCCAGTAAAATTGACGGAAACAGATGAAACAGCAAATCAAAAATATCAACGGGCCTGGTGAGCGTACCGTTGATCAGCATGAAAATTTTTTCAATTACATGGGGCATTGGCGTCATCGGCGCCGCCAGCAGCATTACGGAAAAAATGATCAGCGCCGAATATGGGATTTTATCCAAGAATTTTAGCATGATTTGATGATAACATGTCCGGGAACGATTGCAAACTGCTGGAAAAATATTAATCCTTTTTCAATAAACCGCTCTTTGCGAATATTTTGGCATAGAGCGAACTGACCTCTCTGATTTTAAAAATCTTTCCAATAAGTGCCAGAATGATCAGAAATAATGTGCCGATAATCACACATATTAAAATATGGGCAAAAAATCCGGAAATCGGCATCATCTGGACAATTTCAACATATACCGCTTTTAAAATCAACCATACCAGGATGCTGACCGCCAGCATTACGCCAAAGAAGACGTAAACATCCGACCGGCCTGCATTTTTTGTTTTTCTGCTCCACACTTCAAATAAAGCGCCTGTGGTAATGATCACAGACAACGACAGGCCCAGCGCCACACCTTTGATTCCCATAGCGGTCATCGCAAAATAGAGCAGCGGCAGGCTTAGCCCCACGCACACAGAAGAGAAAACCGCAGGGAATATCGTGTTTTGAACGGCAAAGAACCCACGGGAGACAATGGTCTGGGCGGAAAATGCAAATGCCCCTGCCATGAAATAGGGCATCACCCCTGATGTTAGGGCTGCATCATGGGCGTCAAATGCTCCGCGCTGGAATAAAACGGCCACCACCTCTTTATTGAGAATCATGAAAACAACTGAAAAGGGCATCACAATGAAGATATATTTCAGTGTTTGGTTGATGAGGGCATTCAGTCTGTGAAAATCTTTTTTGGCGGCAATTTTTGCCATGAACGGATAGGAGGCTACACCAACAGCATTGCCGAAAAGCCCCACCAGTATAAACATGATGCGAAGGGCGTAGTTCATGGCTGAAATGCTTCCTTCCGTTAAAAAAGACCCAAAGAATTTCATCAGAATTTCTGTGGAAAAAGTCATGGTCAGCCCAAGCATCAGGGGCAGTGTCAGCAGCACGTACTTGATCATATCCGGGTGCCTGAAATTAAAGCTTGGCATATAGATCAGACCGACCCTTCTGGCCCCAAATAACTGAAGCAGAAAACTGCCGCAAAACGCGCCGCCCAGAACGCCCCAGGCAAATCCTTCCATGCCAAGAACCGGGTAGAGCAGAATGCCGCCGGCAATAATGCCGGTATTGTAAACCAATGGGGCCAGCGCCGGGAAAACAAACCTCTCTTTTGAATACTGCACGGCATTGAACAGGCCGCCTGCAAAAAAGAAAAACTGGGCCGGGATAATGATCCGGGTCATGCGCACGGCAAGGTCAAAGGCCGGACCGTCTTTAAGGCCGGGGGCCAGGACACAAATCAGTTCCGGGGCAAACACCATGGAAAGGCCGATAAAAATTAAAAGTCCGGCACCAAAACAGTTCAGGATAACCGAAAATACCCGGTATCCTTCCCGTTCGTTATTTTCAACAAGATAACGGGTGAATATCGGTATGAATGTAATGGACAGAAAACCTGATGCCACCACATGGTTTAAAATTTCTGGAATGACAAAGGCCACCTGATAGGCGTCAACGCCCGCGCTTGCACCGCCCATCCAGGCAATGGCGGTTTCTCTCACAAGACCGATGATCCTGCTGGCAAACACCGATGCCATCATGATAAACGAGGCAAATCCGATTTTTTTATAAGTTGAGGTTTGTGTCATAGTTTAATATCCGATGCAGGCTTGAATCATAATAACGGCCATGGGCCGACCTTGTCTATCAACCCCCAGGCTTGACCCATAACAAAGAATGAAAAAAGTTTAGTAACTTATCGGTTCTTTCATATAAAATATCCATGCGCAAAGATGGTCTGAAATAATTTGACCTGAAATGCAGCCTGCATATACAATGAATTACATAAAGATGAAAGCACACAAATTCAAAATTAGTGCGCGTTCGAAAATCGTAAATGTTGCCGTTGTGTTCTGTCGTGAACAAAATTTTCAGGTTTTCGTTCAGGCTCTATAATACGACTGACGATAAAAAAAATAAAACGAATTCAATCAAGGGAAAATCATGACATCAAAGCTGGGTGGATTTTCAGTTATTGCAGGTCTTATCGTTGGCTTATTTGCCGTGCTGGCCAAATTTATGGGGACAGAAGGTTTTATTGCCACCATGACCATTTCCTCTTTTTTTCAGGGGATTGTCGATGCAATGTTGGACAAAATTTCCAATGATACGCTTTACAATGCACTCTATTCATTATTTTATGAGATCCATTTTGCATGGGTTTTGATCGGTGTGGGTGTCATTTTGCTGACTATCGGAACCTTTATCCGCAAGGATTAGGATTAAAGGCCCATTTTATAAAATTTTTATGAACAATGGGGTTTAGTCTTGTTAAACATGATTTGATTCATTATTTTAGACATTATTTTTTCAATTAAGCACTTTGTGGGTGTTCATACGTTGGCTTGATTAAAATAAATGACGAAAATAAGAGAGGAATTATATGAAAATTCTCGTTGGATATAGAGGCACCAACATCGGTCAGGATCTGCTCAAGCTTGCCGCTGAGCACGCAAAGGCATTCGATGCCACGGTACTGGTTGTCACCTCAATGCTGGAGGGGACCGAAAAAGATCAGGAGAAAATCCTGGAATCGGAAACCAATCTGGATCAGGCCCATATTTTTTTTAAAGGAGAGGGCATTACCTGTGAAAAACATTTGCTCATCCGCGGCATGGAAGCCGGGGAGGATATTGTCTCCTTTGCAGATGAAAAAAATGTGGATGAAATTATCATTGGTGTGAAAAGCCGTTCAAATGTCGGCAAGCTATTGTTTGGTTCCACAGCGCAAACAGTCATTTTAGAGGCGGACTGTCCCGTTGTCAGCGTAAGGTAAACCTCATATCATTTCCCCTTGGGCAGCATATGCCGATTGCTGCCCATTATTTTTGTTCTATCTAATCAAATCCGAGGTGTTGCTCAATTATTTCTGACGGTTGTTCTAATTTTAATCCCCAATTTATGGCCTGAAATCTTTATCACTGCTTGAGATTTGGCAGTAATGTGATAAAACAAAGCATATTTTAACAACATAATATTAAGAGCTTCTGTCATGAGATTAAGATATTTTTCCCACTCCGCTTTTCAAATTACCTGTGATGACGGGTTAAAAGTTTTGATTGACCCTTTTTTTGATAATAATCCCATATCTCCGGTGAAGGCTGAAGATGTTGACGCCGACTATATCTTGATCAGCCATGGCCATTGGGACCACCTTGGCGACACCCTGGGCATTGCCCAAAGATGCAATGCGCTGTGCATTTGTGAAAATGAACTGGGTTCCTATTTAACGAACAAGGGACTTAACGTTCATCGCATGCACATCGGCGGTGCCTTTGCCTTTGATTTCGGCAGAGTTAAGATCACCCAGGCCCTTCACAGCTCGGTCACCCCGGATAATGTCTGTCACGGCACCCCCACAGGCTTTGTGATCACCATCGACGGCAAGACCCTTTATCACACAGGGGATACGGGACTGTTTTCCGATATGAAGCTGATTGGACAGCTGAACAATATCCATACCATGATGGTGCCCATCGGTGATAACTTTACCATGGGAATCGAAGATGCTGCCATGGCCTGTGAGTTTGTCAAACCGGTTCAGGCCGTTCCCATGCACTACAATACATTTGACGTGATCCAGGCAAATCCCGAAGATTTTTGTGAAAAAGTCAGTGCCAAAGGCATTGCGTGTAAAATGATGAATTTTGGTGATCAGATCACCATTTAATATAATCGTATAGGCCTTTTCATCTCCCGGCAGCAAACGGCTGACAATTTCGCCCGAGCAGCAAATAATTTAACATGTGTCACCCATCACTTTTATGGAAATAATTAAACAGTTCAAAGCGTTGTCTGATCCCACCCGGTTGCGGCTTTTGTTTATCCTTGAGCATTTTGAACTCAATGTGAATGAAATCGTCTCCGTGGTGAGTATGGTGCAGTCCGGGGTGTCCCGGCATTTAAAAATACTGCTTGAAGCAGGATTGCTGGTATCACGCAAAGACGGCAGCTTCATGTATTATGCAACCAATCAAAGCGGAAATAACCGAAAACTTATCATGCTTGCCTGTTCGCAGCTCGAAGATGATCCCGGACTCCAGGAAGATCTTGCCCGGACCCGGCAATGCATAACATTGAGGAAAAATAAATCCAGGCGTTTTTTTAAGACTGCCGCCCCGCGGTGGGACCGTTTAAAAAGAAAGGTTTTAGGCGATTTTAATCCCAGTTCCGTATTTGAACCCCACCTTGGGAATGCCTCGGTGATTGCCGATCTTGGCTGCGGCACGGGAGAAATGCTTGCAGGCCTATTGGATAAAGGTAAAAAATCGCTGATCGGCGTGGATGTCTCTCCGGAAATGCTTGAACAGGCAAGGCTTCGGCTGCCCGAAAGCCCGAACCTGGAGCTTCGTATCGGAGAGCTGGAGCATCTTCCCATGCGTGAACAGGAGGCCGATGCGGCGTTGATGAGCATGGTGTTGTACCATGTGTCCGAACCTGTGAAGGCAATTCAGGAGGTGCAGCGAGTGCTTAAACCAGGTGGGGTGTTTCTTTTGGTTGATTTTTTAAAGCACAACCAGGAACAGATCAGAGATATCATCGGCGGGGTCTGGCTGGGGTTTACCCGGCAGCAGATCTCAGGGTGGCTGGAGAGAACCGGCTTTAATCTTAAACATATTGAATCCTATCCAGTTGGAAACACATTGACCTTAACTTTTTACCTTGCACAAAAATAAGGAAGAGACAATGATTTATCCTGTTATTCTGGCCGGTGGCTCCGGGACCAGGCTATGGCCCATGTCCAGGTCTTTGTACCCAAAACAGCTTATTAATCTGTACAACACGCATACCATGCTGCAAAATACCCTTTTGCGGTTATCCGGCCTTAACGATCTTGGCGACCCGGTCATCATATGTAATGAAAACCACCGGTTTATGACCGCAGAACAGGTCCGGCGCATTGATATCGATGATTTTAGGATCATCCTTGAACCGGCAGCCAGAAATACCGCCCCGGCCATTGCCTTGGCAGCCCTGGTCCTTGATGACGATTCTCAGTCCGAAGGTCAGGACGACCCGGTGATGCTGGTACTGCCTGCAGATCACGAAATTAAAAATGTTCAAGCCTTTCAAACGCTCATTCAATCGGGTGCGCAACTGGCCCGGCAGGGCAAACTGGTCACCTTCGGCATCGTACCCGCATCGCCGGAAACAGGTTACGGATATATCAAGAAAGGGGAGAAACTTGATCATTCAAATCCGGCCTTCAAGATTGATCGCTTCGTTGAAAAACCCGATTATGAGACTGCGGTATCCTATCTTGAATCCGGCGATTTCTGCTGGAACTCCGGCATGTTCATGTTCAAAGCCTCGGCCGTGATTTCCGAGCTTGGAAAGTTTGACCCGGACATGCTGAAAAAGTGCCGCACTGCCATTAAAGACGGCAGCCTGGATCTGGATTTTTTCAGGGTGGACAAGGCTGCATTTGAAGCAATATCGGAAGACTCCATAGATTATGCGGTGATGGAAAAAACAGAAAACGGCGTTGTCATCCCCCTTGATGCCGGATGGAATGACCTTGGTTCCTTTGACGCCCTGTGGCAGACCGGCGACAAGGATGAGCGCAATAATGTGATCAGCGGGGATGTGCTGGTACACAATGTCACAGATACCTATATCCATTCCGACAGCCGTCTTGTGGCCGCCGTAGGACTTGAAAACTTTGTGATTGTGGATACCAAGGATGCCGTACTGGTGGCTCCCCGGGATCAAGTCCAGGATGTGAAAAAAATCGTTACCCAGTTAAAAGCGCAGAATCGAGAGGAAGCAGTCAGCCACGCCAAAGTGTACCGGCCCTGGGGCGATTATGAAACCATAGATATGGCCGAAAGATACCAGGTCAAGCGCATCACCGTAAAACCCGGTGCGAAGTTGTCTTTGCAAAAACACCATCACCGGGCCGAGCACTGGACCGTTGTCTCGGGAACGGCCATTGTCACCAAAGGGACCGATGAAATCCTTTTAAAAGAAGATCAGTCCATTTATATTCCTTTGGGCACCATGCACCGGCTTGAAAATCCGGGTAAAATCCCCCTGGAATTGATAGAGGTGCAGTCCGGTCCATACCTGGGGGAAGATGATATTGTCAGGTTTGATGATGTTTACGGGCGCGAAGCAGAACCTGAAAGCAAATAAATTATTGCAAATTAGATAAAAACATTTGAAATTAACATCTTGTTTGTAATATTAAGTTTGCTTGTACTATCAGAATTGACAATAACGGCCATGGGGCGAACTGGTCTACCAACAGCCAGGATTGCCCCACGACAAAAAAAGGACATAACATGCCGGCCGGCATTATGGAGAAAAATTGGTGAACGACCAGATTACACAAAATATGAAAGGTAAATTCATCATGGCCATTCCCGGCCTTCCGGATCCCAATTTTGCACAGACCGTCACCTGTCTTTGTGAACACAATGAATCCGGTGCCCTTGGCTTTATTGTCAATAAAGTCCACCCGTTACTCACCGGTCGGGAGCTGTTTGAAGATTTGGGCATTACCTGCAATGAGAGTATCGATAAAACAGATATTTTCCTTGGCGGACCGGTCCAGCCTTCGGGGGTGTTTGTGCTGCACTGCGGACCGTTTGAGTGGAGCGAAACCCTGAAAATCAGTGACTGGCTGGCGTTGAGCAATTCCCGGGACATCCTGGAAGCCATCGCAGTGGGGCAGGGGCCAAAGACCTTTATGATTCTTTTAGGCTGTGCCGGGTGGGGGCCCATGCAGCTGGACAATGAACTTGCCGATTCCGCCTGGCTCACCTGTGATATGTCCAGGGAAATTATGTTTGAGACCAAACCGGACCTGAAGTATGAAAAAGCCATGATGCTGATCTGATTTGCCGGCCGATGACTTTACACCCCCAGGAATCCATAGAAAATTTAGTTTCTGATACCCTCTGCGTCATTGATCGTCTGGCTGACGTTTCAACCCACTTGGACAAAAGCCTTGTTGAGAGCCGACAGCTTTGCAGCAAAATTCCTTCTTTCATCAGTGAAGGGGTGTTGCGTGTGGCCGTAGTCGGGGTGATTAAATCCGGCAAAAGCACGTTTATCAACGCCGTTTCCGGCAGGGAACTTGTTCAGCGCGGGGCAGGCGTCGTGACATCCATTACCACCCGTATCCGGAAAGGCAAGAAAAACAGGGCGATTATTCATCTTAAATCCTGGGATGACATCAACAGTGAAATTGAACGCTGTCTTGAGATGTTTCCCGGCCGGGAGGAGTGCCCGCCCTTTGATATCAGGCGCACCCAGGACCGGCAGCAGCTGCGCCGTATTTTTGATACCATTGTTTCTGAGTTTCCCATCACGTCCCATGGACTTCGGCCCGAGGCTCTGGTGATCCGCAATGCCCTTGACGGGTATAAACATTGCCTGGACGTGATCGGTCCGGATGAACATACCATCTGTTTTGATACCAAATCTTTTGACCGACATAAACAGTTTACAGCGGATGCGGCCCGGGCCTTTTATGTGAAAGACGTGTGTCTGGAGGTGTACGGAAAGACCATTCACCCCAATGTTGAAATTGCAGATTGCCAGGGTGCCGACTCCACGGACCCTGCTGTCCTTGAGAAGGTGTTTTCCTATCTTGAAGCCGCCAATTTGATTGTGTATTGCATCTCGTCTCGTACGGGGCTTCGTCACTCCGACATGATTTTTTTAAAGCGGATAAAACGCCTTGGGTTGATGGAAAACATGCTTTTTATTTTCAATTGTGACTTAAGTGAGCATGACACCCTGGACAACCTCACGGCAACCCGGGACAGAACCGTTGCCGAACTCAAACTTCTGGTGCCCGAAGTCAGGATGTTTTCTTTTTCTGCGTTGTACACCTTGTTTGATGCCCTTGGCAAAAGAGTTTCATCCAAAAATAAAAAGCGCCTTGAACTCTGGCAGGAAGACAAAGAGATGATCGCGTTTTGCCGCAAAGAGTACCGTCGTTTTCTTGACGGATTTCATCTGTTGTTTGACGCTTCCCGGTTTAATTTATTTTACGCCAATCACATCGAGCGACTTAAAATAGTCACCCATATCCTTGCCGAAAAAATACAGCTTCTGTTTGATGTCTTTTCGGCCGGGCTTTTAGATCAGGAAAAGGCAAGAGAACGCCTTGCCGATCTTGAAGGCAATGCCAGGCGTTTAAGGGTGATCGTTGATAATTCAGTTGCGGGGGCCGTATCCGCCCTTCGCAGGGAAATTGAGGCCAATTTAAAAAATGCATTCCTCAAAGACAGCGAAAATATCACCAAACTGGTGACGGAATTTATCCGGGATGCCCAAATTGATTCACAGCCTTACAGGACCAGAGTGGATGCAACGGGGTTTAAGCATATTCTCTATATGATGTTCCAGGACTTTAAGCGCGAACTTGACCTGTTTATCCTTGAACAGGTGACCCCGGAACTTAAACAACTGGTAGGCATTCAGGAAGGGCGCATCGCATCTTATTTTAAATCCCTGCTGGATTCATACCGCATTGACTATGTCACCATGGCTGCGCCGGGGGACCGGGAGGACGGCCATGTCTCCCTTGAGCTGATCAAAGAAGAGGAAGAGTATTCCAAGGGGGCCGACCTTGAAAACATTAAAAAAATCCTCGGATTGCATTTGCCGGCCCAGATCTTTTCCCCTGAATATACCCGGACAATGCAGGCCAATGCCGTAACCGATTTCAGCTTTCATTCTTTGGTTCTGTTTGTGTCCGCCATGATGGACAAACATGTGCGATTTTCATTTACGCCAGGGCTTGACAAGGCTGCCGGCAGAATTAAGAAAAAAACAATTGTTCTCATGCAGCGGCAGATCAAAGCCTACCACAGCAGTTTGAGACAGGACTATTTTTTCCCTTTAATCGACGCGGTCACCCGGGATTTCAAAGACAAGATTCTCCAGCGATTTACCATGTATGAAACCTTGAATAAGGATATGGATGCGCTTTTCTGCCTCAAACAGGAGGAAAAAAACGAGCACCTTGTCATGGTCAAAAAAGCCAAAAACGATATCCTTAGGATACGCGCGCTTCTTGATGAATTCAGCATGGATTTCGGCACCGATGCTTTTGAGTACACCGCAGAACCCGCCTTGTAGCAGACAAACCATTCGCGCTATAATTTCTTTTATTACCATCGCTTTTATTGGTATAGTACCATTGATGATTTACAGAACAGATGCAACAAAAGGATGCCATGGGCTTTTTAAATAAAATAGTGTCGGGCGGACAGACCGGGGCGGATCGTGCCGCTTTGGATACCGCCATAAAATTCAATGTTCCCCATGGCGGATGGATTACCAAAGGCCGTAAAACCGAATCCGGACCATTGCCTGATTTTTATAATTTAAAGGAGATGAACAGCCGGGATTACCCGGCCCGGACCCGGCAGAATATACTTGATTCCGACGGGACGGTTGTGATTGCCAGGGGCGATTTAACCGGTGGATCTGCCCTGACCTATGCGTTTGCACTCAAAGCGGACCGATGGGTCTGCAAAATCAATCTGCTGGAGCAGGATATTTTTGAAGCGGCATTGACCCTTTACGACTTTATTGTGGAGCAGGATATCCGTGTGCTGAATGTTGCAGGCCCAAGGGCCAGCAATGATCCTGATATCTACTACGATGTTAAAGCCATTGTCTCGGCGGTTCTGTATCTGGATTTCCTTGAGACCGAAGATGGGGTATGGTCCACCGAAGAGATGATTGATACGGAGTTTGATTTTCCCGGGTCAATCATCGGTATGGATCAGGCCGTTCAGGTCCTTGAACAGGGCCTGACATTAAGGGGAAAGACCATTATTGCCAGAAGTGAGCCTCACCAAATGGCCGATATTTACTTTATCCTGCTTGAATATGTTCAGTTCTCTCTTAATCTGGTTGATAAAGATTCAGACCTGTTCAAGTCCCTTTCCAGGGGGCGGAATTTAAGGGATTACACGCCTGAAGATGCGGTGATGGAAATTTTGAAAAAACTTAAAACCCAATTGGCAGAAAATTTTCAACTCCGGGTGGTGCCGTCATGATTCCATTAAGAGACGAGCAGGAATCAACAAGCTGTGCTGTGGCAACCTGCAGCATTATCGGTATTACTACGCTGGTTTTTGTATGGCAGCTGATTGTAGGCATGGATAATCAGGCTGTATCCTACACCTTCGGTTTTGTACCTGCCAAATATACCGTGGCGCAGATGGCTGCGCACTTTTCCTGGCTGAACAAGGTGTATTCACCGTTTACATATATCTTTCTGCATGGCGGGTTCTGGCATTTTATCGGAAATATGTGGTTTTTGTATATTTTCGGTGACAACATTGAACAACAGTTAGGGCCGTTCCGGTTTGTTGGATTTTATCTGGTTTGCGGACTTTTAGCCGCGTTTTTTCATTTTTTGCTCAACCATTCATCGGTGGTGCCGACCATTGGGGCAAGCGGTGCCATTGCCGGGGTGATGGGTGCCTATTTCCTTCTGCATCCGGGCAATAAAATCCTCACCCTGATTCCCATTCTGATTTTTCCTTTGTTTGTCAGGATACCTGCCTTTGTTTTTTTAGGCGTCTGGTTTCTTATCCAATTCATAAACGCCACAGGATCGGGTGCCGGCGCCGGTGTTGCCTGGTGGGCCCATATTGGCGGTTTTCTTACGGGCATGATTCTCATTGGTGTGAATAGGAAATTGCCCAAGGTCGGGGTCAGCGAGAAATTTGACAGATTCACCGTTAAAAAACACAGTCAAAGGCTTCATATGATTTCCCCTGAACCAGGCCCGTCCGAGGGTTCTGATCTCTACGGCACCATTGTATTGACTTCCCTTGAAGCGCTTACTGGAACCAAAAAACTTGTCACCATTCCCTGGGGG
>Ga0193955_1001288_pt1 | contig 11964 bp, 9 predicted proteins | sample BB_6_MG_FD_140343 | JGI IMG/M metagenome (GOLD analysis project Ga0193955, IMG submission 140343) | Microbial mat bacterial communities from the Broadkill River, Lewes, Delaware, United States - BB_6_MG | ecosystem: Environmental > Aquatic > Freshwater > River > Microbial mats | place: USA... | reverse complement strand
GAGGTCCTGGTGGTAAGTAGATGGAAGTCTATGGCTAAAGCCGGGTTAAAAAGCGTGCCTCCGGCGGCGAGGTGGGGGCACCTCGAAACCCGGTGGCGAATGGGACACGTTCGTTGCGGTGCAACGGGCCTTGCGTCCGCATTCGCGTTGTATGTAAGGGTGTGCAGTGTGCGTGGCAAGCGCATGAGTTATGGGTGCTTCGGTTCCATACCAGCGGTTGACTTTTACCGGAATAACTTCGGCGGCAAGGGTGGCAAAAAGACCTCGGAGCCCAAAGGCGAATGTGAGACGGGTAGCGTTATGTGGCGAGTTTCGCGTCCGCATTCACGCGATGTGTGACGTCAACCATTGTCCATCACAGGTGCGGTAGCTGCTGGTACCCGATCGCTAATTTATAAGCTGATTTTTCCGGTATAATTCCGACGCTGAGGGCGGCGAAATCGCTTAGGCTAAAGTAGACGGTTTTTGATATGTTTTCAAGAGGCACCCGCACAGCCGATTTTGCACGTTTGACAGTTGTGGAAGGCGTTACAGGTGAGGTCGTTGTCACTCACCACGGGCGAAGCCCGTCAGCGAATATGATCGGCTCGAGGGACGAGAGCCGGGAGCATTCGCGAACCCGCCCTTTACGCCGATTGTTCCTCTTTGAGGTGAACGTCCCATTCGGTGGAAATGAGATCGGGCAGGTGCCCGGAGAGGCTTCTTTTGCAGGCCCATTCCATGACTTCACTGTCCCGTGCCGCACCGGTGCAGAGAAGGCCCAGGGCGGGGCGGATGCCGGCGCGACCCAGGTCGAGACGGTCGGAGTCCCAGCAGACCCTGACGGTGAGGTCGCCGGTGATGAGGCCATCCGTGTGGGTTTCGCAGGCGAGGGTGAGAAGGTCAAGCTGCCTGTCCGTTAAGGTCAGGAGCCCTTCTCTGTGGAACTGGCGGGCCAGTTCGGCCCCTCGGGCGCCGTGGTCGGGATCGAAGGATTCATTTTGCCTGCAGGCGTCGTGGAAGACGGCAAAGAGCTCCACAACAGTGAGGTCTGCATCGGTGCGTTCTGCCAGCAGCCGTCCATTTTCAAGCACTCGGGCCCAGTGAGAAAGACCGTGCCGGCCTTCCAGGGGTTGGGCGTACTGGGCAACGATGGCCTCGATTATCGATTTTGGGATCACGGAAGTCACCTGCAAAAATTGAGAAATTGAAAGAAAGTGTACTATAGGTTTCTTTGAGGTGCGTTGGCAAGTAAATTGGCGGTTTTTGCTGTGGAAATCAATTATTAGTCATTCCATAAAAAAGAACGTGCACTAACATTTGTGCCGCGTGCCTTGTGCAATGGTGGTTTGCTTGACTGGGAAGACTTTTTGGGAATGATTCATCCCGGCTTTTTTATGACCCAAGAAAAAATGGGTTGCAAAAGCCATGGAGTTGAGGCATGTTTCTGCATGTAGAAACAAAGAGCGGCCGAACCGGTAAGGGCAGGCCTACAGATATGACAGACGATTCAGACGCAGGAGAGTAGATATGACCACCGACATCCGCAGCCTCGAAATGCCCAACGCCGAAGGTTACTTTGGAGACTATGGCGGCAGCTTTGTTCCGCCCGAACTTCAGACCATCCTTGACGAAATCACCGTTGCCTATAACGAGATTAAAGAGGACCCCGAGTTCATCAACGAGCTGACCATGCTCATGAAGGATTTCGTGGGACGTCCCAGCTCCCTGTTCCACTGCAAAAATCTCTCGGCGAAGATCGGCGGTGCTCAGATCTACCTCAAGCGGGAAGACCTCAACCACACCGGTGCTCACAAAATCAACCATTGCCTCGGTGAGGCCCTTCTGGCCAAGAAGATGGGCAAAAAGAAGCTCATCGCCGAAACCGGTGCCGGTCAGCATGGCGTGGCCCTGGCCACGGCTGCCGTCCTTGTGGGCCTGGAGTGTGATATTTACATGGGTGTTATCGATATTGAAAAAGAGAAGCCCAACGTCACCCGCATGCGCATTCTGGGTGCCAACGTGGTTCCCGTTACCCGTGGTACACAGACCCTTAAGGATGCTGTGGACGCGGCCTTCGAAGCCTATCTCGAAGATCCGGTAACCCAGCTTTACGCCATCGGCTCCGTCGTCGGTCCCCACCCCTTCCCCATGATGGTACGTGACTTTCAGAAGATCATCGGTATTGAAGCCCGTGCCCAGTTTCAGGAGAAAACCGGAACACTGCCGGATCACCTTGTGGCCTGTGTGGGCGGCGGTTCAAACGCCATGGGGCTTTTCACCGCCTTCCTTGAAGACAAGGCTGTGAAGATCCACGGTGTGGAGCCTTCGGGCGTGGGACTTGAGGACGGCAAGCATGCCGCCACCCTCACCCTCGGTGAGCCCGGAACCCTCCACGGTTTCAAGTCTTACCTTCTTCAGGATGAAGCCGGTGAGCCCCTTCCCGTTTACTCCGTTGCCAGCGGTCTCGACTACCCCGGTGTTGGTCCCCAGCACAGCCTTTTGAAGGACATCAAGCGGGTGAACTACGTCACCGCAGGAGACGAAGAGACCATCGATGCCCTGTTTGAGCTCTCCAGAACTGAAGGGATCATTCCTGCCATTGAGAGTGCCCACGCCGTGGCTTACGCCATGGTCCTGGCCAAAGACCTCCCCAAGGAAGAGACCATCCTCATCAATCTCTCCGGTCGTGGCGACAAGGATATCGATTTTGTAGTGGAAAACTACGGGAAGAAGTTTGGCGTGTAGAAGAAAGCCTTCGGCGGCCAGGGGGTGATCCCCAGCACCGGAGACAACGATGAACTTAATAGTTCTCGCCTGATTCAACAAAAAAGGCCGTCCAATGTGGACGGCCTTTTTTTGTTTAACACTTATCAGGTTGCCCGGACAGCCGGGGAAGAGGACGCCGGTGAAATATAGGGTTCCACGCGCGTAGCCCGAGAGTCCATGAGAAGAGTCCGAAGAACGAGGGCTCAGAGCATTCGCAACCTGCTTTCAAAGTGGCATACCTTGCCGCCGGAGGCCGCGTTTTACGAGCAGATCAGTGGAAGACACCCATGACAATCCAGGTGTTGTAGCCGATATACGCGGCGATGAGGGCAGCGCCTTCAAATCGGTTGATCCGGCCTTTTCCCCGGAACCCGTAACCAATGACAAAAAGTGAGAGGGTGAGGGCTCCCATGGTGAAGGCGTCCCGGGTGAGAACGTCCCGCCCCACGTCGAGGGGGTGAATTGCGCCGGCAATGCCTACAACGGCAAGGGTGTTGAACAGGTTGGAGCCGATGACGTTACCCAGGGCGATGTCGTGTTCCCCTTTGCGGGTGGCGATAATGGACGAGGCGAGCTCGGGAAGAGAGGTCCCCACGGCCACGATGGTGAGGCCGATGATGAGATCGTTGACACCAAAAGAACGAGCCAGTTCCACGGCCCCCCACACCAGGGTACGGGAGGCGATAATGAGAAAGACGAGTCCCGTGACGAGCCTGAAGATGGCTTGGGAGATGGGTTGGCTGTCGGATGGTGCTTCAAGGGCCATCTCCTGCCCAAGGGTGTCTCCCCGGTGCTGGAGGCCCTGGCGAATGGTCCAGGCCATGAGCCCGCCGAATATGCCAAGGAGGACCCATGCATCCATGTGGCTGATGTGCCCATCGGCGATCTGAAAGGCGGATAATCCGGTAATGACGGCCAGCAGGGGCAGCTCCTTGCGAAGCACCTGGGATTGGACGGTGATGGGGGCAATGAGCGCTGTGAGCCCTAAAATCAAGGCGATGTTGGTGATGTTTGAGCCGTAGGCATTGCCAAGGGCGAGGCCCGGGTTGCCTTGGGTGGCGGCAAGGGCAGAGACAACCATCTCTGGTGCCGAGGTGCCGAAACCCAGGATCACCATGCCGATGAGCAGGGGGGGCATGCCGAAATGCCGTGCGGTGGCGGCAGCTCCGTCCACAAAACGATCCGCGCTCCAGACGAGAAGGGCCAGGCCGGAAATGACAGCGAGAAGAGCAAGGGGTATCAAGTGTATTAAACCTTGTTGTTTCGAAGTTTTGTTGTTTTTTATTGCCTGGAAGCCGTTGGGTGAACCTGCTTCTCAGGCCTCAATATAATCCCTTTCAACGTAGCATAAAGAGACGTGCATGCATATAATAGGGGCGTTTTTCATCAGGCAATCGCCTATCTTTGAAACAGGCAAGACATACAGGTCGCCTTCTATGGTCAACGTGAGCCTTCGACTGCCTTGCGCTTTTAACTTTACGATGCACGAAGGGAACAATGGATGATGAACGTATTGATTCTGGCGCGGGACGCCCATGTGTATAAACCCCTGGTGGAGGCAGCTAATATTCCTGGCCTTGCTATCCATGCCTGTGACGAGGTGGCAAAAGCGCAGGCGGTGGTGGCTGAGTGTGAGGTCATTCTCGGGCAACCGGACATGGTGGCGCAGGTGCTCTCCTCTGCGAAGAGTCTTTCGTGGGTGCAGACGACCTTTGCGGGGGTGGATGCCTTGTGCCGAAAAGGGCTTCGCAGGGATTACCTTCTCACCGGCGTAAAGGGCATCTTCGGGCCTCTGATGAGCGAGTATGTCTTCGGTTACATTCTGGCCCTGGAACGCAGGATGTTTGCTGTGCGGGCGAACCAGCAGGGGAAGGTGTGGGCGCCCCTTTCTTACCGGAGCGTCCGGGGGTTGACTCTGGGTGTGTGCGGCCTGGGGTCCATCGGAGAGCATGTAGCCCGGACGGGGCGCCACTTCGGCATGCGGGTGATCGGGTATCGACGCAGCAGCGGTTCCTGCGATGGGGTGGACCAGGTTTTTTCAGGGGATACCTTGGGCAGTTTTCTTGGTGAGTGTGATTACGTGGTGGGCGTTCTCCCGGCCACCGACTCTACCCGTCACCTGTTTAATGCCGACGCCTTTGCCGCCATGAAACCCTCTGCGGTTTTCATGAACGTGGGACGGGGAAGCACGGTGTGCGAAAAAGACCTCTTGGATGCCCTTGATCGTCAAGAGATCTCCGGGGCAGTGCTGGATGTCTTTGAGGAGGAGCCCCTGGGCAGCGGGAGCCCTTTCTGGGAGCTGGAGAATGTCATCATCACCCCCCATATTTCCGCTTTCAGCTTTCCCGAAGAGATTGCCGGCATCTTCTGTCGGAATGTTGTGGCGTACAGGGAGGGCAGGGCACTGGATTACCCGGTCTGTTTTGAGCAGGGGTATTGATTGCGCTCTGGTGCGACAAGGTGAGCCACCTTGAAAGCGGGTTACCGCCGCGATTTAACCCTCGTTCCTCGGGTCAAATCGCGGCGGTATTTTTTTTGATACGTGAGTCTTTATTTTTTGCCCGGGCCCTTTGCAGTCCTGGCTTAACGAGAATACCCGAACGTTTTTGGGGCTTATTGGCCGGAGGGCTCCCGTACCAAGTGCCCATCGCCCTTGAAATCAAAGCGGCGGTACCAGGTGTCCAGGGCTTCGTCGTCAAGCAGGGGGGTGTTTCCGTTGGGGCAGTGAATGGGGGTAAGGCTGATGGGGACAAGGAATCGGTTGGCCTGAAGGCACAGCTCTTTCATCATTAGTGTGCCGTGGCCACTGCCGGGCTTGAAGGCGCCAAGATGGTAAAGGTGGATCACTTCTCGTTCATCTTGAACCATGACCGCAAGGGCAACAATTCCGATGGGGGTCCCGCAGGTGTCTTCGAAAACAAAGGGGAAGATTTCAACGAGTCCGGGGGCATACCCCACGCTGATGGCAATGCGCCCGGGAAACCGGGTGTAGAGGGAAAGGACAAGGGTCTGGGCGGGACTTGTCATGGCAGGGCTCCGTGGTTTGTGCTGCATTCGGGTTTTTTAAAAAACGGGATTACAGCAGACACACAGGAGTCGGGGATGAAGTCCGCAAAATGTTTTTCTCAGAATCACGGATGGTTATAGCATAGGTGGGGAGGCTTGCAACTTAAAAGTTGCATTTTGGGGGAACAGCGACGAACCATCGGCAGGGGAAAATGGGGGGCAGGGGCGATGCACCCTTCCCCCCAGTATTCATCTGAGGACGGCGTGGCCCCCCTGTTTTTTAGTTGGCATCCGGCATTCCGAGACCAATGTCATCGGCGACCTTGCGCATGCCGAGGATGGTTTCGCTGATGAGCTCTGAAATTTCCATTCCAAGCATCTCCGCGCCTTTTTCGATGATGGAGCGGTCCACGCCGGCGGCGAAGCTTTTGTCTTTCCACTTCTTTTTGACCGATTTCGCTTTCATGTCCATGACGCTTCTGGAGGGCCGGACCAGCGCTGTGGAGGTGATGAGCCCGGTGAGTTCGTCAATGGCGTAGAGGGTCTGCTCCAGTTTGGTTTCCGGTTTTTCATCGGAGACGATCCCCCAACCGTGGCTGACAACGGCCCGGATCCAGGGCTCGGGCCATCCGGCTTCGGCAAGAATCGTTTTGGCTTTTGAGCAGTGCTCATCAGGGTACATTTCGTAGTCGATGTCGTGGACAAGGCCGATGATGCCCCATTCGTCAACATCTCCCCCGAATTTTTCGGCAAAGTGGCGCATGACGCCCTCCACGGAAAGGGCGTGTTTGGTGAGGCTTTCACTTGTGTTGTATCGCTTGAAGAGGTCAAAGGCTTCGCTGCGGGTGGGCTGGCTCATGCGTTGCTGCTCCTTGCTGAAAGAAGGTGTTGGGTCAATGGTTGTCTTTCGAACAAGATAATCACTTCGAGCCCTGAGGCAAGGGGGCAGCAAGTCAGGGCCATGCAGATATACATGCACAGTCATCGACTGATTGAGGGCCAACCGTCGTAACGATTCAGCCCGAAAAAGCAGCCTCCGGCGGCAAGGGTGGCGAAGCCACATTAGGCAAAATACCTTGAAAGCAGATAACAGATGCGTTTTGCCCCTCGCGTCAAATCACATCCGTCTTTAAAACGATAGTTTCCAAGGCTCATTTTTATAGATCAGTTTATCATACTTTTTAAATGTTTGGCCCCCGGAATGGTAGCCGCAGGCACAAGCTGAACAGTTACCAATCGTCTTGCATGTTATGTTGGTACGTATCGCCGTTCAGACGGCCTGCAGCGTTTAACGGAATGATCACCGCTCGACCGAACCCCTACATCTCCTCATGCTGGTGGCGCCTCAAGGTGGCCTCCAGGATTTTGTTCTCGTATTCCAGAAAGCTCTCCAGGTCTTTCATGCAGTAACCCAGAAGCTTTTTGATGCCGAAAAGGGCCTGGGGGCTTCTGTGGGCAAAGGCGTGGGCAGCTTCAAGGGCCGTTGTTCTAAGGGTCTCCTGCTTGACGATGCGATGGACAAGGCCCAGTTGCAGGGCTTCGTCCATGTCGATGTCCCGTCCTGAATATAGAATTTCCCCACATTTTGCAGGGCCCAGGAGATGGGAGAGGAGGAAGACCCCTCCGCCCTTGGGGGGCAGGCCAAGCTGCTGGGCCGGGTTTTGAAAGAGGGTCTCTTTGGTTGCGATGCGGTAGTCGCAGAGAAGGGAGAGGTTCATGAAAAGAAAGGCGGTGTTTCCGCTTCCCGCATGCACCACAAAGGGGTTGATGTTGTAGAGCTTCATGATGAACTGGTTGAGGCCGTTGTAGAGGCGTTTGAGCTGGGTCTGGTCAGCGGCGGTGGCGGTGCTTAAGTACTGCCGATAGAAGGAGAGGTACTCTTCTTTGTCGAGGCGTTGCGGGGCGGCGATGATGAGAAAGACACGGATGGTGGGGTCCCTGGAGACGGAGTCCAGGTAGTCCAGGATGCGGGTTTTCGCCGCAAGGTCTGTGAGGTGATGGAGCAGGTGCTTGTGGAAGGTGAGCACCTCAACATCCTCCACCCGTTCACAGGTGAAGAGATCGGTGTCGTTCTCTGGCGTGGGGTGGGTCATGGTGTACCTCCATGTGGCATGGCCGCTCTGAATGGGAACGGCGGGTCATTGGGGTTCTTTTGATATCGTGTCGGCCCACAGGGGCTGGGCCGTATGTCGGGGGTATCGGGTGGTGTTCTGTTGCATCGCTTCAGGGCCACAGCAGCCTGAGTTGCCCGGGATGCGACATGGACCGGTCGGAAGCTTGGGTGTGCGTCGGCCGGGAGCCGAAAGATGTCGTATCTGGAGCCCACAAGGAGCCGTTGTGTTCGGGGTGATGCATCAAGCTCAAAGGGAGGCGTAAGGGACATTTGACGACGTTTGTCGTCCGGGTTGAGGAGCTGGGGAGACGTGTTTTTTCCATCATGCAACGATTCTTGATTGCAGATGGCAGGCTGAATGCGCCCTCAAAACCTGTTTATGAAACCCAACTTATAAAATGGGCAAACGTGTGGCCCCGGCAGGGCTGCCGGAGGTGTTTTGGACCGGAATAGGTATACTTACTCTACATTTTTACCAGATCTCCGTGTCTTTCACAATTGGATATGTCGTTGAAAAAATAGACTGTTGGGCGTATTCTTGACGGGTACTTCCTTTCAGCGCAACTCTCACCGCATCCAAAATCATCCAAAGGACAATGTGTCATGTTTCCCAAACCTGTCATTGTCGTGAGCAAATGTCTGGGGTTTGATACCTGTCGTTACAACGGTCAGACCATCTACGATCCCTTTGTCGACTCGCTAAAAGAACACGTGGATTTTATCCCCGTCTGCCCTGAGGTGGAGATTGGGCTCGGGGTGCCTCGTCAGCCCATTCGCATGGCCATGGTGAAGAAGGTCCCCCATCTCTATCAGCCATCCACGGAAAAGGTTCTTACCGGGGAGATGGAGGGGTTTGCCCGGCGTTTTTTTGATACGCTCCCAGCGGTGGACGGATTTATCCTGAAAAACCGGTCGCCCTCCTGCGGGCCTTCTGATGTCAAGGTGTATGAGGGGCTTTCAAAAGCAGCCAACGCCAAAAGGGGCGCCGGGTTTTTCGCCTCTTGTGCAGCCGTGCGATTCCCGGGGGTGCCCATGGAAGACGAGGGGCGGCTTAAAAATTTTGAGCTTCGGGAGCAGTTTCTTATCCGGCTCTATTCCTTTGCCCGGTTCAGGCAGGCAAAGGCATCCGGACGCATGCGGGACCTTGTGGCGTATCAAAGCACCCACAAGCTTCTGCTTCTTGCCTGGAACCAGACCCGTTTCAGAGCCTGCGGAAAGGTGACAGCCAACCATGAAAAACGCCCTGAAGCCGATGTGTTTGCCCTCTACGATGAGGAACTTAAAAAAGCCCTGACCACACGGCCCCGCATCGCATCAATGATCAATACCCTGCTTCACGCCTTTGGCTGGGTTTCGGACGGTTTGTCCCGGGAGGAAAAAGCGTATTTCCTTGAGAGCCTGGAGGAGTATCGGGATGAACGGATTCCCCTTTCTGCACTGCTTCGTCTTATCAAAGGGTACGCCGTAAGGTTTGAGCAGGATTACCTTCTTGATCAGGTGCTCCTGAATCCTTTCCCCGTATCCCTTGTGAAGGTGTCGGATTCCGGCAAAGGTCGTTGACCGTTTTTATGTGGCCTGAAGAGGGGAACACATGAGGAAAAAAACAGAAAAGTCATGTGGTTTTTGCCTCACGGTTCCATGGAGTTATTTTTTCATGGATTCAATGATGCCTGATATTGGTGATTCGGCTGTAATCCCTGTAAACGACACCGCTTTTTTTGTTGACGACAGGCCTGTCTATCTGATTTGGTCCAAGGCGGGAAGCCTCCGTAAGGATGGCTTATAGGGTGGAAACAAAGCTGTCGGTGTGGAACGGAAACAAAATCGGGGCCAGTGCGGTGCCCTAATCTTGTTCATGTTTCGCATTTCTTTCCTGCGATTTCGAGAAAACGATCTCCTGAAATTTGGGGTGCGCACACAGTGTGCCGAAGAGGCGACGCGCCAGCTTGTTGCTGTATTGCAGATTTATTGTTTTTTGGTTTAGGGGATGGGTGTGGTTCGCTTCAAGTCCAGCATTGGTGTCCAACTGACGGTCACGCTTTCAATTGTTCTTTTGATTTTTGCGATTGTTTTTGCTCTGTTCACAACCCGTCATGTTCAGCAATTCGGTGACAACTTTGCCGAACAGACGGTGAGCACCCTGCGCAACAGGGTGGAGGTGAACCTGGCGGACCGGATTAATATACGCGCCCTCTATTTTGATCACCTTTTTGAAGGGATTGCTGACAATTCAGCCCTGCTTGCTGAAAAGGCGGGGCAGACCCTTTTCGACACACCCCGAGACTCTTCTGTCTGCGCGACCCCCTTTCATTTTGAACCCCTCTCCCCCAATGTCCATACAGGCCCTTCGGATGGTCCGGTCGTGGTGATGAGCCTTTCGGATGAGGGCATCCCTCAGACCCCTTCTGTGCAGGAGCACCTCGCCTGTCTTTTTCCCTACCTTGAAATTCTGGGGCATGCTTCCACTCCAGCTACAGCCGCTTATATCGTGACCACAGACGGTTTTATCGAGTATTACCCGAACACCATTGGAAAGAAAAAATTCTCAAGCCTCACCATGTCCCTTGTCAGGGAGAGTGCCTGGTTCGCGGGGGCTGCCCCCGGGGAGAACCCCTCACAATCCACCGTCTGGACACCGATTTACGCTGATTCCCTGGGGGGCGGGATGGTGGTCACGGCATCCACGCCCATTGTTTCCCAAGGGGGGGAGTTCAAGGGCGTGGCAGGGATTGATATGCCCCTTGAAGGCCTCTTTGAAGAGATCCTTCATGAAGATGGCGTGATGGTTGGTGTGGACGGTATGTTTTGGTTTCTGCTGGATATGAACGGGGTTCCCATTGTGTTTCCGGAGCAGAAACTCGATGAGTTTGGTCTGCGGGGGGACGGTGACGAAGGGAGTCCCCGTGGATTTCTGGAGTCTTCCTACCCGGAGCTCAGGCGATATGCCCACGGTTTGTTGAGCCTGGACAAGGGGGATATTCGCCTTGAGGTTGGCGGCAGCGCCAGCCTGATCTCCCACCATGTTCTGCCGAGCACCGGGTGGGTGCTGGGTGTCGTTGTGCCGGATGAATCCCTTCTCTCGGGGTTGGAACAGACCCTGTTGACGTACCGGCAGGCCACCCGCCGCATGGGGTGGGAAATTGTGGTGGGTGCCATTGTCTTTACCGGCCTGGGACTTGGGTTGTTTTATTATGCATTGAAGGAGCGGCTGGTGCGTCCGCTTCGGATGTTGGCCAATCAGGCACGACGCGTAAGTGAAGGGGACCTCGAGATCAAAACAGTGTCCCTTACAGGTGGTGATGAAATGGCCCACCTTGCGGCCTCCTTTGATCAGATGATTGCGTCCCTGAAGGAGGGACGTGATTTTCAGGAACGGACCACCGATTACCTGGAGGCCATGGTTCGGTCCCGAACGCGGGAGGTGGAGGAGAAGGCAGAAGAGCTGCACACCGCCCTGACAGAGCTGACCACTATTTTCTCCAACAGCATGGTGGGCATCATGCTTCTCAAGGGGGGGCGTTATCTCAGGAAAGCCAACCATCGCCTGGCTCAACTCCTTGGGTACGACTCTCCGGAAGAGATGGAGGGACTCTCCATGCAGGCGCTTCATCTCAGCGAAGAACGATGGAAACGCTTCGGCACCCTTCACTATGAGGCCCTTGTCCATGGGGAGCGTACGCATATTGAGTATCAGTTAAAACGTCGGGACGGCTCATCCGTGTGGTGCACTCTTTCAGGCAGGGCCGTGGACAGCAGCCTCCCACCGGACCTCAACAAAGGGGTCCTATGGATGGTGGACGACATCACCGAAAGGAAAGCCTCGGAGCAGGCGATTCGTGACAGCGAAGAGCGGTTCAGGGAGATGGCGGAGCTGCTCCCCTGTATTGTCTGTGAAGTGGATGTGGAGTACCGGGTCACCTATGTGAACTCTCTTGGCCTGAAGACATTTGGGATTCGGCCTGAAGAGTTTGATATGCCCGGCGTCGCCCTGAAGGTGTTGCTCCCCGATCACCGCCAGCGTTTGATGGGGCGAATGCAGATCGTCATGGATGGCGGGGAGGTGGAACCCACCGAATACCAGATGATTCGCGGGGATG
>Ga0193955_1001287_pt1 | contig 11972 bp, 16 predicted proteins | sample BB_6_MG_FD_140343 | JGI IMG/M metagenome (GOLD analysis project Ga0193955, IMG submission 140343) | Microbial mat bacterial communities from the Broadkill River, Lewes, Delaware, United States - BB_6_MG | ecosystem: Environmental > Aquatic > Freshwater > River > Microbial mats | place: USA... | reverse complement strand
CCGGCTGCTGAGGAGCAACCAACACAACCGCAAACTTCGATAAATCAATCATCAACTCACCCTTATCCGTTTAGTGACAAATAAAAAGGGTGCCTCAATTAGGCACCCTTTTGTAGATCTACGTTACATTTAACCGCTTAAAAGAAGAAGGTCAAGTTTGCTGCAAACAAGTGCGCTGCACTCTCATACTCACCCTTTTGGACTTCATTATCAACTTTACGGTCGTCAAACTGAACCCACATGTAGGCAAAATCAATCACAGCACGATCAGTATGGTAACCAACACCAAAGGTGTAATTGTTACGATCAGAATCTGGCAGCTCAGGCCCGATTGTCGCATCCGGAACTGGGCTATTGTCACGTGTATAACCAACACGCAGATCAATTCTATCGGTCATAGCATACTGAGCACCAAAACGATACGCCCAGACATCATTCCAGTCTTTTTCGTTTAGAGAATCAGACAGAACATCTGTTTCATCAAAATAGATATCTAAACTATCGTAAGAGCTCCAACCAAAGTAATCCGCATCACACTCAAGCGTTAAACGCTCCGTTGGTTTCCATGCAACGCCAAAGCTCCATGTTTCAGGTAGAGTAATCTCTGTTTCAGCTTTGGTGCCGTAGGTCGCACTAGGCTGACCATGAACAGCTTGACCAAACGCTGACATCAAATAATCAGCATCACCATCAAACTCAAGCTCAATTTCACTGCGGTAAGCAACAGCAATAGAAATTTTTTCAATCGGTTTCCACAATACGCCAAAGTTATAGCCCCAACCATCGCCATCGGCGTCAAGTTCAACTTCACCAAGCTGAGCTGAGGTTGTACCTTGAGCACCCAAACCAACGGCTGCGCCATCAATATTGGTTGTTTTCTCTAACCATACTTGGGCATAGGTATAATCAACACCCGCACCAACTGAAAGGTTAAGACTATCAAAACGATAGGCAATCGTAGGGTTTACATTGATTGGCTTGATCGCAATCTCAACGACTTCATCACGAAATGGGCTATTGTTATCCCAGCGTTTCGCTAGAGGATAAAGTGAGCCAATACCGATACCAAAGGCCCATGGTGAATCGGGTTCTGAGGTGGTGGCATAAAAGTTAGGTGGGAAAAACACATCAGAGCGCGCTTCAGTATCAACAGCAACCGTTTCACCCGGTAGTCCAAAGGTATCGTTTCGACCAATATTGGTTTCACCTTTAAACTCGGTTTCTGGCACATTAATGACTGTGACACCGAGGCTTACTTGTGTTCCACTTTGAAAGGCAAGGCCCGCAGGGTTATAGAACACCGCAGAAGGGTCATCTGCTTGAGCAACAAACGCATTAGCCATCCCCATAGCCTTTGCACCTTGCTCACGGATATGAAATCCAGCTCCACATACAATCGTCGGTACCAACAGTACCATCAACACAACCACAGTTAATCTACTTTTCAAAATCATTCTCCTTTATCATTAAAATGGTGGCTATTATGCCTAGGAGAACTTACATCTAGCAAGCATAAAAATAAAGAGGATTAATTGTCTGACTTTTGCGAGCGCTTACTCAGGTAAATTGCACCCCAAATAACTGCAAAAATCAATAGTATAAAAAATATGTCACCTAAATATGTCATGTAATCTCTCCATTCAATAATCAATAAACCTGAGTTGTAACTGTATTAATTCCAGCATGCTGGCCAACAATTTTATAAATCTTCACATCGTCCCACGGCTGATCCAATATTCCATCGTGAATTGCCCAACTTCGACCTCGAACCGTTGTGTGCATCCCCTGCTGGCGAAACGGTGTTGAATTGTCTAAGCGAGCGAAGAGAATCCCATCGGGCTGAAACTGTCGATCAATCCACAGCATTAACTGCTTGCCGGTAATATAATCGAAACCATATTTTTCATAGCGTACCGCATTGCTATAAGATAACGGTTCAGCGATAATCATATCGATCCCCAGCGATGCAACAAAACTTTCGAACAGTGCAAAAAAATCTTTAAATGCTTTTAGTCCACGCCTCACTTGATTTGGCGACAACCCTGCCTCCATTGCCCTAACTTCTTCAGGGATATTCCGACGCAACGTCGCAAATGAGTTATCTCGCCCTTGTTGATCGTGATCAATATCGAAACGGAGCGCATCAGGGTCGTTAATTAAGCAGAAGGACAACTCAATTTGACGATAAGGGGTATCTGCGACCTCGACAAAAAACAAACAATCGATATCTTCTGGCTGCTGCCTGACCTCAATACGCAACAAGCCTAACCCTTGTGGGCAGATAAATTGTATGCGGTTTTTCTTTACTCCACCTATTTGATCTGGCGCTAAGAATGTTTGGCGATCAAAACCATACTGATCAAATACTATTTGCGGAACAATGGTCGCATAGATCGATTCCTTCACCTCTTGTGACAGCTCATTGATCTCTTTGATTGAGAATAGTGGTAGCCCATCTGGATCAAGTAAATGTGCCGTAGCCATTGGTATCATATTAACCCTGCGCACTAAGGTTAAAAAGGGGAAAGATCTGTCGCTCAATGATGGCGACATTTCTATCTAATGCTTGCTGTGCTCGACTAAAATCATCGGGAGCCGCCATATGGGGTGAATCACGTAACCACTCACACTGCTCATCAATTGCCGCCATAGTTTGCTTAAAAGGGGTAGGCAGTTCATCGTCAACAGGAACACCTATCATCGTCGACCAGAGTAACGTCCAAGAACGGGCGACATTTAAGCGGTCATAACCACCACCACCGATTGCCACCCACGGAATTCCTGTTGCCAAAAAACCGCGCCCTGCGTACTCCATAAAGGCTGTCGTACATTCAAGACGGGTTAAAGGGTCAGTGCGCAATGGATCAGCCCCCATCTGGGTCACTAAAACATCGGGCGCAAACCCTTGAATCAACGGTAGAATCGTGCGGGTAAACGCCTGCTCAAAGATAAGGTCATCCGAATGGGGGACAAGAGGAATATTGACAGAGTAACCATACCCCTTCCCCGTTCCAACCTCGTCAACAAAACCTGAATAAGGATAAAAATCCTTACCACTTTCATGAATTGAAATGGTCAAAACTTGATCGCTAGCGTAAAAAGCTTGTTGAACACCATCACCATGATGGGCATCGATATCAACATAGACAACACGCTTGCCCTGTTTTAACAACTGAGAGATCGCAACGACAGCATCGTTAAGGTAGCTAAACCCCGAAGCCCGTGCGCTATGCGCATGATGCCAACCGCCTGCCATACTAAAGGATGCTCGACAGCCCTCTTCCACCACCTGCCTAACAGCCTCGATGGTACCACCACACATCAAGCGTGACCAATCATACAACCCCTTAAATACAGGATTTTCGATGTCGCCAAGGCCATAAAAAAAGTTTGCATGGACATCATCATCCAAACTAAACAACTTCAATGTGTCGAGATAATCTTGACGATGAAAATCAGCCAACATCTCCTCGCTGGCAATAGGGCATTCAACCTGCTTCACCTGTGCGAGTGACAGCAAATCGTACTGCTGCATCAACTCATAGGTTAAACGATAGCGATCCACCTTAAATGGATGACACTCACCATACGAATAATCACTAAAACGGCTAGAATAGATCAGGGCAAATTTTTTGCTCATGTATTTAATGTCTGCTCCATATCAACGTAAAATTACTTCTATTTAGTTTTACGCATCTGCTCGTGGAGCGTCAATAGAATTGGATAATTGCTATTTAGCTGCACAACAGGTATAAAGATGGCGTTTCAAACTATTTTTACTTTCCAACCAAATAAAATGGTTTGCAATCAAGTACCTACACAGCATCAATCATTTTAAGGAGCACCAAAACGTGTCACAACAATTAACAGGTAAACAAGTACGTTACTTACGCGGCCTCGGCCACCATTTACAGCCTGTCGTTCTCGTCGGTAAGGATGAGATCACAGATGGATTAATTAGTTCTGTAGAGGAAGCACTGGACCAGCACGAATTAATCAAAATAAAACTACAAGAGGGATGCATCATGGACCGCAAAGATGTTGCCACCATTCTTGCTGAACGCTGCGGTGCAGGCATTGCTCAAATTCTTGGTCGCACAATCCTCTTATTTCGCAGTTCAGAGGCAGCATTAATTACCCTGCCAAAATCAAAACAATAAGGGTTATCACCAGTGAGGATTATTAGCGGCAGCGCCCGTGGCACTCAATTAGCAAGTTTCGATGGTGGAGAAATTCGACCAACAAGTGATCGAGTCCGCGGATCAATCTTTAGCATACTGACCAGCCGCTGTGGCCACTTTAGCCAACAACGTATTCTCGACATCTTTGCTGGCAGTGGTGCCATGGGTCTTGAAGCGCTTAGCCGCGGTGCAGGCAATGTGACATTCATTGACCAAGGCCGCCAAGCGAAACAACTCATTGAAACAAATCGTAAGCGTTGCCGTTTCGATCAAAGCCATCGCATTCTTCATCAAGATGCAAGAAAAGCACTACCAACATTAAACGGCCAACAGTTTGATCTTATTTTCATGGATCCGCCTTACGGCAAAGAACTTGTACCAACGATGATCGAATTAATTGCTCAACATAACTTATTGGCTCCCAATGGAATCATCTGCGCGGAAGAACAACGCAACACCCCGCTACCTCAACAAATAAAGAATTTTGAGCAACTGGATGTGCGCCATTATGGTGCCACATCAATTTACCTCTATAGTCATACTGAATCCGCTTAACGGGAGAATGAGATTATGAATAACCGTATTGCTGTTTGTCCAGGTTCGTTTGACCCGATCACTTATGGTCACCTTGACATTATTCAGCGAGGCCTCAAATCTTTTGACACAGTCATTGTTGCAGTCGCTAAAAATGCAACAAAGAAGAGTTTGTTCACTGCTGAAGAGCGGGTCGAAATGATTAAGGAAGCGGTTGGCCATGACCCACGGATACAAGTCGATGTCATTGAAGGGCTACTCATCAACTACGTGGCAAGCAAGGGAGCTCAGGTTATCCTGCGTGGATTACGTGCCGTATCGGATTTTGAGTATGAATTTCAACTGGCTCAGTTAAATCGCACGATTGACGATCGAATTGAAACTGTTTTTTTAATGACCTCGTTACGCCACGGCTATCTCAGTTCATCAATCGTTAAAGAGATTGCCTCACTAAACGGCCCAATTGATGAATTTGTGCCAGAATTTGTACAAAAAAAGTTAGCTGAAAAATTCAGCTAACTTTTGATTTTGCTCCGATCATAACACCGCTAAGTAGCAGTGTGTCTGCGGGAGCACCCGCACATCCAAGCCAGCTCGAGAAAGTACCCCCTGCCAAGCAATGAGTTGTGCTCCCGAAACAGAGCAACGGTTATCAATTGTCCGCGGTTGCAACACAACGGGAACATGACGAGCCACATCGGCAACAATATCTGCCGCTCGCTGTAACTCTTCAATCGTTGTTTTAGTACCGACAACGATCTTAACACAACAGTTTACCTGTGCTGCCAACTGCAAAAACTGACGATGCTCATTCCACGGTGTTGGCTCACCGGTCTGCGACTCAAGTTTAAAGTCCATCACAACCCAACGTAACCATGGCAGCACGGAACGTAACGACTCCGTCAAGGTTCCATTTGTTTCAAGCTGTAGCGGTAATAACTGTGAAAGTTTCGGCAGCCATTGCTTAAGGGCATCACTATGCAACAATGGCTCACCACCGGTAATTGAAAAAGAGTGGTGTGCGTGCGGTAATTCCGCTAACCAACCCTGCACACAATCCACAATCTGTTGCGCATCAATGGGATTATCCCACAGAACAAAGGTTTCCGATCCCGGCGATGTTTCAACATTACATGAAGCAGTCGGGGCAAATGGCGTATCACAATAATTACACGTGAGATTGCAACCTGCTAAGCGCAGAAAGATTTGCCTCCTGCCGACAAGGGGGCCTTCCCCCTGCACAGAAGAGAACATCTCAATCAACGGTAACTTAGTCACGTGAGTAGCTCGCACAAGCGTTATCTGACTCCCATACATTGACCTCATATACGGTAACATTATCGCTATTCAAAGTTGTTTCAAGCTTCTCAAACAGATAGCGCGAGATATTCTCAGATGAAGGACTGTTGTCAATAAATGGCTCAAGCTCATTCAAATATTTATGATCTAGGGTTCCCAACAGCTCTTTGGTTTTAGCTTTAAGAATTTTAAAATCAATCCCGAGACCTGAATTATCAAGTTCTTTGGCTTTAACCGTTACTTCAACTTTCCAGTTGTGACCGTGTAAGTTTTCACAATCACCATCATAGTTAATCAAGTTGTGCGCTGCTGCAAAATTTGTACAAATCTTAAGTCTATACATGACACTTCTCCAGTTATCTATTTAAAATATGGTTAGTTTTCCATCTCATCGATACTTATTTCCATCGGCTTTTCACCCGCAACACGGTACTCTTCATCAATCCATGAACCTAGATCAATTAAGCGACATCGTTCAGAACAAAATGGCCGCCAGCGGTTATCTTCCCATTGACATAGCGTTTTACACTGCGGGCACTTCAACTCTACAACCACCCTATTCTCCTTTCAAATTTGCCACTGTACAATAACAAAATCATGCTATAATCTGTCACATTTTTCACACACAAGGAAAGACAAAATATGACTTTGCAGCCAAATCAATTTAATGTTACCGACCTTGATTCCGAAATTGCCGTCGATGGTCGCTGTTCTGAACTCCTAAAGCAGTTTCACCAGCAACTTCTACAGGAGGAGATTGACCCACTTGAAGCAGGTCAACTCGCTCATGGTGCAGATTATTTTTTACGCGATTTCATCATAGCCGATCGCTATATGAATTTATTTACGATTGAACCAATCTGTGTCCGTCAATTTGCAGGTCACTGGTATATCATAAAAAACCTAGAACCAAACATAAAAGAATTGGCAGCAATCCTTCAAGGTGTTGCCGTCTTTTATAGCTATCTATCTCAAAACAACCATATATCAGCAGAACTCAACGAGCAGATTCAAACCGAAACCGCCAGTCTCGATTTTTACAATGAACGTATTGATCAATTTTGGCAAATCAGTGATGATGGTTACACCACGTGGTGTAACGCATGTCCATTACCTGTTATTGACTAAAGAGGGTTTGTCTCAATGGATTCAAAGGCTCGTGTTAGAGCAGCGCAACTTGCCATAACAACAGCAGTTGGTTTAGCCATTATCAAGGTGGTAACGGGCATTGCTACAGGTTCAATGGCCCTACTTTCCTCTGCGGCCGACTCACTGCTCGACATCTTAATGTCTTTTGGCAATCTCCTTGCTTTACGACAGGCCAACAAACCTGCCGACGACAACCACCCCTATGGTCACGGTAAGTATGAAACAGCTGCAACACTATTTCAAAGTCTTCTCATTGCAGCATCAGGATTATTTATCCTCAGTGAATCGATTCATCGCTTAAGGCACGGCAACCACGAACTATCGCACCTTGATATCGGTATTGCTGTCCTTGCCTTTAGCAGTATCGTTTCACTGATTTTGAGCCGTTACTTGAAACGAGTTGGCATCAAGACAGAATCTACGGCCCTCCAAGCTGATGCACTTCACTATGCAACAGATGTATATAGTAATGCTATTCTTCTCATAGGATTAGTTGCAGTACGGCTACTGGGTTGGTACTGGATTGACCCAGTGCTTTCCATTGGAGTTGGCTGCTACATTCTTTACGCTGCCTTTGAACTACTAAAGGGAAGCATGGATGATTTTCTTGATGCTGGTCTACCTGAAGAGCTACGGCACGAGATCGTCGCGTGTATCACCAATAATAACGAGGAGATAACGGGCTACCATAATCTGCGAACACGACGCAGCGGAACGCAAAAAATGATCGACTTTCACCTCACTTTTTGTCGTTTTAAAACCATTGAAGAGGCGCACGAGAGTGCACATAAAATTGAAAAAGAGATTAAGGAAAGTGTTAGTAATTCAGACATAACTATCCACCTTGAACCCACCGAGTGTACAGGGTGTCCAAAATGTGGCCAATGCCCAAGATCGAGAAACAAAGCGGCGATGACACCAACACATTAACACTCAGCCCTCTAGCGGCCTAGCATGATGCCTAACTTTTCGGCTGCGACAACCAGTTCACCATGTGGATCAACGGTATTCAACGAGCCTACGGCGTCAGCAATCGTCGTTGCAACCACGGCTCGACCGCGCAACGAAACCATCTGACCAAACAACCCTTGTTCAATAAGATCGACCGCTTTAACACCAAAACGGGAGCCAAGAATTCGATCAAAGGGAGATGGCGATCCACCACGTTGTAAATGACCCAAGACCACTGTTCTCACTTCCATATCGGTACAGTGAGCAATCTGATCGGCAACACGCTGACCAATCCCCCCTAAACGCTCAACACCGCTGCGACTCAGCGCCGTATCAACCTGCACAACGCGCTGCCCCTGCTGTTCAAACGCACCTTCGGCGACAACAACAATAGAAAAACGGCCACCACGTTGACAGCGATCATCAATAGCCTGACATACATGCTCAATTGAATAAGGGATCTCTGGCAACAAGATCACATCGGCACCACCAGCAATTCCAGACTCAAGAGCGATCCACCCTGCATCACGCCCCATCACCTCGACAACCATAACCCGGTGATGACTTTCTGCCGTTGTATGCAAACGATCTAACGCTTCAGTCACTACCCCAACGGCACTGTTGTAACCAAAGGTTACATCTGTTGACTTTAGATCGTTGTCAATTGTTTTAGGGATACCAACGACATTCAGACCCAACTGATAGAGGTGTTGAGCAATTTTAAGCGTACCGTCACCACCAACGGTAATCAACGCATCGGCACCAAGTTGGTTGAAGTTATCAATGACAACATCGGACATATCAACGCGTTGAATTTCACCATTTTTTTCAACGGGATAATGAAGAGGATCGCCGTGATTACTGGTACCAAGGATAGTACCACCACGCTGTAAGATACCGCGTACTGACGACGAATCAAGCTCTCGAACAGGTCTGTTAGCGATAAGACCATCAAAACCATCTTCAATGCCCAGAACTCGCCAACTCTTTTGCTCTGCGGAGCGAACAACTCCACGAATTACAGCATTAAGACCTGGGCAATCGCCCCCACCCGTCAAAATCGCAACAGTTTTCGACATCATCTCTCCACAGTTTGATTGTGCTTCACTACAAAAAACTCTACGGTTATTCAGTCTTTGACTTTGGGTCTGTGGCAATAGCAAGTTTTTGAAATCCCGCCCGACGTGCCGCATCCATCAGCTTAATCACTCGTCCATGTTGAGCTTTTTCATCGGCCAATAAAATAAACGTCGTATTGCTTGCACGTTCCGCATAACTAGCGAGGTGTGATTCTAGATCTGAAAAAGAGATGAGCCGATTATCAAGATGAATTCGTCCCGATTTCTCCAGATAAATCTTAACCTCTTCGGGAGCTTTTTGAATCTTTTCCGAATTGGCCTCAGGTAACGCGACAACTATCCCCTGCGACTCAACGAAGGTCGTTGAGATCATAAAAAAGATCAGGAGTAAAAAAACAACATCAACCATTGAAGTTAATTCAACGCGTATCTCTTCTCTTTTTTTACGCTTAAAAGCCATAAATTCGTCCTACACAGAAGTAAAACCAACATCTGGTTTCACGGAAGGCTTTTCGGTTAAATATTGCTCTGCTGATACGAGATCAACCATTTGCATGGCATAAATTTCAACATGATTCCCTAAAGAATCTGAACGACTGGTCAGATATTTGTGCAATAAAATTGTCGGAATCGCCACAGCAAGACCGGTAGCCGTTGTAATAAGCGCTTCAGAAATACCGCCTCCAAGGGTTGCAGGAGTACCGATACCATCAATAGACAGCTGGGTAAAGGCGCGAATCATCCCAAGAACCGTACCGAGCAAACCTAGTAAGGGTGAAATTGTCGCAATGGTTCCAAGCAGGCCAAGATAACGATCCAACGTGGCACTGTGACGTGAACCAACCTCTTCGACCAACGTTTTCACGTGATCACGTGGTAAACCTGCAGCATTTAGGGCGACAACAAAGATACTCGACATCATGGTTCGACGACTTTGACAAATAGCCAAAGCTTCGACAACATGCTGTTTACGCACCAGAGTTTCAATTTCAAGAGTTAAATTCGTTGCGGCGCACTGAATTCCCCAGTAGGTCCACACTCGTTCAAAAAAAATAGCTACCGCTAAAATTGAACAAAGGAGGATTGGGTACATAAGGGGACCACCCTTATGAAAAATATCGAGTAATGTGCCATTCTCCATTAAAGAAACGACTCCTATATGAATGTAAAGTTATTCTTTTTTCTCACTATCTTGTGCATCTGTAGCTGATTCGAGAGGAAGTTCAATCACATCCTGCACCGGCTCGGCGGTCTTATCCTCCACAACAGCATCTTCTTCATATACAGCATCACTTACCGTTTCACCGACAGGTGGATTTGGTACCGTGGCTGCTATCGGTTCAGGCGTTGGTTGCGGCTCAGAAACTGGCTCTTCCACCACATCAACCTTCTTTTTCTTTTCTTTTTTCTTCTTTTTTACTGGGCTATCTTGTTCTGACTCTGGCTGCAACTTATTAATTTGACGTTTCAATTGAACGATTCTCAAAGTGCTACCAAATGACGCGGCAATCATACCGAGTACGAACGTGGTCATCAAAAGCAACCCTGCGGGGATAAGTGGCGTGGTATATTCGTACAACACAACACTCACACTCTCCTTATTGTCCAAATTGAATTTGAACAGTACCGCAACAAGCAATAAAGCGAATATTATTTTTACAAATTTCATACATTCCTCCTCAAAAATTACATCTTTATGTTTACACAATTAAATAACATCAAATCATAACAGGCTGACGTTAGACGATTTATCATTCAACGTCAATATTGATAATCTCACCACGTATCTCTTCATCGATATAAAGCATACCTACCGAGTGCCACGGAGAGCGACGGCGGTCTGTGGCACTACCCGGGTTCATCACCAACACTGAACCAACCTGATGACAAACAGGCATATGGCTATGACCATACACCAAACAGTCCAATTCAACATTTTGACAATGCAAAAGCAAGCGCGACTCTAGATCGACCGCATCACCCCAACCATGAATCAAGCCAATCCGATAACCGCCAAATTCAACAATCCGCTGATCTGGCGCATCGAGTTCGACAGAATCCATATTACCCCTTACGCAATAAAAGGGGCGATCCGCAAACAATAGGGGCAGATCAGGATGCACCAAATCCCCTGCATGCAAAATGGCATCGACATCGGTAAAATGATGGCTTAATAAATATTGAATAAACTCTTCCCCCTCATCAAGAGAACGGATGTGAGTATCAGAGATAACACCAATCTTAATCTGCGTTGACATACTTGTTACCCTTGTAAGAACGAGAGAGAAAAAACAGTCTTACAATAACACAAAAAAAGGCCTCCGAATAAATTCGAAGGCCTTTTAATCACTTACTTAATTCACGATAACATGCAGGTGAATTAGATATCGTAGTAGAGGTTGAACTCTTCAGGAACTGGACGCATACGAACTGGGTTAACTTCAGCCTCAGTTTTGTACTCAATCCACTTCTCGATAACGTCAGCAGTAAAGACATCACCTTTCAATAAGAAGTCATGATCTTCCTGTAGGCACTGGAGTGCATCCTCAAGAGAGGTTGCAACAGCAGGGATATCCTTGAGCTCTTCAGGAGACAAGCCATAAATATCTTTATCGAGTGGCTGACCTGGATCGATTTTGTTTTCGATACCGTCAAGACCCGCCATCAATAGCGCAGCAAATGCCAAGTAACCGTTACAAGAAGGATCAGGAGTACGGTACTCAACACGCTTAGCGGCCGCTGCATTAGTTACAGGGATACGCAATGATGCAGAACGGTT